>RCNI01001487.1_pt1 | contig 12544 bp, 7 predicted proteins | sample 2041151 | NCBI WGS metagenome assembly RCNI01 (sample SAMN09708214, study PRJNA481090) | feces metagenome | isolation source: feces | place: Antarctica: Albino Rookery | reverse complement strand
TGATACACTCATTGCACTTGCAACGGCGAATGGTACGATTCCATATGTCCGTGCGGTAAACAGTTATTATCAAGATGGTGCGTTTTATGTTATTACAGATGCATTGTCTGAAAAAATGAAGCAAATTGAAAAAAATCCGAATGTTTCAATTTGTGGAGATTGGTTTACTGCACACGGCATCGGAAAGAATTTAGGCCACATTTCGGAAGAGAAAAACGAGGAAATCGCAAAAAGACTTCGCAAAGCGTTTGCGTCTTGGTATAACAATGGACATATAAATGAAGAAGATCCGAATATATGTATTCTATGTATTCAGCTTACGGAAGGTGTGCTATTCTCCCACGGTACAAGATATGATATAGATTTTAGCATTGACTGATGTTGGATAATCATGTCCCAGCAGGAAAAAACCGCATTAAAAAGTTCGGCTTCTATACAGTTAAAAAGGCGAAAACTCACATCTTATATGAAAGGATGTTTGAGTTCGTGCAGAGGTAAAATAACTACACAATTAAGAAATGGATAATCTTAAATAAAGTTAATCTAATTCCATTTTATCGGGCAGTTATATGACAAAAAACGGAGTGTATCGGTTTTCGATACACTCCGTTTTTTGATTTCATTGTTTTCTAAATTATTTCCTTATCTGGCATTAGCTTTCAGCGCCAGGTGTTTTTGTTTGTATGGCTGCTTTCTTGCACAGGTACGGTGCGTACTGCACAAAACAGGCGGACACTTTCTTGACATAGTACCCAAAAAGTTCCACCTGGCGGGACGATTTCACAGTTTTGCCATGATATGAAGGGCGGCATGTGGAGGATTTCACAAAAAATGCGAAAAGCGTTGCAATACGTCGTCTTTTCTGGTAAAATCCATAGGAAAGTTTTGAGGAAGTGGAGGGGAAGCCCAATGAAAAAGCAGATTGCTTGCAAGAATTGGTCTTTCCATTTTACTTTCTCTTTTTGTTTTTAAGAGGCGTCGCTGTTTCGGCGGTGCCTCTTTTTTTGGGCGATGAGGAGGAAATTACATGAGTGAAAAGATCGACTACACCCAGGGCATTTACGATGCCAAATCCCTGGGTACCCCCAAGCTGCTGGTGCTGGGCGCACAGCATATGTTTGCAATGTTCGGCGCAACCGTGCTGGTCCCGCTGCTGACCGGCCTGAGCGTTTCCACCACGCTGCTGTGCGCAGGTCTGGGCACGCTGCTATTCCACCTGGTCACGAAGGGCAAGGTTCCTGCATTCCTGGGTTCTTCTTTTGCTTACCTGGGCGGCTTCAGCATCGTTGCTCCTAAGCTGATGGACGCAGCCGGCGAGCAGACCATCCCCAACCGGGAGATGCTGCCCTACGCTTGCGCAGCCATCGCCTTCTCCGGCCTGGTGTATGTGGTCGTGGCATTCCTGATTAAGACCTTCGGTATCCGCCGCATTATGAAGTTCTTCCCCCCGGTGGTCACCGGCCCCATCATCATCTCCATCGGCCTGATCCTGGCTCCCACTGCTGTGCGTAACTGCTCCAGCAACTGGCTGCTGGCTATCGTGGCACTGAGCGTTGTTATCATCTGCAACATCTGGGGCAAGGGCATGATTAAGATTCTGCCCATCCTGCTGGGCGTTGTGGTATCCTACGTGGTTGCAATCTTCACCCACGCTGTGGACTTCACCACCGTGTCCGAAGCTGCCTGGTTCGGCCTGCCCCTGCATAAGGCAGAAGCTGGCCTGTTTGCCATCGACGGCAGCCCCGCATTCATCAGCGCACTGCTGACCATCATGCCCATCGCTCTGGCTACCATGATGGAGCACATCGGCGATATCGCAGCTATCAGCGCAACCACCGGTCACAACTACATCAACAACCCCGGCCTGCACCGCACCCTGCTGGGCGACGGTCTGGCAACCAGCATGGCTGGCCTGATGGGCGGCCCCGCTAACACCACCTACGGCGAAAACACCGGCGTTCTGGCTCTGACCAAGATTTACGATCCCCTGGTCATCCGCATTGCAGCTGTGTTCGCAATCCTGCTGAGCTTCAGCCCCAAGTTCGAGGCAATCATCAACACCATTCCCGGCGGCATCATCGGCGGTATCAGCTTTGTGCTGTACGGCATGATTTCCGCAATCGGTGTGCGTAACGTGGTCGAGAACCATGTGGACTTCACCAACAGCCGCAACCTGATTATCGCTGCTGTCATCCTGGTTTCCGCACTGGGCTTCAGCAACGTGGGCGGCGTGACCTTTGCCATCGCAGGTGTTTCCATCAACCTGTCCGGTCTGGCAATCGCAGCTCTGCTGGGTATCGCACTGAATGCAATCCTGCCCGGTAACGACTACGAGTTCGACGCAGACGCAGAAAACGGCGAAGGCGCAAGCCTGCGTGTCTGATTCTCAGACAATCCGTAATATCCGGTAATTATAAAAACAGCAGTCGCTTCGGCGGCTGCTGTTTTTTGTTGTCTGCACAAAGTGCCGTCTTGCCGCATACACTGGGAAAAAGGGAGGCGTTTGCATGGATCTATCTTCTTTTTCTCAGTATATGGTGCCGGTCATCATGGGCATCTGTCTGTGTGCAGGCTATGTGCTGAAAAACCTGCTGCAAAAGTTCAATCACCACTACATCCCGTTGGTGGTGGGGCTTTTGGGCGTAGCACTTGCGGTGTGGATGTACTGGCCGGACATTACCCCCAAAGTGGTGCTCATCGGTCTAGTCAGCGGCCTGAGCAGCACCGGTCTGCATGAGGTAGTAGTCCAGCTGAAAACCAGAAGGAAATGACCTTGGCAGGTTTCTGCCATACCCAAAGCAAAAGCGGTGTGCGCCCCATAGGACGCACGCTGCTTTTTTGTTTGCTTTGGTCGGCCAGTTCATAAAAATTTGACGACCTGATGCTTTTCACCGGACTGTGCATTGACAAAATTCGGCCCGAAACAACTGGAAAAGCGCACAAAGAGAAGTCAGCAAACATCACAATCCGACAGATTGTGGCAAGGGGTGTGAAAAACTGTAAATTTCCCGGTTTTTTGCCTGCTTTTATATTGACAAAGAGCGACTTTCTCATTATCATCATAACGTTGGGCAGATGCGAGAAAAAGCCATTTTCTGCCCGGCAGAATAAATCAGATGCAAACAGAAAATCCCGTGAAGGCACGTAGAGAACCTTCTGTTTTTCAATGAAATCAATCGGGATGAGAATATAAAGGAATGGAAAGGACCAGACGATGAAAAAATTCGTATCCGGATTGCTCAGCTCGGCTATTTTGCTGGGATGTATCAGTGCATTTCCTAACCCGGCTTATGCAGAGCAGGCATTCCTGTCTGAATTCTGGCAGAAGTCAGCAGAGAAGGTAGAGGTGCAGCCGCTTCAGGCCTCCGAAGAAGAACCTTTTTCGGGCAAGGCCAACACCATGGAAACGGTGTATGTCAGCGATGCCGGCACCCCGGACGCCATGGGCGAGGACCCGCAGCACCCCACCAGTGACCTGCGCAAGGCTCTGTCTTTGGTCAAGGAAAACGGCTGCATCCAGCTGGCCGGTGATTTGACCGTGACCGGCAATGTGCAGTTCCCGGAAAAAACGGTTTACCTTTTGGGCGACCCGGCAGCCCATCCGAAAATCAACTGGAACGGCGAGGTCCATCTGGCAGCCTGGACCTATTTTTATGATTTGGACCTGAACTTTTCCGGTGCGGACCCGGACAGCTTTTTTGCCAACGGACACCGGGTGGAAATGCGCAACGTGAATATTCTGGGCTATCCTAACCTGTATGTAGGTGCCAAGCACGACAACACGGAAAAGGGCAGCATGATTCTCCGCAGCGAAACCCCGGCAACCAGCCAGATCAACCGGATCATTCTGGGCGGCTATGGAGAGCACACCTCCGGTTCGCCTTCGGTGGAGCTGTACAACCAGACCGTGCGGGAGAACATTTGCGGCAAAAATGCAATCGAACGCTCCTATGTTACCATTTCCGGCGACAGTCAGGTGGGCAGCATCGACCACGTTTATAAAATTTTTGTGGAGGACCAGGCAACATTCCATGTGACCAAGGGCATCCGCAATGTGGGCGAAATTTTTCTGACCCAGTCCGAACTGATTTTGAGCAAAGAAGCACGGGTCGCCACCAAATATATTTACGGTGATGTGATGCTTTCCTTTGATTACCCGGAGGCAGAGTCTCGCAACGCCATTAGTTGTATCAATATCGTGGGCGATGTGTTTTTGGCTGATCCGTGGAGCGAGCAGGGGTATCAGGCAAAGAAAATCCGCAGCGGCAATGCCCTGCTGGTGGATATCATCGACACGACCGCCGAAAATGCGAATACCAACTATCTGCCGACGATCGAGTTCCCTAAGACCATTGTATTTTGGCAGGGCACCACACCGGACCTGCGTGCCAATGTCACCGCATGGGACTATGAGGACGGCGATTTGACCGACGCAGTGGTTTGCCCGCAGATCAATGCGGCAGAGCTGCCGGAAGGCAAGCATCCGCTGGTGTATAAGGTCACGGACAGCCATGGCAACGTGACCGAATCGGTACGGATGGCCTATGTCATCCACAATGCACGACCCATTATCCAGGGTGTGCAGAACATCGAAATCAAGGCAGGGGATGTGGACGGTTTTGATTTGTGTACCGGCCTCACCGTGACCGATGACAAGGATGCAGACATCCGGCTTCAGGTCAGCGGCAACATCAAAAAGCCGCAGCCCGGCACCAAACAGGCATTCCCTATTACCTATACCGCACAGGATACGGACGGGCATAAAACGCAGGTCACCCGCACCATCACTGTGACCAACTTTATTCCGCAGATCAGCGGCCTGACCGATGTGGTCCTGGAACAGGGCGAAGCCTTCAACTTTATGGCAGGCGTCACGGCAACCGACTATGAGGACGGCAATGTTACCAACATTCGGTTGGAGCAGCCGCTTCCGCCCAACGCAGCAGGTGCATACCAGCTGGTCTATCTGGCAACGGACAGTGACGGCAATACCACTCGAGCCATCCGAAACGTAACGGTGCAGGGTACGGTGGCTCCGGAACCCACTGCGACCCCGACCGCTACGCCTACGGCAACCCCGATGGCTACGCCTACTACAACGCCTACCGCCACTCCGACTGCAACGCCCACGGCTGCACCTACACCCACTGCAACGCCTACAATCAAACCTACGGCGACCCCGACCGCAGTGCCTACCGCTACCCCGACGGCTACGCCCAACGCAATGCCCATTGCAACCCCGACTCCAATGCCTACGGCTACGCCCACCGCCGCACCAAAAGAAGGCTGGAAGCAAATTGACGGCGGCTGGAAGTACCGGAAGGCGAATGGTGGCTTTGTTCTCAACGCTTGGAAACAAATTGACGGCAACTGGTACTATTTTGATGCATATGGCTGGATGCTGACCGGCTGGCAGTATCTGGACGGCAACTGGTTCTATATGAATGCAAGTGGTCATATGCTGACTGGCTGGCAATATCTGAACGGCAACTGGTTCTATATGAACGCAAGTGGTCATATGCTGACCGGTTGGCAATATCTGGATGGCAGCTGGTTCTACATGAACGAAAATGGCTATATGCTGACCGACTGGCAGTACATCGGCGACAACTGGTTCTATTTTGATGCAAGCGGCTATATGCTCACTGGCTGGCAGTATCTGAACAATAATTGGTTCTACCTGGACGAAAGCGGTCACATGCTGACTGGGTGGCAGCGACTGAATGGCAACTGGTTCTACCTGGACGAAAGCGGCCACATGCTCACCGACTGGCAGTATCTGGACGGAACCTGGTACTATTTCGATGCAAATGGTCACATGCTGTAACAGCTGAATCCCAATGCTCTGATACGGAGCAGGGGACGGAACACCGCAAACACCAAAAAGCCCGCAGAGGGATTTCCTCTGCGGGCTTTTTGTGTTAAGAAGACAAGTTGGGGAAAAGGGGCATCCGCCCCGGGACTATTTTGTGGAAAGAATATATGAAAAGAGGGAAGATTGCTTACAGGTCTTTTGCGACTTCGTAGCCACGGGTGATAGCATCCTTGATGTTGCCCAGCTTTTCCGCATCGCCAACCATGTGGTAGGTCACGCCGCAAGCCTTCAGGGTTTCTTCCAGGGTGGGATCAATGCGGTAGCCAGCAGCAAATACCAGCGTATCTGCGTCATCAATGCAGAATTCCTGACCGTTCTTGGAGTAGAAGATCTTGTCTTCCTCCACACGCTCCACCTTTGCGCTGCAAATCATCTGCACGCCCTTTTTCATCATGCGCTGGACCAGCAGGCTGCGGCCCGGGCCGGATTCGTTCAGCATCACACCGGGCATCATTTCCAGGATGGCGATTTCGCGGTTCCTGGGGAACAGGTCGTTGATCAGCGGAGCCAGATAGTCAGCGGTTTCGCAGCCAACCGAGCCGCCGCCGATGATGACTACCTTGCGGCCGGGGAATGCCTTACCAGCCAGAATATCGTCAGCGGTCATCCACTGCTTAAAGCCGGTGAAGGGCTTAATGACGATGGGGGAAGCACCGGTGCCAGCAATGACCTCGTAATCCTTGAACTCGGTCTTGAGCATTTCTTCGGTGACAGTGCAGTTCAGGCGTACTTCCACCTGTGCACGCTCCAGCTTGCCAGCCATATACTTAATCATGTGGGTCAGGTCCTGCTTTGCGATGGGCACAGCAGCCAGACGAGCCAGACCGCCCAGAGATTCGTCCTTTTCGCACAGGACAACATGGTGACCACGCTTTTTGGCAACATAAGCTGCTTCCATGCCAGCGGGGCCGCCGCCGATGACCAGAATGTTCTTCTTGACGTCAGCTTCCTTGATGTTCTCCTCGTTCTCCAGCTCCAGCGAGGGGTTCACGGTGCAGGCGACACGCTTGCCGAACATGATGCCGTTCAGGCAGCGCAGGCAGCCGATGCAGGGGCGGATCTCGTCCACCTTGCCCTGCTCTGCCTTGGTAACGAAGTCAGAGTCGCACAGGTTTGCACGGCCGATCATGCAGATGTCAGCACGACCGTTGGCAATCAGTTCTTCTGCGATCCAGGGCTCGGTAATGCGGCCTACGGTTGCTACCGGGATGGATACGTGCTTCTTGATTTCTTCTGCCATCTTCACGTGGGAGCCCATGGGGGTGCCGGGTGCAGGGATAGAGCTGCCGCGCATGATGGTGGTACCGCCGGAAACGTGCAGGAAATCCACACCGGCCTTTTCCAGCTGCTTGGAAACATAAACAGCGTCGTTCAGGTTCAGGCCACCGTCGGTGTACTCGTCGCCGGAAATACGAACGTCGATGATAAAGTCGTCGCCGCAGACCTTGCGCACTTCACGTACAACTTCCAGGGTCAGGCGCAGACGACCGTCCAGGTCACCGCCGTATTCATCGGTGCGCTTGTTGTACAGGGGAGACAGAAAACCGCCCAGCAGACCATGTGCGTGTGCTGCGTGAATCTCCACACCGTCACCGCCAGCTTCCTTGACACGACCGGCAGCCTCGCCAAACTGGCGAATGATGACCTTCAGCTCCTCCACCGTAACAGCACGGGGAGCCTCTTTTGCGTAGTAAGGGCCAACATTGGAGGGCGCAATCAGACGGGGCGTACCGGGGATGGGAAATGCCATGTATGCAGGGTGGAACAGCTGAGGCAGAATCTTTGCGCCGTACTGGTGCACGGATGCGGTCAACTTTTTCCAGCCGGGAATGTAAGAATCGTCGCAGATGGACATATCGCCGGGCAGGTAGGTGTATACCGGCTCTACCGTGGTGACCTCAGTGACGATCAGGCCAACACCGCCCTTTGCGCGTGCGGTGTAGTGCTGGATCAGCTCCTCCGTAACGTAGCCTTTATCGGCCAGGTTGGTGGAAATGGGGGGCATAAAAATGCGGTTTTTTACAGTAGTCTGTCCAATTTTAATGGGGGAAAACAGATGCGGATACTGGTTCATAGTGTTCGGCTCCTTTCATTTGCTTGCCATTTGCTTGTTTTCATTCTATCATATCTGTACGGCGAAAGCTCTCTCTCATACAGATATCAGCCGTCATATTTTGTCCTGTTTTCCGCAAAAGCTGCCCATTTTGTTAAAGAAATGACAAAAAAGGCCCTCTAAAAGAAACGCCTGCCTGGTATGGTCAGGTAATGCGCAGCAAAAGTTCACCATTGGGGCCGGGGTCCATCTCCAAATGTCCCTTGCTGATGCGCAGCATCAGGGTGTCACCTTTCTTTTGGACGCAGAGCTGTTCGTTTTCGTACAAAACCGTTTCGTGACCTTCCACTAAGTGCCGCAGCAGGTCCTTTTGTTCCTGGTCCAGCAGCATTTTTTCGTGATTCTCGCCTTTGCTGTATTTCATGTTTTGCTGGAATTGCTTGCGGTACGCACTGGGTACAATGCCGTAAAGCTCCCGGAATACTTCCGTGTAAGCCTTCGAGCTGGGCATGCCGCAGTCCAAGGCAATCTTTTCGATGCTTTCTCTGCCTTCCAGAAGCGTTTCCAGCGAAGCACGTACCCGGACGTATGCCAGATACTTGACAAAGGGGATGCCGGTAAACTTGCGCATCAGCTTGGACGTGTAGGAAGGGCTGAAGGACAGCTGCCGTGCAATCTCGCCAAGGGTCAGGTCCTCCCGGAAATGCCGGTCAATGTACTTGATGGCTTTCATGTAGTTTTCGTGGTAATCGGTGTGCAGGGGCAGCTGGTCCACCGAAAATGCCTTTTCGGATGCCGCAATGCGCAGCATTTCCATCATAATTACATTCATGTGGTACAAATCGTTGCGCTCCGCCATCAGCTCTGCCGCCAGCTCGCCGATTTTGTTTTTCAGCTGAATATAAGTCTCCCGGTTTCTGGTTTCGGTGCAAACTGCTGTGCTGAACCCGGTGTGCACGTCGCCTGCCATGGAATCGGACATCCGGCTAAAGTCGATGTGGATGGTCAGAATGATGCCTTCGTCATCCGGGTTCTTTTTATGGAGCATATGAATGTCATACGGTGCAATGACGATCAGCTCCCGTTCCTTTAAGGTATAGGAAAATTGGGTGGTCACCGCTTCGTATTGCCCTTTCAGCACATAGGAGATTTCCAGACTGGACTGTCTGGAGAAAATATTGCGGGAAAATCCATTGATGCTCAGGCTCAGCGGATACCCGAATTTCTGCCCCGAAAAATCATAGTATAAATTCATGTTCTGCATAATTTTCCTGCCCAATCCTGGCGATGAATGCCAAACTATAACGCTCTGCGGAAGAAAAATGAATATCCTTATTTTAGCATTGTTCCGTTCAAATAGCAATTTGCTTTTACTGTTTCTGCACCGGTAGCAGCGGCATCGAACTTGGCTCATAGGATGTAACGCCGTAAAACCAGAAAAAAGGTCCAGACGAAGCGTTTTGCTTTATCTGGACCTTTTTTCTATGCAAAGATACAATTCCCATCGATTTTGGCATCTGACTTATCCAGCGACATCCTGGTGGAGATGGGCGTTTTTCATGTGAATTATGATATCGGCAGAAGTGCCAAATAGGAAAAGTGGCAATTTGTCCGAAAAAATCAGCGGTTGGTTTGACGAATGTAGGCGTGCGGTGGATGGGATCAAGTGGCTGTGAATCATATAAATTCGATTAAGTGGTTTTTCATACAAACGCCATATCCGAGCTTTTTCTCACCTACACTGGAAAATGACACTAACATGCTTGTGCCGCTAATTTCCACAACATAACCCTCGCCAAAGTGTTTATGTCTCAATTTTTGGCCGATGATATCATGCGGCACAGCTACTTCTGGTTTTGGGGTAAAGCGAGGAATGGCAGGGGTATTAGCTGTAACTTTTACAGACGTTTTTTTGTTGGACTTCCTCTTAGAAATCATCTGCATGTATTCGGCATCGACTGATTTTCCTCGTGTCTGATAGTCGTCCATATCCTTAAATATAAACATGTCAGGCTTTCTTACATCGTTGTCGGGAACGGGACGAATGGGAAAAATCCAGACTTTTCGATCCTGGCCATCTTCGCCAGGTTGTATGTCAATATAAGGTTTGCCGACAAGTGCAACCCTACCGCAATAAATATATTCTCCTGGATCGATCACTTCAAACAGATGGACGTCAACGCCATTAGAACCACATGCGGCAAGTGTTGCATTTTGCGCCCAATGAATATCCTGATCGCCAGATTTCCCCATGCCGGTATAGTGAAGCACACCAGCGATCCATTTGTCATGATAAAGGCCTTTGGTGTAGTCGGTAACAAGTACGAGGGTATTGGTCGTCTTAGAACGGCGCATTCCACCCATATTTCCGCATTTGAATCTGCTAACTATCTCGCTATTTTTTAAGACTTGTCCAATGTTCAAATCGGGATCAAACATGATGTCCTCCTTGTTTCGATGAAAAGCGTTATATACAGTGTAGCCGTAATAATTCTCCGCAGGCATTTGTTTTAGTCTAATCATATCACATCGAATAAAAATATGCATGCGTTTTGCTGGATTTTAGAGAACAATAGTAGAAGTCTCCGAAAGACAATATTTGATTTAGAGAACCTTTTAATGTCCAAATGATTTTATAAAACGGTTTCACAAGTTAATTAGGCCCTTGAAGATGCCTGCAAAGATAGATACAACGAATATAAAAAAGACCTCCGGCTTAAGAACCGGAGGCCTTTTCATTCTACTTATTTCAAGTTTGCAGCCAATCATAGTGTGCCGATTGGCTTTTGCTTTGTGCCAAGAGCTTTGCTGCTTAGCCCTTGGTTAAAACCACTACCGTTTCAGGTGTCAATGAGTTGTCCCAATCCAACATATCGACTTCCTGACCATTATAATAGACAGGGAAGCGGAAATCAATATGCCGCAAAATGCGCCCATTTGGCTGTTTTTCCGGATAGATCTCTACTCGCTCAATGAAGCTGTTCATAAATTCTTTCTTCTCTGCATCGGTAAACTGGTCATAGAGCTTATCAAAATAGAGAAGGAACTGATAGACATTGTCGTTGGAAATCTTCTGCTTTTGGATGTTGGTGATTCGTGTTTGCGTTTCATTGATGCTGGCTTCCACCTTGGAAATCTCGTCGTAGATGTTGTCCTGACGTTCTTGCAAGTCCTGATATTTACGCTCATAATGCGGATCATCAAAATCCAAATGGTCGATCTGCTGCCCCAATCGGTCTTTTGTCCCATTCAGCTGGCGAAGTTTTTTTCGAAAGGCATCCAGCTCCTTTTCCAGCTCATCTGTATCAATACGACTGCCGATTTTGGCTCGAATCGCTTCTGAAAATTTCGGATTTTGTACCAGCTTCTGAATCACCTCCGCTACTGCATCATCAATCACGTCTTGACCCCACTGCTTTTTATAATCGCAGCGGTGTCCATCCACATTTTTTCGGTGCTTGCACTGATAGTAGAAGTAATCCCGGTAATAGTCCCCATTGTTCTTATTCCGTTTGCGGTTTACATTCCCGTACATTCCAGCCCCGCAAACAGGGCAGCAGAGAATACCGGAAAGAATATGCTCGTGCTCCAGACTGTGTGTTTTCTCCTGCTTTACACCAGTTATTTCCCGTTTTTCTTTTGCCAGCTCCCAATCTGTTTCACTGACGATTGCTTCATGGACACCGTCGTGGAGCATATATTCTTTTTGCTTCACAATATGGTACTGATTTCGGGTTCCCTGTACTTTTTCATTGTGTCTGCGCCCATAAGCAAGCTTTCCACAGTAAACCGGATTATCCAATACACCCTTGACAAAGGATGCAGAGAACTCATCCAAAGTGTTGTTCTGCCGTTTTTTCTTCCTGTATCCATGAGAATTCAGCCATGCAGCAATCTTGCCCACACCCATCGTTGTATGAATAAACTTATCATAAATCAGACGAATGATTTCTGCTTCGTCCTCCTCAATAAGCAATTCACCATTTTCAAGCTTATAGCCATAAGGGGCAAAGCCGCCATTCCAACGGCCTTCACGAGCCTTCTGCCTGCGGCCTTCCATTGTCTGCACAAGGATATTCTCACGTTCAATTTCTGCCACAGCAGACAAAACGGAAATCATCAGCTTGCCACTGTCCTTAGAGCTGTCTATCCCATCCTCGATACAAATGAGATTGACCCCATAATCCTGCATCCGCTGCAAGGAAGTCAAAACGTCGGCAGCATTTCGTCCGAAGCGGGACAGCTTAAAGACCAGCACAAAGGAAACACCGTCTTTTTCCTCCTCAATATCATGGAGCATTCGTAGAAACTCTGGACGACCTTCTATATTCTTGCCTGATTTGCCCTCATCAGAATATTCTCCAGAAACTTCCAATTCCTGAAATTCTGCATATTTCCGCAGCTTATCCTTTTGGGCATCCAGACTATATCCATCCACCTGCATAGAGGTGGAAACTCTGGTATAGAGATAGCATTTCTTTTTCGTTTTCATATTGCACCTCCAAACGTCTAAAATCTTATATCATCAGATTTTGTTAAGAATGATTTGGGAGCTGAGGTAAACCTCCCATGCTCAAGGCCTGCATGGTCTCCATCTGTTTGACTGCTAGATCATG
>RCNI01001485.1_pt1 | contig 12557 bp, 10 predicted proteins | sample 2041151 | NCBI WGS metagenome assembly RCNI01 (sample SAMN09708214, study PRJNA481090) | feces metagenome | isolation source: feces | place: Antarctica: Albino Rookery | reverse complement strand
TCTTCCTTAGGAACTCCCTGTGCTCGTTCACATGTAATATATGAAGTGTTGTACAAAGCTGAGCTTCGTCCGATTCTTAAAAATATATCACTGGATGTATGAGCATATGAAATGATTGACTCCGTAGGGCAAACAGCCGAACATATGCCACATCCTATGCACTCATCTCCTATCTGAGGATTCAGTCCACTAAAACTTATTGCACCGACAGGACATATTTCTTGGCAGAGTCCGCATACATCACATGAGCTTCTTGATCTTGCGCAAAAGGATTTATTCACACGTGGAGCCTGTTTAATTACAGATATCTCAGACATGGCTTTAGAGGAAGGATCTATCTCGTCAGCCCATGCGCTTACCTGCTCCTGAATTGGTTCAACATATTTTTTTACTCGATGCTTCATATCAAGTAAATTGTCGAGTATTCGAGACATATCTCCTCCTCTCACTTATCGATTGATAGCTCTAAGTATACAATCACCCGCGTTTTTGATATACCACTTTACACAAAAACCGAGGCGAACATGATGTCCGCCTCGGTCATTACATTTAATAGAAGCACTGATGGTTTAGTACATGCCACCCTGAGCACCTGCTGAAGCTGCAGCAATTGCATCCTCAATTGAGGTGTCCTTAGGAACATTGGATACGGTAGCCTCAGTGATGAGGATGAGAGATCCAACAGAAGCAGCATTCTGAAGAGTGGTGCGGGTAACCTTTACAGGGTCCAATACGCCCATCTTGATCATGTCGCCATACTCACCAGTAGCAGAGTCGAGACCCTGTCCTGCAGGAAGTGCGTTAATCTTCTCTACAACAACACTGCCTTCGAATCCAGCGTTGTTAGCAATAGTCTTAACTGGAGCCTCAAGAGCCTTCTTGATGATATTAACACCAATCTGCTCATCTGCATTGTTACACTGAATCTTATCGAGAACCTCAGATGCCTCGAGGAAAGCAACTCCTCCACCAGCAACAATTCCCTCTTCAACAGCAGCGCGAGTTGCCTGGAGAGCATCCTCAATACGGTGCTTGATCTCCTTAAGCTCAACCTCAGTTGCAGCTCCTACCTTGAGGATAGCTACACCTCCAGAAAGCTTAGCAATTCGCTCCTGAAGCTTCTCACGATCGAAGTCAGAGTCGCTGTGCTCCATCTCGCTCTTGAGCTGAGCTACACGCTCGTCGATCTTCTCACGAGAACCAGCTCCACCTACGATAGTGGTGGAATCCTTTGTAATCTTTACAGTCTTAGCACGACCAAGCATGTCGGAAGTTACGTTCTTCAAAGTAAGTCCGAGTTCTTCCATTACAGGCTGTCCACCGGTTAGAACTGCAATATCCTCAAGTTGACGCTTACGGCGATCACCATAACCAGGTGCCTTTACTGCACAGATGTTCAAGGTTCCACGAAGACGGTTCAAGATAAGAGTTGCAAGTGCCTCTCCGTCAACATCTTCAGCAATGATGAGAAGTGGGCTTCCGCTCTTTTGAACACCTTCGAGAATAGGAAGAATATCCTGGATATTAGAAATCTTAGAATCAGTCATAAGGATGTATGGATCCTTAAGCTCTGCAGTCATGGTATCTGTATCAGTTGCAAAGTATGGTGAGAGATAACCCTTCTCGAACTGCATACCCTCAACGATATCAATGTCAATACCGAAAGTCTGAGACTCCTCAACAGTGATAACACCGTTCTTGCCTACAACCTCCATAGCATCAGCAATCTTAGCACCAATCTCAGGATCAGCTGCAGAGATGGTACCAACAGAAGCAATCTGCTCCTTGGTTGAAATCTCATGAGACATGGAGCGCATCTTCTCTACAACTTCGCTTACAGCCTTGTCGATACCACGGCGGATAGCGATAGGATTAGCACCAGCTGCTACGTTGCGAAGGCCCTCGTTTACGATAACCTGAGCAAGAAGAGTTGCGGTTGTGGTTCCGTCACCTACAGTGTCGTTGGTCTTGGTTGCAACTTCCTTAACGAGCTGAGCACCCATGTTCTCAACAGGATCCTGAAGCTCAATCTCTTTAGCTACAGAGACACCGTCGTTGGTGATAGTAGGAGCACCATAACTGCGCTCAAGTGCAACATAGCGACCTTTAGGTCCCATAGTAGTAGTTACAGCATCTGCAAGAGTGTTTACACCGCGAGCAAGCTTAGCGCGTGCATCCTCTGCAAACTGAATGTCCTTAGGCTGAATTGCCATAATACACACTCCTTAAAAGTAACGTTAGTAATAGTATTAAAATTAAAATGAGGTTTAGTCCTCGATGATTGCCAAAACATCTTCAGCGTGAAGAAGGATATACTCTTCTCCGTCGAGCTTGATTTCATTCATGCCGAATTTGCCATAGAAAACCTGGTCTCCAACTTTAACATCCATAGGGATGAGTTTTCCGTCCTGGTCGCGACGTCCAGCTCCAACAGCTACAACTTCACCCTTGTTTGGCTGCTCTTGTGCGCCAGATGAAATAAAGAGTCCAGACTCAGTCTTTTCTGCCTTAGGAGCAGGCTTAATAAGAACACGATCGCTCAATGGTTGCAATTTCATGAATGCCTCCTTAGTTACAAACATTCTCTGCTATCATGCAGTTTTTACTCAATTTAGTTATTAGTCTACCCTAAAAGTAGCTTTTCACAACAGCATACTAAAATCTACAATAATCACACTCAACATTCATGTGTTAGAAGGTGTTAGATTATAAAATAAGACCAGGGTTTACCTGGTCTTTAATATGCTTATGGCATTAAATTAAATTTTCATATGATTACAGTGAAATCTGGTTAATTTCATCAATCCAAATCTTAGAAATAGCATCAGTAGGAAGTGTGAATGCACCACGAGGACTAACGCTCACTACAGTAGCTTGAGGCCCATCTGGCATACAGGATCGTTTATATTGCTGGGACATCAGACGCTGATAGAAAACCTTGAGCCAGCGTAGTATTTCTTTAGGTTCAATATGCTCCTCACCTTGACCTGATGCAAAAGCTTTACATGCAAGCTTAAATGTCTGAGAAGGAGTCATGCCAAGTTTGAGTGTTTGGTAAATAAAGAAATCATGCAAAACGTAAGGTCCTACCTTATCCTCAGTTATTTGAGCAATGTTACCACTGTTATCAGTTGGCAAAAGCTCTGGAGATACTGGAGTTTCACAGATATCCAAAAGAGCAGCCTTGAGTTTTGCATCTTCTGTTAGGTTCATCTGATGCATAACGAGATGCCTAACGAGTGTCTTAGGAATGGATGCATTGACGCCATACATACTCATGTGGTCGCCATTGTAGGTAGCCCATCCCAATACAAGCTCGCTCAAATCTCCGGTGCCTACTACAAAGGTACTCTCGGCGTTTGCCATATCCATAAGAATCTGTGTGCGCTCGCGTGCCTGAGCATTCTCATATACAACGTCATGGTCCCTCTCATCATGCCCAATGTCTGAGAAATGCTGTCTGCATGCATTCACAATCGATATCTCATCGAAGCGAACGCCATATCCCTCGCTGATTACGCGCGCATTATTGAACGTTCGCTCGGAGGTTCCAAGTCCTGGCATACTAAAGGCATGTATTGCAGAGGTATCAAGTCCAAGAATGTGACATGCACGAACGCAAACGATAAGTGCGAGAGTTGAATCTAAGCCTCCTGATACACCTAAAACAAGGCGTTTTGCTCCAACATGTTTCATACGTTTTGCAAGTCCGTGAGACTGTACATTAAGAATATATTCCGCCTGTTCGGCATCAACATGAGAAGTAAATGGATGTGGATCTACAAAGCCTGAGATTTCTTCTTCAGGAAGTTCTAGTGCAAAAGATGTTGTGTTGCATGTTTCTGAAACGCTTCTATCTACCATGCGTTTTTGCACAATCTCAGAAAGGTTAATCTGTGCGATACTCTGCTTTCCAGAAAACGCCGGGGATGCAGAAATGATATCACCCATCTCGAAGATGGCATTGTATCCACCAAAGACCTGATCTCCTGTAGACTCTCCTTCGCCTGCACTTGAATAAAGATACGCACATGCAAGTTTTGAACTTGTTGCTTTAAGCAGACCCTTTCGCTCAATATTCTTACCCGCATAATCGCAAGACGCATCGAGATTGAGGATAATGGTAGCTCCTGCTACAGCTGCATCTTCCGCTGCAGAATACATCTGAGCAAAGTCGTCACCGATCACAATTCCAAGATTGAGATTTGATGAGTACTCACATGAGAAAAGCTGCTGACCAAACGAGATAGGGCCATCGGATAAAGCCGAATCTTCTATAAGGCGTGCCTCAATGCATCCATCCTTAAAGATATGATCTTGAACGTACATCTTTGGAACAATGCCCAAAACTCTACCCTGTGCTATAACAGCCGCACAGTTATAAACATCAGATCCTAGAGCATAAGGGAATCCAACGGCGAAAATCATATTCAAGCTTGAAGTGGCATCCGCAACCTTACGCACAGCTTTTTTTGCAGCATGCAAGAGAACTTGTGAGCGATAAAGATCTCCACACGTCGAACCTGTAATCCCCAATTCTGGCAAAACAGCAATCTTTGCACCGGCAGACGCAGCTTCCTTCAACACAGCGATGGTTTGTTCTGCATTGAAATCAACATCTGCTACACGGATTTCAGGTGTAAGCGCTGCGGTAGTTATAAAACCGTCAAACATAATTCCCCCGTATTTTGCCCAGTAATCTCAGGCATATATCTAACAAAGGTCGTAGGATATCGATATGGACCTCCTACGACCGAATACATGTAATTTGTAGTTACTCTACGTCGAGAGCCTTTTCCCAATCAGCAACCTTAAAACCAATAAGAGCCTTATCATCCAAAACCAAAATAGGCCTTTTAATAAGCATGCCATCATCAGCAAGAATTTCAAATTTCTCAGCATCACTCATGTCTGCAAGCTTGTCTTTAAGATTCATTTCTTTATAAGATTTACCGCAAGTATTGAAAAGCTTCTTGATAGGCAAACCTGACTTCTCGTAAATCTCAGCGAGCTCAATGGAAGTTGGGGTGTCATCTACAATAGAGCGAGAAGTATACTCAATACCGTGATCTTTAAGCCATTTAGCAGCTTTCTTGCAAGTACAGCACTTATTATAGCCAATCAATTCAACCATAATGTACTCCTTTATTCAGGACGCATATGCGCTTTTATATCGTAAGTTTACTATACCTTACTTTGCCCTTTTATATACGAAAAGCTGTAAATTTGCTCATTTATACACTGTAAAGAATATCTACTCTTCAATCTCATCAGCTTTCTTCTCTAACTGAAGACTTGGATTTGCATCCATGGAGAGGTCACCTCTGCGACCTTGTTTGTAGTGCCTCAGAGCAACAAGGGCAATCATAGCAGCATTATCGGTACAAACGCCCATTGGGGGCACTGTTACGCGTACGCCCATTGGTTCGAAGGTTTCACGATATGCCTTGCGAAGACTTGGATTAGCAGTTACTCCTCCACCCGCGCAGAAGTCATGTGTCTGGGTTTCAAGTACAGCAGTCTTTGCTTTTGCAACCTGAACATCAATGACTGCCGCCTCAAAACTAGCTGCGAGGTCATGGAGGTTAACGGTGCGTCCTGCCTTCTGCTCGTTGTTCAAATAGGTAATAACTGATGTCTTAAGCCCTGACAAACTAAAGCTGTAATCTTTAGAGTGCATCATCGCTCTTGGGAATCGAATTGCTTTAGGATTGCCTTGTTCCGCAAGCTTGGAGATGATAGGTCCGCCTGGATATCCAAGTCCTAAGGCCTTTGCAACCTTATCGAATGCCTCTCCAACGGCATCATCAATCGTTGCGCCAAGGATTTCATAGTCTCCCCAATCCTTGACATGGACGAGCATGGTATTTCCACCGGATACAAGACTCGATATAAACGGAGGTTCAAGATCAGGCGTCTCAAAGAGATTGGCTGCAAGATGTCCTTCGAGATGATTGATTCCAAGTAAAGGAATATCAGCGACAGTGCAGATACCCTTCGCAAATGCGATACCCACAACTAATGCACCAACAAGACCTGGACCTTGTGTTACTGCCACGCATGATAAATCGGATGCCTCGAGATAGGAAATGCCAAGTGTACGAGCAGCTTCCTCAAGAGTCTCCTCATATACACCAACGAGAGCCTCGGTATGCTTACGAGATGCAATCTCAGGAACAACTCCACCAAAGCGTGCATGGAAGTCAATCTGAGTAGCAACTACGCTGGAGAGAATTTCTCCCGTTTCATTTATGATAGCCATTGCCGTCTCATCACATGATGATTCGATGGCAAGGATTAAATCTCCCTGGCCTGCAAGCTTAGCTGCATCCTCAGTACTGCGCTCAGGATAGACAAGTGGCCATGTACGACCTGTCGCTTGAGGTTGAGGCTCGCTCTTTAGATCATGTTTTGCCAACTTCAAAGGTAACTTGGCTGTCATAATTATTGCATCGATACCTTGAGCGTAATAGGAAGGCCTACGTCCAACCTCTTTAAAACCAAGAGTTGCATAGAGACTTCTCGCGACGTCATTACCTGCTTCAACCTCAAGGGTAATCTCTTTGCAGTTAAGCATCTGAGCATCATATGCCAAACGAGCTAGTAGCCTTGATGCAATTCCCTCACCCCTGCGAGAGGGCTCAGTTGCCACATTGAGAACTTCACATGTATCGCCAATTACTACTCCGCCAGCATATCCAACAATCTCACCCATATCATGAGCAACCCACCAGATATGTCCATCTGCGGCAAAATCTTCTTTGAACATATTCTCTGACCAAGGTGAATGATTAAGGTCAGCAAAGACAGATGCTTCTAGCGTGGCAACTTTCTCGATATCATATACAGCCATTGGTCGTAGCTGCAGGTGGATATCTGCAAGCTCATCAGCACAACCTGTAATTTGAGAGGTTGGCGAGTTCTCAAGTCCAAGCTTTTGACGCTCAGTTTCCTCAGCGTCGCTCAAACGTGTATAAACAGGCAATACAATTGCAGGATCTCCAATAGCTTCAGAATAATCCATAGAAGGGGTGCAGAAGGAATAAAGAAGTCCTTCTGATTCTGGAAACCATACATCATCAGATGCAAAGGAAGTAAATCCCGCATCCTCAAATATTGACTTATATTTAATTAATCCGTCACCTGTCAAGGTGATATTACCCTCAGGATATTCATCCAAAAACATCGTAATGCAGGCGTCTGTCTTTACAACAGTCTCATGAGTAAAGAGGCGCTCGATGCCGTTATCATTCAATTCATAAATGCCAGGGTAAACTTCCTTGCGCATAGCATCAGCTACAACAGCAAGACGTCCTCGAACACCCGACTTCCAAGCACTGAAAGCACTTGCATCAAGTGTAGAGGCACCAAAGAGAGGAATCCCTGCACCTGCAGCTAGTCCCTTTGCAGTTGCAACACCAATGCGCACTCCCGTAAAGGATCCTGGACCACGTCCTACTAAGACTCCAGCCATATCCTCATGGGAATACCCATTGCGCTCAAGCAAATCTTGAATTGTTAAGCAAAGTTCTTCGTTGGCACGACGGCGACACATGTGATCTGCGTGATCAATCATAGTGTAGCTGCGATTATCCCCATCCAGTGACAGCTTGGCCAAGCCGCAGCATAACATGTCAGAAGAAGTGTCGAGAACAACGATGAGTTCCTGTGCAAATTCCATTCGGTAATTACTTTCTATAGAACAAGCTAGTCTAAAACAATTAGACTAGCGCTTTGAATTTTTGAACTAAATTTTGAACGAGCTGTTGACCTCGTACATCATGCGCGATGAAGCGTATCGAACGAGCCGGCTCATCAAGGGTATCGAGGTCGGTATCCATGCGCTCAACGATAACGTCGACACGCTCGTCTCCTATCTCATCTGCAAACTGCTCTCCCCATTCCATGATGCACACACCATCATCCCCGAGCACATCCCATAACCCACAATCTCCAAGTTCATCTGAATCAGAGACGCGGTATAGATCGAAATGATAGAGAGGTAGATTTCCCGATTGGTAAATCATCTGAATGGTGAAAGTAGGGCTTGTAATATCCTCACATATACCCATAGCATCTGCGATACCCTTGGTCATCTGAGTTTTACCCGCACCCAAATCTCCAGTTAAGATAATATTATCCCCCGCTTCAAAGAGGCTGCCAAGCATACGACCAAGTTCAATGGTTGCATCTTCACTGTGAGATACAAACATATTTTGATCTTCGAGATACAAAAGGCCCTCTATCATTACAACTCCTTATAAGGGGAAATACGTTACTGTACTGGATTATTTTTAAGCCAATCTCCAAGCTTATTCATCGTTTCTTGCGCACTATGCAAACTCAGAGAGTCTCTCATGATCTGCTCTATGTGATAGGTCGGAAGCACTTGAAAGTGTCCCCTTCTATACATGCGACCTTCAAGAGGATTTACACCAACATCTGTATGTAAGAGAAACTGAGTGGCCATACCACCCATAGCGATGATAATCTCAGGCCAAACGGAGCGAATTTCCTCTCGTAATATAGCCGAGCATTCATCTATCTCATAGGCAAGAGGTTGCCTTCCAGGAGGTACAGGGCATTTGATAAGAGAGGTGACATACACATCATCCAAAGCTAATCCCGCATGTGCAATGAGCTCGCTAATAGTACTCATACGCCTTGCATAGTCTTGGTTTGCAGGTGTATCTGTAAGCACCAGCACACGCGCATCCTCATTTCCGATTCCCATTTCTGGATTTATATGCGACTGACACAAGGGACATCGCCTACATCCATCAACAACACCAAAAATCTCATCAAGCGTTATTTCTTTTGGTTGAGGTTCGGGATGATTAGGAATGGTGAGATTCTTCACTATACATATACCTTTTCAAGTCTGAGACCAAAATCACATGTAACCTCATAGTTAATGGTATCTCTCAGGGCTGCAAGATCATCAGCAGTAATTCGTTGACCTCCGTCTTCACCCATAATAACAACCTCATCGCCATAAGCAACAGGGTAGGTTGGAGTAAGACGATTAGTATTAACATCAACGGCAAACATTGCTTGATCCATACAGATGCGACCAACCTGATTAAGGCGCTGTCCATTGCAAAGAACTTCCATTCTATTAGAAAGACAACGGGTCAAGCCATCAGCATAACCAATTGGGAATGTTGCGATTTGTACGTTGCTCTTAGGAACACGATAGGTCATGCCATATCCAACACCATCGCCAATTCCAGGATAGATTACACGAGTTACACGTGCTTTAACACTCATGACAGGCTCTAGATCTAAAATATGCTCAGTCGTACGAGATGGATGAAGGCCATATAAGCCAATTCCAACGCGACACATATCCATCTGTGCCTCAGGATGAAGCATTGTTCCCGGCGTGTTATCACAATGAATAAGACCGGTAGGCAAATTGGCATCGCGCAAAGATTCTACCGCACGCTTAAAGTGATCGAACTGCAATGCCCAATCCCAATTATCAAGGGAGTCAGCAGTTGCAAAATGGGTAAACATACCCGCTTGTTTAAGTCCGCGATGGAAATCAAGAGCACTGCAGAAGTCTACAACCGCCTCCCATTCAACACCAATGCGCGTCATTCCTGTATCGACAGCAAGATGATACTCGGCGACCTTGTCATGCTCAGCCGCTGCTTCACCCAAAGCTAATCCAAACTCCATGGTGTATACAGAAGGCATCAAGTCATACTCAAGTAGAGCATCGATGGAGGTAATAGGAGGTTCAGAAAGAATTAGGATAGGCTTTACAATACCTGCTTCGCGAAGTTCAATACCTTCATCAACAGTTGCTACGGCAAACTGGTCAGCACCTGATGTCTGCATGATACGAGCACATCTAACAGCACCATGACCATATGCATCTGCCTTAACTACACACATCATCTTCACGCGTGGGGCAAGGAGATTCTTAAACTTACGCGTGTTATTTCTTAGCGCAGCCTGATTAATCTCAACCCAACTCCAGCGATTATTTGGACAACGTGAATTTGACATTCTTCCTCCCGTACACCTATTACATCTATTCTGCTTCAGCCATCTGTCCTAATGCCCATTGTGAGCGAGCCTGAAGCGCATCGTTAGCCAGACCTATTTCCTCGAGAAGATCGGATGATACAAAACCACTCGATCCATATTTCTTTGCAGCAAAACGAGCTGCAGCACCTTGAAGCTCACAAGCATATGAGCACATTAGTACAAGCTCATCTGTCATAGGACGAGTATGAGCTAGAAGTCCACCCATAATACCTGCAAGTACATCACCAGTGCCTGCAGTAGCCAATGAAGCTGGTCCTGGCTTAGGAAGGAGAGCAACTTCAACAGCTACACAAGCCGTAGCAGTGCCCTTAGCGACAATTACAAGCTCGCTTCCGCCATTGGACCACACAATACGACGAGCGGCTTCTAATGAGCTGGTAAGTGAATCTGGACACTCATCAGTTAGACCCATAAGTCGTCCGAGCTCAGCAGCATGTGGAGTCAGAATCAAAGGAGCGGTACGACGAATCAACTCAGGGAAGTTATCAAGCCTGTTCATGGTAAGACGAGCAAGGGCGTTCAATCCATCAGCATCAACGATAAGTGGCTTCTCGCTTTCAAGAAGCTTGGTTACTATTGCGGATGTTGTGGCACTGTCACCCATTCCAGGTCCAACTACGACCGCATCGGCCTTTTCGGCTAACTTGGCGACCACACCGTCAGCACCTTCTCCAAAGAATCCTTTGTCGTCTGCTGGAAGGCCTACAACTGGAATATTTAAAAGATGCATCTGGCATATTGGAACGATAGGTGCAGGAACCGCAAGTGTTACATAACCAGCACCAGATCGAGCTGCTGCCTGAGCACACATGATGGCTGCACCAGGATAACGAACGCTTCCACCAACCACGAGAACCTGACCGCGGGTGTACTTATTTTGCGCACTTGTTTCCTGTGGAAGGATGTCGACATAATCAATAGCATCAACACGCCATGCAACAGGATCTGCCTCGACTACGAGCTGCTCAGTTTGGTTTGCCAAAGGTGCAACTACAATCTTTCCAGAAACATCACGGCCCTCATCAGCCAAGAGTCCTGGCTTCAATGCAAGCATAGTCACCGTAAGATCTGCCATAATGCAATCGTCAAAAACGTGGCCAGTCTGAGCAGAAAGTCCACTTGGCACATCACAGGCAACAATATAGCAGCCACTATTATTAGCAGCTTCAATCCAAATATCAAACGGAACGCGAAGATCTCCATGGAAGCCAGTACCCAGCATTGCATCAACAATGAGATCACATCCCGCTAAAATAGCTTCAAGCTCATCGCGAGGTGGTGCAATTACGATAGGAATACCATTCTTCTTTGCTCCTGCAGCAACTACACGAGCAAGATCAGAATCGATATCTTCAACTGGAAGAGGTGTGATTACCGTTACTTCATATCCTTTTTGATAGAGCTCGGAGGCACAAACCCATCCATCTCCACCATTGTTACCAAAACCAGTAAGGATGGCTACCTTTTTAGTTTCAGTATGCTGAGCAACCTCTTGCGCAAGTGCATTACCTGCACGGTGCATCAATTCACTCATTGATACGCCTGATGCAGCAAGACGCTTCTCAACGCTGCGGATATCTTCAATATTCAACACTGGTTGCATCGAGTATCCCCTTTCCAATTTAACTCACTATAATTTCGTGGATCACCACGTAATTTTGACAACGATATGTAGAAAATAACCTATGTATTATTGGATGCTATCAAGCTCGTCGAGAACACTACACGCGTTCTTAAATGACTTCGCCAATAGTGACGCTGTATCATCTTGTGGCTCATCGATGTGAGGTTTTGCTTGCTCAGTAACAGCTACAGCATTTGCCACTGCAACTTCTCGAGTAGTTGAAAGCGAGAGAGCTATCTCAATAACACCCTGCTCATCTGCAATTTCTTTAACTTTTCCATCAAGAACTACGATTGGCTTTCCGCTATCAGATTTAATAACACTAACATCACGAAGACCAACTCCGCCTGAAAATCCAGTTCCGAGCGCCTTGAGAACAGCTTCACGAGCAGCAAATCGCGCGGCGTAGTGCTCGGCTGGGCGAGCCTTATGTTCACAATAGCGTCGCTCTGCATCCGTAAAGATACGCTTCGCAAAGGCAGGAGTACGCTTGAGCGTTTTCTCCATGCGTTTGACATCGACGATATCTACTCCAACACCTGCAAGTGCCATAGCTTTTGCCTTCTCACTAACATATGGTCATTAATACATTTATATCCTTTAAGTTTACCTTATGTATACAAAAATAGGGCCTGTCGAATAAAATCGACAGACCCCAAATATAAACAATTTTGTGAGCTTAGCGCTTGGAGAACTGAGGGCGCTTACGTGCCTTCTTAAGACCAGGCTTCTTACGCTCAACAGCACGTGCATCACGAGTAAGGTAACCAGCGCGCTTAAGGTCCTGACGGTACTCGCCAGCCTCGAGAAGTGCGCGGGAGATTCCCAAACGAAGTGCACCAGACTGTCCGGAGATTCCGCCACCATCGCAAAG
>RCNI01001484.1_pt1 | contig 12562 bp, 11 predicted proteins | sample 2041151 | NCBI WGS metagenome assembly RCNI01 (sample SAMN09708214, study PRJNA481090) | feces metagenome | isolation source: feces | place: Antarctica: Albino Rookery | reverse complement strand
AATAATCAATTGATTATTCTATTTCTTTTTGTCTAAATTTGTAGATGATGTTGACATAATCATTTTGCCGTGATATAATAGCGGTGTAATAAATAATAATGCTAAGCAAATTTGCAAGGCGAAAGGGAGAGATTTTATGATATATTCAAATGTCAATTTAAAACCTGTAATGAAAAATATAGATGGAACAGTAGAGTATTGTATAGTACTAGGTGATCATAGTTCTAAAAGACCTTTAATTTTAGTTTGTGATGTTAATACTCATGTAAAGAAAGGTATGAATAAAGATTTATCTATTGAATATTATAACGATAAACTATTTAGAATTAGAAAGTACAAAGAATCAACATGTTACTTCTTGATTAGTACAAATGTAGATAAAGAACTTGGTAATGGTAAGATAAAAATTACTAAAAAAGAATACCCTCACTGTTCTGTACTTGCTAAAGGTTATGATAAATGTGATATATCAGATATCCAAAGAAAAGCAGATTATGTATTATTAAGATCTCCATCTTGGTATGGAATAATCCGTGTAAAAATTGTTAATAGAAATGGTTTTTACAATAATATATATGTAGTTAGAAATTCAAAGGTGTATAAATTTAGAACCGAAGATTTAAAAGAAGGATTACTTGAATTAGGTATTAAAGAAGATTTTGAAATATATAGTAATGGTAACTTTGAAGGTAAATACTGGGTAACGTTATAAATTATTAGGATTCACGCAAAATGCGTGAATCTTTTGTTTTTTCTATTGATTTTTTATATTTGATTTGGTATTATACATTTGTATTAGAAAAAATATAAACAAAAAATGTAAAATCAAATTAAATTTAACATATAAAATTACATAAAATTATTCCATTTTGAAATTAAATATGGTATAATATTTGTAGTTTAATAATAGGAGGAATGGATATGAGAATTTTAATAATTAATCATTTTCCACTAGCTGGATCAGGCAGTGGTGTTTATACAATGAATGTGGCGAAGAGTTTAAGAAATAAAGGTAATGAAGTGTGTATAATTATGCCTGAAAATACAGTAAACTATGAAAAGCCAGAAGGAATTAAATTGCATCCAGTATTTTTTAAAGATAAAGAAGAAATAGATGGACAACTACCATTTAATTTTCCATGTTTTACAACACATCCAAGAAGTTTATTAAACTTTTATGATTTAACAGAAGAACAAATGCAAATGTATATAAAAGCTTTTAAAGATGCTATTGATGAAGAAGTTAAAGAATTTAAACCAGATATTATCCATGGACAACATATTTGGATATTATCTTCACTTGGAGCAGGTTACGATATACCTTTAGTAGTAACAGCTCATGGAACAGATTTAATAGGTCATAATAAGAGTGAAAAATTCCATGCTTATTCAAATAAGGCAGCAAATGAAGCTAAAAAAATTGTAACTATTTCAGAAAATAATAATGATCTTGTTTTATCTACTTTTGCAAGTGCGAAAGGGAAAACAGTATTATTAAAAAATGGTTATGATAATAATGTATTCTATCCAGAAGCTTGTGACAAAAAAGAAGTTTTAAAATCTCTTGGAATAGATAAAGAATACAAAAAAGTAGTTTCTTTTGTAGGAAAATTAACTGAAATTAAAGGTGTAGATGTATTATTAAATGCAGCCAAAATCTATGAAGATGACGATACACTTACTTTAATAGCAGGAAATGGTGAACTTTTTGAAAGTCTAAATGATTTAGCAAAAGAACTTGGACTTAAAAATGTTAAATTCTTAGGTAACCAAAATCATCAAACTTTACGTAGTATATATAATATTGCAGATGTATCAACTGTTCCATCAAGAAGTGAAGCTTTTGGACTTGTAGCAATAGAAGCATTAGCTTGTGGAGTACCAGTAGTAGGCACTAATGAAGGTGGAATAAAAGATATAATAACAGAAGATGTAGGAATGCTTGTAGAAGTAGATGATGTTAATGGACTTGCAGAATCAATTAAAAAAATATTAAACAAAGAAAGAGTTTATGATAGAGAAAAAGTAGCAAAATATGCTAAGGATAAATATTCTCAAGATACTTTAATTAATGAATTAATAGAACTTTATACTGAATGCAAGAAATAAAAAGGAACTGCCCCAGCAGCTCCTTTTTTTATATTTTTTTAATTTATAGTGTTGACATAATTCAAATACTATGATATAATATTTGTGTAAAATAATTAAAACCTTACAAATAATTTTTTAAGGAGTGAAATATATATGGTTAAATCAAAATGGACAGTTAGTTTTTTAGGTATTGAAACAAATGTAGTAGATAGGAGCGTAAAGCAAGTATATCTTATAGTTAAGTTAGAGGATAACTTATTTAAAGATGGAAAAAATACTATTTATAAAACTGGTGATCAAGTAGCATTGCACCTTAGAAATATAATATTTAATGATTTAGGTATTACAGATCTTAATGTTTTTGATAAGAAGTTTTGTGAAAATTTAAGTAAACATTTTGATTCTAAATTCGAAATATTGGAAGAAGATGAAAATAACTTTAATCTTGTAGATGTAAGCTGCTTAAAGAAAGCAATTGTACAATCTAAATAGCAAGATACTTTAAAAAAATAGCCTTAATGGCTATTTTTTTGTTATATTATGTACAAAGAAAATGCTAATGAATTAATTATTACTTTATATTAAATAGAGAGAGTAAAGGTTTAGTCTTAATTAATATTCATAAAAGGTTAAAGAGTAAAAAAAGAAAGCTAAAAAGCTTTCTTTTTTTGTTATATATATTTAACAGGTTCAAATAAAAATGAATTTTCATCTACATATAAATCTGAAATTTCATTCATTATTGTAGAAATAATATCTGCCCATCTAACATCTGTAGCATATAAATGCCAAGGCTTTTCTGCTAGTGGATTAAACCGCATATTATAAATAGTCTTTTGATTATGTTTAGAAGAATGTAAATAGTTTCTAGAAATCCAATTTGCACCACCATGTATTGCTTTTGCTACGCTAGACCAATCTTCTTTTTGTGCAAGAGAGAGACCTCCATACGTAGGATTTGCATCAAAGGCGTTAATTCCAAAAAAGTTATAATATATTTTACCGTTTATTTCAGTACCTTTAGCAAGTGAAGAGGTTCCATTACCGCTTTCTAACATAGCATGAGATACTAAATAAAGAGGATCTATATCATATTTTTTTGCTGCGTCAATAAAATCTTGAGCATGTCCTTTAAAAACACCTTTTTTACTTAAATATTTTTCTAGTCCATTTTTATCTATGTTGTGATATGAATCAATTCTCAAAAATTGATATTTAAATTGTGGTGTACCTACCCTTGGTTCTACCATAAGATGTTGTGCTATTTCAAGTTTAGTAGCATTTGCAAAATAACCATTTTTATATATTTTATGTGTTACATCTTGGTTAAATAAAATATCTGCCAGTTTAGATATAGAATGTGTAGCTTCCTTATATTTAATACCGTTTTGGGAAACCTCTATATTTTTTTCTTTTTGTTTTAAATAGTCTTCGAAAGATATTACTTTATTAACATTTTCTTCGTAGATAATAGAACTTTCATTTAAAGTAAAACTAGTCGGCAGTTCTTTTGCTAATATAGTTGAAGAACTTATTTGACTTGCAATTGTACCTGCTAAAATAATAGTTGTTAATTTTTTAATATTCATTTTAATCACCTCTAAATTATTATTGATGTATTTTTTTTAATTCTTTTATATTATACCTTATTTTTAATAAAAAATCAAGAGGTTGACTTTACATAATTTAAATGTTATAATAAATGTATTGATTTTTGTGTAAATTAAAATAATTATTTTAATTAGGAGGATATTTATGATATCTAATAAAACTCAAAAAAATATAGTTAAAGGTTTAGTATGTGTAACAGTTACAGGACAAGTAATATCTTTACCAATACACGTAAGTGCAAAAAATATAAATGAAATTTCTATACAAAATGAAAAAGCAGAAAATATGAACGATTTTTTAGTAGTAGGTAAAAATGTATTCGCAGCAGGAAAAGAATATATAGATGCATTTACTAAATGTAAAGATATAGATAGAGTTACAACACCTTATTTACCAACTAATTATACTGCAAATGGAATATTAGAAAGAGTAAGTTTAAAAACAGGAAAAGTATTACAAAGAAGAATATATGATGAAAATGGAAAAGCATATATGGATATAGATTTTTCTAGCCATGGTGCAACTAATTCATCTGCAGCTAAAGTTCATAAACATATGTGGGAAAATGGTAAAAGAGGAGTAGGAAAGCAATTAACAACAGAAGAAAAAATTAAATATGTAATGATTCCAAGAGGATATACAGATTATGATGAAGTAGAGACTAAAGATGAAAAGCAAATCATACCAATAACATATGAAAATTTTAAAAGTCTTTTGATAAACAACCATGAAGCAAAATTTGAATTATATGGTAGAGAATATACTATTGCATATGCTAAAGACAAAAAAGGAAATCCTAAATATTTTTTAACTATATTTAATAAAAATATTTTAATGGGAGTATTAGATCAAGAAGTTTATTATTCTAAACAAGAATTATTAGAAAAGAAAATGTTCCATGGAAAAACATTAGAAGGATTATGGGACAAAGTAACAGTAAGAGAAATATATTAAAAAAAACAGGCAAGAAATTTGCCTGTTTTTAAAATACCCATTCAGTAAATGTTTCATAATCGTATAAAAACACTTTATTATTTTCTAAAAATGTAAGTTCATTTAAAGAAATTTGTAAGTTATCTAATGAAACAGGTTCTTTTAATTTGAAAGAAAAACTTGTTTTTAACATATCATTTTCTACAGATAAATTATTAAAATTAATAGATTTATCTACAGTTAAATCAACCTTTTCTGGAAGTTCTTTTAGATTGTTTTCTTTCATAAAAGTATAAGTATATGGATCTATACTTCTTTTTTTAGATACATCTTGTTTAAATAAATATGATTTATTTTGATTTGCTGTAGTAGTAAGAAGTGGATTACTTCTATGTACAACTAATTTGTTATTAGCATCTTTAATGCATATACCACAAGCTAGTTTTAAATTTTTATCTTTTATACTATTAAAGAATTTGTGTTTAATTAATAAATCAAATGTTAATGTATCATTTTCTACTTTTAAATTATCTACTTTTAATTTAATATCTTTATTAAATAAATAACCATTTTCATCTTTTGTTTTAATTATTTTTCTTGTGTTATAGCTTTCTATCATAACATTTTTTCTTATATTGAAATCAATTTGTTCTAAAATTGTATCTTTAAATAAGAATAATAAAGCAATAATAGATACTAAAATAGTAATTACAATAATTATTTTAGTACTTTTTTGCATATATATCCCCCCTTTTCACTATAAGTATACTATAAATTAAAAAAAACACAAGAATATATTTACAAATTTATATTTTTATGTTATAATAAGTATTTGTAATACAATATAAATAAAAAATTTAATAATTTTTTAGAGTGGGGTAAATATGTTAAGAAAAAGAATAATTGCGATGACACTTTTATTAGTATTATTAGTTAGTGTATCTAGTGTAAATGCAAAAGAAATTTCCCCAAGTATGGAAAACGATAAAAATGTAAGTTATGTGCAAACAGAAAATAGGGCGACATTATTAGATGTTAAACAAAGTACAAGAGATTTCTATGTTCACTCTAATAAATTTGGATTGCTTTGGAGCTCTGGTGCAATGGCTATTACTATACCTTTTGAAAGTAAGTCAAATGAAGCTTATGTAGAGGTAATATCACTTGCAAATCAAGTGATATTTTCTGGATTTGTAGAAAAAGCAGTAGGAGCAGATTTTGGATTGACTTTATTAAAGGGAGATTATTTAATAAAAGTACTATCTTCAACAGGTGATCCTGTAATTGTTAAAGCACAATTATTTGGCTAAATAGATTTTTATAAAAGGAACTCATTAAAATGAGTTCCTTTTAAATTTTTCTTGAAATAAAAAATCTTTTTTGATATACTTTTTGTGAAGAAAAGAGGTAAGATAATGATTGGTTTTGATAATGAAAAATATTTAAAAATACAAAGTGAAGAAATAAAAAAAAGAATAAAAATGTTTGATTCTAAATTATATATAGAATTTGGAGGAAAGCTTTTTGATGATCTACATGCAGCAAGAGTTTTACCAGGTTTTAAAAAAGATAGTAAAATCCAAATATTAAAAGAATTAAAAGAAGATTTAGAAGTAGTATTTTGTATAAATGCAGGAGATATAGAAAAGAAAAAAGAAAGAGCAGATTTTGGAATAACATATGATTTAGAACTTATGCGTTTAATAGAAAATTTAAGAAATTTAGATATATATGTAAGCTCTGTTGTAATAACATTATATAATGGCCAAAGCGGTGTAGATGAATTTAGAGAAAAATTGGAAAAAGAAAATATTAAAACATATGTACATACCTTTACAAAAGGCTATCCAACAGATATAGATACAATAGTAAGTGAAGAAGGTTATGGTAAAAATGAATACATACAAACAACTAAAAAAATGGTTGTTTTAGCAGCACCAGGTCCAAATAGTGGAAAACTTGCGACTTGTTTATCTCAGTTATATCATGAATACAAAAGAGGAGTAAAAGCAGGATATGCTAAATTTGAAACATTTCCTGTATGGAATTTACCACTTAAACATCCAGTTAATATTGCATATGAAGCTGCAACTGCAGATCTTGGCGATATAAATATGATAGATTCATTCCATTTAGAAGCATATGGAAAAAGTGCAGTAAATTATAATAGAGATCTTGCAACATTTCCAATTTTAAAAAATATTTTAGAAAAAATAACTAAAGAAGAAATATATAAATCTCCAACAGACATGGGTGTAAATATGGTTGGAAATTGTATAGTAGATGAAAAAGTAGTAGAGGAAGCTGCTAAAAATGAAATAATTCGTAGATATTTCAATGCTAAATGTGATTACAAAGCATCTAAAGTATCAGAAGAAGTACCAAGAAGAATAAAAGTATTAATGAATGAATTAAAAATAAGTGAAAAAGATAGAGATGTATATATAAAATGTAAAGAAGAATTTATTAAAAAAGGTAGAAATGTAGTAACAATAAAATTACCTAATGGAAAATTTGTAACTGGAAAAGAAACAGAACTTTTAACACCAGTTAGTGCAGCTATATTAAATGCAATAAAAGAAATAACTAATATAGAAGATAGCGTATATTTATTATCTCCATCTGTATTAAAACCTATCATTGAAATAAAAGAAAAAACATTATTAAATGCAAATAAAAAATTAAATTTACATGAAGTATTAATTGCACTTAGTATTTGTAAAGTTACAACTCCAATAATAGGAAAAGCATTAGAAAATTTAAGTGTTTTAGAAAATTGTGATGCACATGCAAGTTATATGATTCCAACAGAAGAATCTAAAATATTAAAAAATTTAAAAATTAATTTAACTTGTGAAGATAAATTTTAAAGAATAAATTAAATAGTTTAGTAATATACATACTATATATGTAAAATTATACAAGGTACGATTACATAAAAAAACATCTTTTAAAAAAAGTTTAATTTTTTAATAAAATATTTGATAAAAGCCTTTACATTAAGCTTTTTTCTTAGTATAATTTAGACATAAAGAATATTTGTAACTATATAAGGGGTTGAATAATATGGAAGAAAATCAATTCGCTCCAAAAGATACTATGACAAGAAAAGAATACTTAAGAATGAAAAAGAAACAAAACAGAAAAGAAAACAGAAGAAGTATTAGCAAGATAACTATTATGTTTTGTTTTGTAATAGTAGTTTTAAGTGTTTATGTATTTACACAATTATACGTTTATAGTGCCAATCAAAATATGAAATATACAGCAGGTGAAGGCATAGAAGAAACAGTATATAATGCATATTACGTAGTTCCAAGTTACACTTATGATACAAGTTATTCTGTTAATTTTCTAAAAACAAATGGAGAAAATGAAAAGACTATACTTGAAAATACGGCGTTTTGTAATATTGTTACTGATAAGAATTATATATACGGTGTTAGAGCTGGTGTTATATATAAACTTAACAAAAAAACAATGGAAGTTAATAAAATAGTTGGAGATAATGTTGAAAAATTTATAAAAATTAATGACATATTATATTTTGTTTCTGGAAATGTAAAAGAAGGTGGCAAAGTTGAAAGTGTTAAAATAGATGGTTCAGATAGAAAAACTATTTATGGAAAATATGCTTATCAAATCATAGGTGATGATTCAGGAGTTTATGTTATATCAAATGAAAAATCAGATAGAAACATAGTTAAACTTGGAGTAAATGGAGAAACTTGTGATGTTTTGACAGAAAATAAAGCATCAAATATATATTTATTTGGTGATTACGTTTATTATGCGAATAAATCAGATAATGCAAAGATTTATAGAGTATGTAAAAATAACAAGGATGATAATAAAAAAGTTTCAGAAAACAGTGTCCTAGCAGATAAAGGTGAAGTTAAAAATATAAATGGAAATCATGTATTTTTTGTATATAAAGATATATTACATTATATAAATGCTTCGGATGGAGGAAAACTATATTCTTGCAAATTAGAAGGCGGGGATGATAAATTAGTTCTAGATCAAAATATAGATACAGTATTACTTAAAGATTCAATTATTTTCTACACATCAAAAGTAGAAATGGGATTCAAAAGTTATAATTTAGAAACAGGTTTAATGAAACTTATAACAAATAAAAGACTTTCAGAGTTTGTAATAGAGTAAAAGGAATACTTTTACTCTATTTACAACTTTAATATATAAGGTGTTAGAGAAATCTAACATCTTTTTTTATTTTTCTTGAAATTTATTTTATGTTATGATATAATTTTTTCTAAATCGAAAGCACTGAAAAGGAATGTGATACAATGAAAAATTTTAAACTAATATATAATTCGGTAGCTGGACAAAGTAAATTTAAATATTTTTTGGATACGATAATTGAAAGATTTATGGCAGCAGGTTATGAAGTGTCTATTTTTAGAATAAGTAAAAAAACTAATTTATATGAATTTATTAAAGCAGCATCTAAAGACAAAGATTGTGAAGGGCTTTTAGTTGCAGGTGGAGATGGAACAATAAATAAAGTTGTTAATATACTTATGAAGAATAATTTTGATATTCCACTTGGAGTTATACCAGCAGGAACATCTAATGATTTTGCAAGACATATTAAAATGCCTAAAAAATTTGGTGAATGTATAGATAAAATTTTAGCTAAAAATATACAACCAGTAGATGTTGGAATTTGTAACGAAAAATATTTTATAAATATATGTTCTGCGGGGCTTTTTACAAATGTTTCTCAAAAGACAGATATAGCTTTAAAAAATTTAATAGGAAAAGCTTCTTATTTTGTAACTGCAGCATATCAAATGTTTAAGTTTAGACCAATTAGAATAAAAATAGAAACTAAAACAAAAACATATGAAGAAGGAGTATATTTATTCTTAGTATTTAACGGGACAAGTGTAGGTGGAATAGATGTATTTACAGATGGTTCTAGTATACAAGATGGTCTTTTAGATGCAGTTATAATAAAAGATTGTAGAATTAGAGATGCAATATGGCTTACAGCTAAACTTTTAATGGGAAAACATTTTGATGATCCAAATGTTTTATATTTAAAAGAAGATTATATAAAAATATCTAAAGTAAAAGGAGAGTGTGATCTTCCAGATGTAGATGGAGAAGAAGGTCCAACATTCCCACTTGAAATAAAATGTTTAAAGAAAAAATTAAAATTATTTTTATAAAGGAGAATAAAGATGTATAATAAAGAAATAGATCAAAAATGGCAAAAAAAATGGGAAGAAATGGGCATTGCTAAATTTGATAAAAAAAATGTAGATAAAAAATATTATTGTCTAGAAATGTTTTCTTATCCATCTGGAGCAAAACTTCATGTAGGACATTGGTATAACTACGGACTAGTTGATACATTTGCTAGATATAAAAAAATGAAAGGTTATGAAGTATTTCAACCAATGGGATTTGATTCATTTGGATTACCTGCAGAAAACTATGCAATAAAAACAGGAGTGCATCCATATGATTCAACAATGAAAAACATAGAAACTATGGAAAGACAATTAAAAGAAATGGGAGCTATGTTTAACTGGGATGCAGAAGTTATTACGTGTAAAGAAGAATATTATAAATGGACACAATGGTTATTTACAAAATTATATGAAAAAGGACTAGCATATAGAAAAAAAGCTAATGTTAATTGGTGCCCAAGCTGTAATACAGTTCTTGCAAATGAACAAGTAATAGATGGAAAATGCGAAAGATGTGATAGCATAGTTACAAAAAAAGATCTTACACAATGGTTCTTTAAAATAACAGAATATGCAGAAGAATTATTAAATAACATAGATTCATTAGATTGGCCAGAAAAAACTAAAAAAATACAAAAAAATTGGATAGGAAAATCTACAGGATCTACAGTTACTTTTGATGTTTGTGATAAAGATATATCATTTGATGTATTTACTACAAGAGTAGATACACTTTGTGGAGTATCATATGTTGTACTTGCTCCAGAACATGAACTTGTAGCAAAACTTACAACTAAAGAAAATGAAGAAAAAGTAAATGAATATATTGAAAGATGTAAATTAATAAAAGAAATAGACCGTTTATCTGAAACAGCAGAAAAAACAGGTGTATTTACTGGTAGTTATGCAATTAATCCTATCACAGGTAAGAAAGTAGAAATATGGATTGCAGATTATGTTTTAGCTACATATGGTACAGGATGTGTAATGGCAGTTCCAGCACATGATGATAGAGATTATGCATTTGCTAAAAAATATAATTTACCAGTTAACATGGTAATAACAAATAAAGAAAATAATGTAGATTTATCTAAAACTGCTTATACAGAAGAAGGAATATTAATAAATTCAGGAGAGTTTGATTCTCTTACAACTAAAGAAGCTAAGCAAAAAATAACTGAAAAATTAAAAGAAATTGGAAAAGGTGATTTTAAAGTAACATATAGACTAAGAGATTGGCTAGTTTCAAGACAAAGATATTGGGGATGTCCAATTCCAGTTGTATATTGTGAAGACTGTGGAACAGTTGTATACGAAGAAAAAGATTTACCTGTAAAACTTCCATATAATGTAGAGTTTAAACCAGATGGAAAAAGCCCACTTGCAAAATGTGAAGAATATGTACATACAACTTGTCCTAAATGTGGAAAACCTGCAATTAGAGAAACAGATACATTAGATACATTTGTATGTTCTTCATGGTATCAATTTAGATATCCAGATAATAAAAATAATGATAAAATATTTGATACATCTTGGATAGATCAAATGTTACCAGTAGATAAATATGTTGGTGGACCAGAACATGCAGCAATGCATCTACTTTATGCAAGATTCATAACAAAAGTATTAAGAGATTTAGGACTTACTAAAGTTTCTGAACCATTTAAGTCTTTAGTTCACCAAGGATTAATACTTGGACCAGATGGAAACAAAATGAGTAAATCTAAAGGAAATGTAATTTCACCAGATGTTTATGTAGATAAATATGGTTCTGATATATTTAGAATGTACTTAATGTTTGGATTCTCTTATACAGAAGGTGGACCATGGAATGAAGATGGTGTTGTTTCAATGTCTAAATTTGTAGCTAGACTAGAAAGATTATTTGATGAAATATTAAATAAAGAAGAAACTTCATTTGATAAAATAGATAAAGAAGAAAAAGAATTATTATATATATTTAATAATAATGTAAAACAAATTGCTAGTGATCTAGAAAATATGCAATTTAATACAGGTATAGCTAAAATAATGGAAATAACTAATGCTATGTACAAATATATAAGCAATGAAAATATAAATGTTAAAATGTTAAAAGAAACAGCTGATACATTAATAAAAGTTTTAGCACCATTTATGCCACATTTTGCAGAAGAAGTATATGAAAAATATGGTCATAATGATTCTGTATTTAAAGAAGCATATCCAGAAGCTAACGAAAAATATATGGTAAAAGATGAAGTAGAACTTGGTGTACTTATTAACGGAAATGTTAAATTTAAATTAGTAGTACCAAAAGATGAAACTTCTGAAAATATTGAGAAAATGGTAAGGGAAGACGAAAGACTTTCAACTTATACTCATGGAAAAGAAATTAAAAAAATAATTGTAGTAAAAGGAAGAATAATAAATATAGTTATATAATTTAAACTTTTTTTGAATTTTTATAATAAAATTTTGATTTTTAGTTGACATTAGCTTTAAATCGTGTTACAATTATGTAGCATATGTTTTTATATTTACGAATGTTGGAGGTGTAGAGGATGAGAGAAAAAATAACACTTGCATGCACAGTATGCAAACAAAGAAACTATGATACGGTTAAAAACAAGAAAAACGATCCTGACAGAATCGAGGCTAATAAATTTTGCAAATTCTGCAAAAAACACACAACTCATAAAGAAACTAAGTAATTAAGGGGA
>RCNI01001483.1_pt1 | contig 12566 bp, 8 predicted proteins | sample 2041151 | NCBI WGS metagenome assembly RCNI01 (sample SAMN09708214, study PRJNA481090) | feces metagenome | isolation source: feces | place: Antarctica: Albino Rookery | reverse complement strand
GATAGCTTACCAGCCAGCTGCTTTGACAGACGCAGAAAGAAAAAGAGCATTGCCAACTTGGGAGTCAGACATTTTATATCCCCTAAAACAAAAATATCCCGGAAAGCTCTTTATTTTCAAAGCTTTCCGGGGTACTAAAATCCTTATTTAATTATTCACATTCGCTCCTGGTTAAGGAAAACTAAGCTTTTTTAGTTAGTGGAAATAACATCTCGTATCACTATTATTCTCATTATCAGGATAGTATAGGCTATCTGATGTTGTGTTGCCAGAGTGTTGCCAAATTGCTGTCCCAAGTATAAGCACTATCGTTCTCGATATTGAATCAAAGCATCTTAAATAGTTCAACTACTCTTTCGTATTCGGGATCGTCTGCACTGATTACTTTATCGGTTCCTTTAAGGATCTCTTTTTTTACAGTAACCGCAAGTCTGACCTTCCAGCCCTGCTCCAGAACAATCTCATGCTTTTTGGCAAATTCTTCTATTTGATCGCACATGGGTTTATCTTTAACCACGATGTCATCAAAATCTTCATCAACTTCCTCGGGGCGGGGTAAGAATTTAGCCACAACACGAGCAAGTTTTTCTTTTGGGAAAATATCTTCAATTTCGCCATTTTCCAAAGGTGTATAGTCGGAAATATTGATTATTTTCTCTTTGTCAGCTGCATAAAAATCTGCTTTTAGTTCTGTAGCCATCTTAATACCCGGCTTATCTCCGTCAATTAAAACGGGTGGTTTTGACGAAGTTGTTCCAGATAGGATTGCGGAAGTCGCTTTTATGCCTTTGACACCGCCGGTAGGAATAAACACAATCTCCTTAAGTGGTGAAATACTTCCCTTTGAAATTAGCAGGTTTTTTAGCGCAGAAAGGTAAACCTGATCCGACTCTCCTTCTACTAATACCGGATTGCAATTTACAAGCAATGTATCAGACACGGATAATCCTAAAGCTGCATGAGCCGGATAAATTGATTGTGGCTGATTTTTCCCTTTTAAACGCTCTGATGCACGTAGATTGGGACTAACAACAGTTTTACCTTCTGCATCAATATATACAGATCGCACTCTTTCCAGATGATTGGAATCTACCATGAACGGAGAATGTGTAGTATATAACATTTGGTTATTTGTTGCCAAGTTTTCAAAGAAAACAAATAGGTCTTTCTGTGCCAAAGGATGAAGCGTTACTCCTGGTTCATCCAACAGAAGTACCGCATTCTGATGATGCTGCTCACTCTCAACCAAAAACACAAGATAAAAGCTAAAAAACCATTGCAAGCCTGTGCTCCTGGATTCCAGCTCGATTCTTTCAGGCCTGATAGAATCAGAAACCCAAATTCTAAAGAAACCTCCATCTGCTTGGAATTCAAAGGTGTAGTTTCCTTGTTTCCACCACTCGTTAAATGATTTTGTAAAGGCCGTTGAAGCGGAAGCTAATAAAATCTCACGTTCTTCTTTTTTATTAGCAATACGCTCAATTTCTTCTGCACTAAGGCTTCCAGAGCTTTCAGAGCCCAAATCGGTTATTTCTTGGGGATCAAGCTTTACAAATTTGAATAATGTTTTTAATGTTCGAGCTTTAGCAGCTTCTTTGGGGCCTAAATCCGTTCTTCCAATATTCTGAACAACTTGAGGCAAATAAATCTGTGAATCCAGATTTCCGTAATTTGAATAGTACACATACTTAGGCATATTTGCCTTAAGATAATCAGTAACTTTTTGGGTTTCGGCAAGCGTTGGCATAGATGCCTTTTCAAGGAGAGCAGAAATAGAACTCAACGCATCATCCATAACGCTACAAGCAACAGAGCTTTTAACATCTTCTTCAAAGGATTTGAGATTTGTTACAATGCCCTTTAACTCCGTTATGATATCGCCAGAACTGTTGAGTTGCTTCAATGCTCCGTCCAAGATTTCTTTGGCCTTATCTCGTCGCTCATTTTCCGCTTTGGCGGACGATTCCGATGCCGCAATTAGGGTGTCTATACATTTTTGCAACACCGTTTTGGCTTCTTCCTCAGCATTAGGATTGGCTGCTTGTTCTAAAGGAAACTCCCAAAATAAGTTTCCGTCAAAGTCCTTTGATACGATAATCTCTGGAAATTCATCTATAGCATGTCCGCTCAGGTCATCCAAGTCTTGTTGCTCTTGCTCTGACAGCCGATATTTAGCAGCGATGAATACCGGTTTCTTTTCTGCCGCTCTATAAAGATGATACTTGTCCCTTGGCAGATCGTCCTTTAGGTCAATCTTACCTTCGTCCGCCGGATTTAATTTCCACAACGGAAGTAAAATATTTGTTTTTCCCGACTCATTTGTTCCAATCAACGCTGTAATTTGCTCCGCATCGATCCAGCCGCTATCTTTTACGGAACGAAACTCTGTAACTCGAAAGCTATCTAAAATCATAGATTTAACCCCTTTCCGTAATTGTTCAATTTATCTTAGAAAGACAATGTATTAACTTACACCGACAAATCCAATGGCAAATCCTAAATATCCTTCAGACGCTTTCCCTGGATAAGCGTCTCCAAAATTTCCTTAATCAGCCTAATCGCCTCAGGAAACAAATTCCGCTCATCATCTTTACCTAACTATTTACCAGCAACTGAAAATGGGGGACATGGTACACCACCTGCTATAAAATCTACACCTTTATAAGGACGTCCATCAAAGTCGTGTACACCAGTACAGATGACATTCCATTTAGGTCTTATTTTCACGCATCACTCTACGATAATCTGCTTCAAATTCAACGAGAACAATATGGACGAATCCAGCAATAACCAATCTCCAAGCCTATCCAACAGCTCCTGCACAAATCTCTACACATGTTAAGGTTTGCTGCATAATAAATAATTCTCTCCATACTCATAATAATTAATAATTTATCTCTATTAGTGCCTTGATTGCTCCTCGTCCGTAAATTCTACTATCTCGCCTATATTGCAAGATAATGTCTTGCAGATTTTATGAAGACTTTCCATGGAAACAAACTCATCACGACCCATTTTAGCGATAACATTAAAACTAATTCCTGCAGCATCCTTTAACTCTGTACGATTCATCTTTTTATCTATCAATATTTTCCAGAGTTTATCATAACTAACCGACATTGCTATTCTCCATTCACTGCTACTTTCGTGTTATTATATCACATCTTATCAATATATATCAATATATATCAATATATTCTCATATTATCGTGAGTAATTCTCGTTTTTTTAAGTGTTTATGAGTAATTTGGTGGGAATTCCTTTCTTGACTGCATACCCCACCAGATTCCTCGCGTTGCTGGCTTGATGCCAAGCGTAGGCAATCAGATAGTCCACATGATTGACCATATATCGATCCACGGCGTAGGACACACTCCATGGAGGGTAATAGGTGCCGTCAAAGCCCTCCAGAGCCTATATGGAACGCACAGCAGGATGATACGGTAGCAGCAAGGTAGGGTCAACTTCCGGGTGTGTTTTCTTTGCTTCAATAACCGCTTTTGCAGCCAGCCTGTCAAATCCCCCTTAGTGGCCTACAATGAATTCAGTGACACCATATTCAACGATATACTGTTCAACCGCAGTACTACTATCTCCACTATCAAGAAACTTTTTGACAGTCTGGAAATCACGATTGAGACCTTTTTCAACTATAAGCTGTTCCAAAATTTGGAGCAGTAGATTCAATAATAAAACCGTCTGTGTTAATAAATCATACAGATGTTTTTTATTACTTCTGTTCCATCGTAGCTAAATGGACAGATATATGCTATAGTAAAGGCATATTTTCCTATAATATGACATGATAATGCGGAATGTTTTTTATTGAGCAACTACTAACCAATATATTAACAAATAACGGAGGTTTTGGAAAATGAGTGAACCTAAACGAACTAGTTTACTTGATTTACTACGTTCCAGTATAGGATGCCAATTTGTAATTCCTGTGTATCAGCGAAACTATACCTGGAGTGCAGCATGAGAAGTAAAACAATACTTGTGCGACCTTTCTCATGTTCTGGATGGAGATTATAAGAACCATTTCTTAGGAATCCTTATTTATTTGGAGAAATCAATCGACTTTAGCTCCAGAGAGCTATCCGTCATTGATGGACAGCAACGGCTGACCACTACATTTTTGACTCTTTATGCTGTAAAAGAAATTCTAAAATCTAAAGGAAAGAATTCGGCTGTACAGCAGTTGGAGGGACAATGTTTGACAAATCCCTACAACGCTGACAACTTGAAATACAAGTTAAAGCCTCTGGTAGCAGATGACGATGTATATCGGTGCATTGTCGAGAACAGATTTGATGATATCCAAGACACAGACTCTACTGTACTAAAAAACTATAAGTTCATCAAAAGTTATCTTGATAGGATAATTGCTGACGGTCACACAGCAAATGATATTCTTATGGCGTTGGATAAGCTCTATGTTGTCTGTGTACCTATTTCGGAAAAAGACAATGCTCAAAAGATTTTCGAGAGTATTAATGCCACCGGTGTAAAGCTTACCTCCGCAGACTTGATTCGTAATTTTCTTTTGATGAATCTACAGAGTGATGTCCAGGATCGATACTACTCTTCCTATTGGAAAAAAATTGAGGACAATGTGTCCTCCAATTCCAAAGAACTGGAGAAATTTTTCCGCACATATCTTGCGATACAAATGCACGAATTAGTTTCTAAGAGTGGAGTGTATCGGCATTTTGTTGATTGGGTCAATGCCGAAGAATTAGATACCGAGACTTTGTTTAAGGACCTGCTCGCATATGCGAAAATTTATCACAGCATCATTCTATCGGAAATTTCTTCTCTGCCTCTAGAAGAACAGGCCGCAATTATCGACTTCCGAAAAGTAGGATCAAAACTCACTCTTTCCTTGGTTTTAGAAGTTTTCAAGCTATATCAAGCACAAGATATTGATGCAAAAATACTGGGTGCAGCTATCAGTGCCGTCAACACCTACATGATTCGCCGCAGTATCTGCGACATCAATTCTCAGAACATATCTAAACTTTTCCCAACCACTTTGAAAAAGGTAATTGAAACTTGTGCCGGCGATTATAAAAATCTTGTTTCTGTATTGAATCAAGAGCTAGTTGGAAATAACGCTGGAACCAGTGGTAGCTATATGCCTACGGATGCGCAAATGCATGACCTTCTCATAAACGCAAATGTTTATAATCGTCCTGCTCTTCGAATTATTTTGGATCGATTGGAATTGAACAACAATCCAGCACCAGTTGATCTTACAAAGTTGAATATTGAGCATCTGATGCCGCAAACAGCAACTAAAGAATGGCTACAGGCTTTGAGAACCGATGAAAAAACTTATGTTGCCAATCTCCATCGATTAGGCAATCTTACATTAGCAGCAAAATCCGACAACAGTAAAATGAGTAATCTCCAGTGGGACTATAAAAATACAGTTCTTCAAAGTACCGCACATCTCAAGCTCAACATGGATTTGATGTCTATTAAGAAATGGACACTCAAGCATATTGAAAAGAGAACAAAAGAGCTTATTGATCAGATCTGCGAGGCTTTTCCTTATCCAAATGTCAGCATTTCTACAAAACAAATCGAAGAAATAGTCAGCGAAAAGGCTGCTTTTTCGGAAACTGTTCATCGTATGTTTTCTGATGGATCTACTCTTGAATTAAAGAAAAACAGAGCATACACCACCAGTGATAAATCGGTCGGATATATTCTCTTTGCCCCAAAGATGTATCCCGAAGGAGATTCTGAAAAATACTGGTTTAGTTATAATGATATTAGTTTTAGTAAAGTTACAGATTGTGCTGAACAGCATTGCATTTTTATCTGTCGAAGTAATAAAACCTTAGTTTTAGATATTTCTCGGCCTTTTATTGATGACCTATGCAAGAATTTTAATAGCTCACTTGATAGTGATGGAAACGTAAGCTATTACCATATCGTTATCCATAAAAGATCCGATAATATCGTGACACTTCTTCTATCCAAGCCGTCAATAAAAAAACTAGATATTTCGAATTATATTGTCGGAGCCAACTAAACAAACTGTATATCCAACTAAAATCAACTTCGCCTGCACTTGTACCAACTGGTACAGATGCAAGCGAGGTCCTTTCTAATTATCTAATAATTAGAAACGGTTAGGTAATTAGATTCAGCTTTCAGTCAAGGGGGCTTATATTCTATGACTGCTTTCAAGTAGGCTTCCAAATCAGCGTAACCAGCTGAGGCATTGTAAATCAGATAATCCAGTACCGAATACTGATATAGATTATCAGCTATCTCATTCTCCAAGGCCATGGTATCAATAGGAACCATGCTGCCATCGGCAAATTTCAGCTCCACGCAGGCTGTATCCATATCGAACTCACAGTATAATAATTTCATTTCTGAGCTTCCTTCTTGTGATTGTTTCTTTTAGATGCCCTGTAAAATAGACAATCATACACGGCCTTATCCAGTTTTCAATCTGATTTTTTTGAAAATCTTCCTTGTAAAAAATCTTATTTCTAACGCCCTCAGTATATTGTTTACAACCAATCATACTTATTACGATATCCATGCTCTATTACAGGAGCCACCCTTGACAAATCCAATCTCAAATCACGACTATTTTCAATTACGCTATCAAACAGCCTAGCTTAAAATAAAACATCTACCACAAAATGAACATAAATAAAAAAATGCAGCCGAAGTGCTGTCTGGACAAAATAAAAGCTTTATTCCTTCATAAAAGTCATAAGAGGCCATACTTGATATCATACTATACGGTGGCAGATAGAGAACGAACTACTGGATCTCATAACAGCTGATCAACTTTAGAAGTAGCCATTTTATATCCCCTAAAACAAAAATATCCCGGAAAGCTCTTTATTATCAAAGCTTTCCGGGATACTAAAATCCTTATTTAATTATTCCCACTCGATTTTGTCAATGTTCTTTTGAAAGAAAATCCAGTAAAATCGAGTGCTTTTATTCTCTTTATTTTCTTTATTGTCTCTAAAATATAGATTATTTACAGCTTTTGCAAGCATAGTGCAAGCATGCACTGCTATGTGTGTGCAGCGCATTGTTTCGCTTTGCTATACAGCAAAAGCTAATCAAGGCTAGCATATAGGTTATATGCGTTCTTTCTATAATGCTTGAACATTGTTTTTTGATAAGTCCTATATGTGATTTGGCTACCAAAATTATTATATCCTTTCCAGTTAAAGAAGCTATCCTCAGGTTTAGATCCGCTCGCAGCTTTTTGCTGTAAAAAATCACAGACAAGCTTAGTACATGTGGCAGAGGGATACAAGACTGGAGGACGCCCGTGAGTTTTTGACGAAGCATCTAAACTGATTCTATTTATTAAATCATCGATTTCATCTTTAGCTTGTTGCGATAAATATGGGCAGTTATGAAATACTAGCGCATACCAAAATTCCACTTGCATCATAGGTTCTTGCTCAGAAATTTGTTCTATTTGCTGGTGAACAAGTGTTTCTACCTTGCTTTTCATTTCTTCGAAAAACGGAGTATAATATTTCGAATAGATCAGAATATTCCCCCATATAATTGGATCGTTACATCTTTCTGCCTTCTCAATTAGATGGTCTTCTGTTCGAGTGCTTAAATGTATACCAAACTCCATAAAAAATGGGAACCAGTCACAAAGGTCATGAAGATTTCCACTCTCAAAAACAAAGGAATATCGATGAATGACACTTGAAAGCTTGCTGTTCATGCTTTGATTATTTTTAAAATCTATTTCACTATCTAGGAAACTAATAATCGATATAACCTTTCTAGTTTGATCGAAGGCTGGGTAGTACGAATAAATATAAAAAGTGAGATCCAATAGAAGCAAGGCTTTGTTATGTTGCTTTTTTGAGAGCAATGAGTACCCTTTGCTCTTTTTACTGATGTTGTTAAGCATAGTCGAAAGAAGAAAAGAAACAATAGTTCTTTTATCACTGGAATACTTTTTCACTAGAACTGCAATCTTGTCCTTGATACTATCCACAGGGACAAAATCTCCTTTGAGTAAAAAGCGTTCATCTTCTGGAAGCGCCTCAAATTCTTTCTTGCTCCCATGGAAGAACAATTTTCCTATGTTATCGGAGAGTTCTCTTGTTTTTTCTAACCACTCCTTTGGCAAACATGGAGTGGTGCCTCTGGATAATTTCAATTCATTTAACCTTAGTAAAAACTTCTCGCCGGTTACTTTAAATTGGTCCTGAATTTGATCTAAGACCGTAGGCGTATTCGCAAAAACAAAAATATCATCTACATATCGAAAAACTTTATAATCCTCATTTTGTATGATATTCTCTTTAGCTAAGTTTATTACTATTTCTTGGTCAATACGTTGTAGCAGTAATTCCGCAACCATTCTTGAAAACTCTGGGCCTACAACAATACCATTAGAGGACCGGCCATTAATATTTTGCAAAACCCTATCGATTGTTATAAAGAGATTCGCATTTTTAGCATCTTTTGCATCTACTACATTTCGTTCTAGTGACCATGTAAAAGCGTGTGTATAGATGCTATCGAAGCATGCTTTATAGTCCATCTTGGCATAGTATGGAAATTCAAAGTTAGACATACGCCATATCCTTGAATCTGCAAAGGAATTGATCGATTCAAATGGACCAATTTTAAAGAAGTTTCCGTTTTGCTGAAGGACGTTTTTCCCCGCTCTAATAGACTGGGTTTGAAAGTACTCAATTGCTTTTCCATTTCGGGATTTATAGTAAAGGTCGGTGCTTTTTCTATGATATCGAATCGAAAACTCATGATGTCGGTGAAAATAATTCAGTATTTCCTTTTGATAGCATTCAACAAAAAGGAACAAATTTAATGCAGAAAACGGCTGGATAACGCTCATTTCTCTCATAGAATCAGTGCCTTTTGCGATTCTATATTTTAAAGGCTTGGTACTCCAGCCTTCTTTAAACATTACTTTCGAGCTTTTGGCTTTAGCCAATTTTATTTCTGCGATTAGCTGATTAATGGTTTTCTGTTGATCCTTTTCTAATAAAAACTCATAGAACTTTGAAAGTGAGAACAACTCGGATAATTCGACAGGGAGAAGATCTGTCAAAATATAATCCAATTTATTTCTCTCGAGCCCTTTCCAGCCCATTGACAATCCCTCCGATTCCAACTATTATTAAATTGCAAATTTGATAATTTGCAGTACGGAAACGCACACACATCATCGGCATATTGCCTCTTTGCTGCATTAGTGGCAGAGGACAATATGTTTAGAACATAGCTACGGCAAATGTTCCGGAACGGCAAGGGCAACCTTGCCGTTTCGTCATTAATAACCCACTTTAACTTTTATTAAATAATCTCTTACTAGTGTTCCATACCCCCGATGTGTACCATTTGCATCCGTGGTGGTTATTCCAATCGACTTACACAATTTTACTAGTGACTTATAATCATACCCTATTCGATCTACAAGCAAAATCGTATTGTTGCTTTTCATATTTCCAAATAGATTGTATCTCGTTGAAAACTGTGGACCGCTTTTCAAAAAATAGGGGAACGGCAAAGTTGCTCTAAGAAAAGCATCCTCAACCATATTCTTCAAAAATTCCTCTGTGTCACTTTCGATTAAATCGGTGTCCAAAAAATAGCGAAGCTCTGAATAATTAGCAATAAATCCCTTTACCTTCCAAACACTCGTATTAAATCTTTTAGTCAGGTATACTTCTCTTGAAGTAAATGCAAGAATGCGGTGTCTTAAAAGCTCTAGATTATGGTAGTCTTTGGATTTCGGATCTGTATAAAGAGAAATCAAACGGTCGATTCGGTCATTATATTTTGTTCTCTTATCGCTCGTAATTCCATACTTTATGCTTATTTTCCGATTATCGTTGGCTAGCCAAAATTTATAACCCAAAAAGTCAAATGATTCTGTCGTATTTGAGAGATTCCGCCGTGAGATATATTTAAACTTATTGGTGTTAAATTTGGTCTTACACCGGTTTTTACAGGATATGGTAGAGTCTAAGAAAACCTCTTCTAATATTTGTTGGAACTTATTTTTAATTTCATCTTCCGCTATATGCTTATTAAGTATGATAATACAGTCATCGATGTATCTTTCAAAATAGATCAGGCCAGCACTGATGAACTCCTTACGCAACGCTATATCAAATCTTTCAGCAATAATCTCGGCGATGGCATTGGATGTACTAAGGCCGGCGTACGCATACTGGGTTGCATCTACAAATGCGTATAACAAATCACGATCCCTACGATCCATAATTTCCTGCTTTAGATATTTCTCAAAAACATATGTGGACGAGATAGAGTTGAAATAGTCCTGAAAATCCGCTTTTACAATTGTAAAGTCAGACATTTGAATTGCCGCCGGGAGTATATTAAAGAGATCTTTTATAATCCTATTTCTATTAGGATATTTTATTTTAAACGTCCGATCTAAAATCTGTTTGCAGCATTGGCATAAGATGTTTTCAGCAGAGTATTGGTCCACATACTGCTTAACGATTCTTTTTTTATTAACCTGTCGGATCATTAGAGTTGTTATCTTAGAGAAATCGATGTTGTTCTCTGCATAGTTAGATTTTATATTTGAAATGATTTCTTCTAGTTCAGAATCCGTTTTCCGATCTTCGGTATCAAAAGCAGCAACACGCTGTACTGCTCGAGCTATTTCACTTTCAATTGACATATGCTGCTTCCTCCTCTGTTTCTTGCGCTAAATATGGATCTTTTCATTAGAGCATTAATTTGACACAACTATAGAACAATCTCGTTATATCATTTTGACTCTACGGTGCAGCGGTCTACAGCATACTCCAAAAACGTACCAATCAATTCATTTCGGCTTCTGCCAGTCTGTGCTGAGATTTCATCAATCCGCTGTACGATATCTTCTCGCACTCGGACAGAAAATGTTTTATATCCATCATCCCCCTTGGCACGCTTAGGACGGATCACCAGTTTATCATCCTTCATTGCTATCACCTCTCTGTTATAATTTTATGTTTCCATAAAAGTGATTTATATGTTATAATTTATGTTATAACTTACAAAAGGAGATACGCTATGACATATGATGAATTAACTATTTTGAAAGAGATCGCTTCTGAGCAGTACGAGCAATATAGTGATGATTTGAAATTCTATTAGAGGGCGATAGAAGCGTGTACACAGCTTTTAAAGTTCCACCCGACTCCATGCATACAAGACCCCAAAAGCCACAATTATCGACTACTGAACGGCTTACACACGTCATGGGCTTTATCGATGCACTTGCCTGGGCTACGCGAAACGGTCATCTGGATATAGACTCGTTTCCCACAACACACGAAGCCTTTGAAGATCCAGAAGAAACGCCAGAGGAACGAGCTGAGTTTTACGAAAACAGATACAAAGGATTAAGTCCGGAAGCACGAGCTGAATTAGAAGCCTTTGACAAAGAAAGTGCTGAACTATGGGCTGAATATATCGAGCAGAGAATAATTGAGAATACCGTTTTGAATGAGCTTATCGTAAAATTAATCACCGGAGAAGACTAGTTTAGCCGAAAATCCCACTGTAAAAGCATATACACCTAAAAAGGAGTGTATCGAATTGATACACTCCTTTTTGCTTATTGGGAAATTAAAGTTCACGGAAACGTTCAGCCAACATCATAAACGAAGAATTCACTCGTACTTGCTTTGCGGGAATAAATAAGTATCGCCACTCTTTATAGCCATTTGCTTTGCCCCAACGGGATGCGATTTCGCAGTATTGTACGCCACGTTTTTTCTTAGCAATTACATCAGCTTCTTTTAATTTGTCTTCTCCCTTTACCTCTACCAAGTATATGATATTCTCCGTTTCCACAACAAAGTCCGGCTCATAAGCATGCCCATGGTTATAAGTAATGTTAAACTCCTTGGGATGAGGGCGCAGCCAATTTTGAACATCATTATCAGTTTCCAGTACACGCGCAAGAGTCAATTCACCTTCATCACTGTCAAATTTAGCTGTATCAAATACGCCCCGTTTGATGCCAGTAAAAAGTACTGATCGAATATTTCCCTCAAATTTACCGAACAAATCGACCTTCTCATGGTAATGATAGGATTGCTGCAAGTTGTAATTTCTAGTTCCAACAACCTCTTCTTTCAAAAATCCGTTTTCACAGTAGAAATGCTGCATCATCTGCTTATAAATCTCATTTCCAATATCACGCTTATACATCATCACTATGTTTTGCATACCATTCGTGCCAAACTGTTTCTCATAATGGTCGCAAAGCTGTGAAATCAGTTTAAACAGCAGAGCAGAACATTTCTCATAGTCAATCTCCGGCTTAGACCGCAGTTGCTCCAGAATGACTTTCTTGGGATTATACCCCTCGAAATCAATAGCATCTCCTTTGATACGTTGCCGATCCTGCATATTTTCCAGGTTCTGCAATAGGAGTTCATTTTGAATTGGTGCGTGTTTGAAGTTGGTTAAGTCCAGATCAAAGTCCACAAAAACATATTCTTCCACTCCGGCATCCGTAATCTTAATACGAGGAATCGGAATAAATTTTGCCT
>RCNI01001482.1_pt1 | contig 12566 bp, 12 predicted proteins | sample 2041151 | NCBI WGS metagenome assembly RCNI01 (sample SAMN09708214, study PRJNA481090) | feces metagenome | isolation source: feces | place: Antarctica: Albino Rookery | reverse complement strand
CATTTCAGAATAGAGTGATGAATGAGTTACTATTGATATTTTATTAGTGGATTGATAGTAGAGATTTCGTATAGGAGGAAAAGGAGTCAGTTGCCGATAGTTAAAGAGTTCATTCAGTAGAAATTAAATAAAAGTTAAAACGGAGGTGTAGTAAGGGTGAAGCGTTATTTAAAATATATAGGAAAAAGATTATGGTATATGTTGTTTACATTATTTTTGATTGCAACAGCAACATTCTTTTTAATGAAATTATTACCAGGTTCTCCATTTGCAAATGAAGAAAATTTAACACAAGCTCAGTTACAATTTATGAATGCTAGATATGGATTGGATAAGCCGATATTTGAACAGTATTTATTATACATGTGGAGATTATTGCATGGTGATTTAGGAATGTCATTTCAATATGATATGAGTGTTAATCAAATTATTGCTTCTAGAATAGGGCCATCGTTTCAATTGGGTATTCAGGCAATGATTTTTGGAACAGTAGTTGGAACGCTGTTAGGTATGATTGCTGCTATGAAACAAAACACATGGATCGATACGTTGGCTAGTGTATTTGCTATTATTGGCCGATCTGTTCCAAGTTTTGTTTTTGCAGTTGTTTTACAATTATTATTGGCAGTAGTGATTCCAATTTTTCCGATTGCGTTATGGAATCAAGGGTTTAAATCTAGTATTTTGCCAACTTTAGCGTTATCAATTTCACCAATTGCAGATTCAGCTCGTTTTGTTAGAACGGAAATGGTAGAAGTTTTGAATAGTGATTATATTGAATTAGCTAGAGCAAAGGGATTGAATAGTTATGAAGTTGCTTTTAAACATGGATTTAGAAATGCTGTTATTCCATTAATTACAATTTTGGGTCCAATGCTTGTTGGATTGATGACTGGTTCGATGGTTATTGAAAATATTTTCTCAATACCAGGGATTGGGGAGCAGTTTGTTAAGTCGATTTTTACGAATGATTATCCAACGATAATGGGAGTTACTTTGCTCTATTCATTTATGTTAGTGGTGATTATGTTGATTGTTGATTTGTTATATGGAATTATTGATCCTAGAATTCAGTTGGCAGAAGGAGGCGATGTACATGATTAGAGAGAGTTATCATGAAGAAGAGGATAGTCAAATGCAAGAGGGACTATTTGATTGGTGTTCTTCTAAAGACATGCAACAAAATAGTAAGAGTGACGTATCACCATCTTTGAATTTTTTACAAGATGCTCTGCGACGTTTGAAAAAAAATAAAGGGGCTATGATAGCAGGATTTGTCATTATCTTTTTTATTATTATAGCCATTTTAGCACCAGTTATCGCTCCTTTTGACCCTACTAGTCAACAAGTTGCTTTTTCAAATTTACCACCAAAAATTCCAGGAATTTCTATCAATGGATTTAATGGATTTCGTGGGGGCGTTGATCAATACGCTTTAGTAGGAGTACCAAATGATGTTTATTATTATATGGGGACAGATGGATTAGGTCGAGATTTATTTTCACGTATTTTATTTGGTTTGCGGTTATCATTAGTAATTGCATTTTCAGCAGCCTTATTTGATTTAACGATTGGAATTATATATGGTATGGTGTCTGGGTGGTATGATGGTAAGGTAGATATGGTGATGCAACGTATTTTAGAGATTATGTCTGGAATTCCAAATTTAGTGATTTTAGTTTTAATGTTATTGTTTTTACAACCAGGTATCGGTTCTATTATTTTAGCTTTAGGATTGACTGGATGGATTACAATGGCACGAGTTGTTCGGGCACAAACATTGAAACAAAAATCACAAGAATATATTTTAGCGGCTAAAGTCTTAGGCCAAAATTTCCCAAAAATTGCTTTGAAACATCTTTTACCGAATATTTCAGGTGTGATTATTGTTCAAACAATGTTTACGATTCCGTCAGCGATTTTTTTTGAAGCCTTTTTAAGTTTTTTAGGAATTGGGGTGCCAAGTCCGAGTGCCTCGTTAGGCTCATTGATTAATGACGGATATAAGACTTTTCGATTTTTACCGCATTTGATGTGGTTTCCAGCAATTGTATTATGTTTATTAATGATTAGCTTTAATTTATTTGCAGATGGGTTGAGAGATGCCTTTGATCCAAAGCAAAAAGACTAGGAGTGGAATTAGATGAATGAAGAAATATTAAGTGTTAAAAATTTACGCATTTCATTTGAGACCTTGGCTGGTGAATTGCAGGCGGTTCGTGGGGTGGATTTTAGTTTGAATCAAGGCGAAACATTAGCAATTGTTGGAGAGTCTGGCTCAGGTAAGACAGTTACAACACGAGCAATTATGAAGTTGTTATCGAATAATGCTGCTATTAAAGAAGGAGAAATTCTTTATCGAGGAGATAATCTTTTAGAAAAAAATGAACGGCAAATGCAAAAAATTCGAGGGAAAAAGATTGCTATGATTTTTCAAGATCCAATGACTTCGCTAAATCCAACGATGAATATTGGGTATCAGATTGCTGAACCGATGTTGAAACATTTAAATTTTTCTAAAAAGGAAGCTTATAAACGTGCAGAAGAGTTATTGACATTAGTAGGGATACCTAATGCTCATGAACGGATGAAGCAGTATCCTCATCAATTTTCTGGTGGACAACGACAAAGAATAGTGATTGCCATTGCTTTAAGTTGTTATCCGGATATTTTAATTGCTGATGAACCTACAACAGCTTTAGATGTAACTATTCAAGCTCAAATCATTGAATTAATGAAGAAAATTCAAAAGGAAACAAAAACATCGATTATTTTTATTACACATGATTTAGGGGTTGTTGCCAATGTGGCTGATAAAGTGGCTGTGATGTATGCTGGTGAGATTATTGAATATGGTTTGGTTGATGAAATTTTCTATAATCCTCAACATCCGTATACTTGGGGATTGTTGTGTTCAATGCCGTCTGTTGGAACAAATAATGATTTATATGTGATTAAAGGAACACCACCTAATTTATTAAATCCCCCAAAAGGAGATGCTTTTGCTTTAAGAAGTGATTATGCTTTAAAAATTGATTTTGTTAAAGCACCACCTAAATTTTGGATTAGTAGTACACATTATGCAAAGACTTGGTTATTATCATCAAAAGCTCCAAAAGTTTTTCCACCTAAAATGATAGTAGAACGTCAAAAATTATATAAGAAGGGGGGAGAGATGGATGATTAATCAAGAACAACTGGTAAAAATAGATGGATTAAAAGTTTATTTTTCTAGGGGGAGTAAAGAACGAGTAAAAGCTGTGGATGATGTTAGCTTTACTATTTATAAAGGAGAAACATTAGGATTGGTTGGTGAATCTGGTTCAGGTAAAACGACAATTGGTCGTACGTTATTAAAATTGAATCAAGCGACTGATGGAATGATTTTATATGAAGGACAAGATATTACAAAAATTCAAAAATCAAAGGAATTGAAAAATTTTCGTAAAAAAGCACAAATGATTTTTCAAGATCCGTATGCTTCTTTGAATAGTCGTATGAAAGTACGTGATATTATTGCTGAGGGAATTGATATTCATAAGCTTGCGAAAACAAAGCAGGAACGTAGCGAAATGGTTGATGACTTATTAACGTTAGTAGGCTTACAAGTAGAACACGCTAATCGATATCCGCATGAATTTTCTGGTGGTCAACGTCAAAGAATTGGTATTGCAAGAGCCTTGGCACTTAATCCAGAATTTATTGTATGTGATGAACCGATTTCGGCACTTGATGTATCAATTCAAGCACAAATTGTTAATTTATTACAGCGATTGCAAAAAGAAAAGGGGTTAACGTATTTATTTATTGCTCATGATTTATCAATGGTAAAATATATTAGTGATCGAATAGCTGTGATGTATCATGGTAAAATTGTTGAAATTGGACCTTCAGATGCAGTTTATTATCACCCTCTACACCCTTATACGAAAAGTTTGTTATCAGCTAGTCCCAAACCAGACCCTGAAAGTGAACGAATGAGAACAAGAATTCCTTATAACCATCAAGAATTGCCTAATAGTGATTTGTTTGAAATTACGCCGGGACATTTTGTTTATACAACTGAAAGTCAAGCACAGATATTAAAAAATAAACATATAGGAAGATAATCATTTTAGTATGGATATACATTTTTTACTATATAGAAATAAAAATATTTCTATCATACATAAGCTAAGAAAAATTAAAAATTTAGCTTATGTATAGAGATTATTCGTTTTAGTATTATAAGTAGACAAGTTACTATAATTTGGGTATAATAATAACGAAAACTCGATTATTCGAGATAAACTAATGTAAAGGAGGAGAGTTAATTGTCTGATACTTTTAATAAGGTAGTTGAAATTATTGCAGAACGTTTCAATTTAGAAAAAGAAAAAGTTACTCGTGAAATGACTTTCCAACAGGATTTAGGAGCTGATTCAATTGATATTGTTGAATTAGTAATGGAATTAGAAGATACATTCGATGCACAAATCTCTGATGAAGATGCGGAAAAAATTTCAACAGTTGGAGATGCTGTAGATTATATTGAAAATCATTTAGTATAACTAATAAACAATAACTATGGTTCAGGCAGATTATTTAGTAATATTTTATACTAGGTAATCTGTTTTTATTTTACTGAAATAGCAAAATATAGTTAGTAATAAGGAGATAAGTATGGAAGGGGATAGACAAGCTGTGATTGTTTTAGCAGGAATGATTGGTGCTGGTAAAAGTACCTATACAGAGATGATAGCTAAAGAACTAGGGAGTACACCATTTTATGAGAGTGTAGATGATAATCGTATTTTAGAAATGTTTTATGATGATCCTAAACGTTGGGCTTTTGCTTTACAAATTCATTTTTTAAATACTCGTTTTAGAAGTATTAAAGATGCTTTGCAAGATCGTAATAATGTATTGGATCGCTCAATTTATGAAGATGCGTTATTTACAAAAATTAATTATGAGACAGGGAATATGAGTGATGCTGAGATGGACACGTATTTATCATTATTAGATAATATGATGGAAGAATTAGCGGGAATGCCTAAAAAAGCACCTGATTTATTAATTTATTTACGTGGACCATTGGATGTTCATTTGGATCGCATAAAAAAACGCGGACGTGATTATGAACAAATTACTGAAGAAAATCAAGAGTTATTAGAGTATTATAAACATTTACATAGTCGCTATGATGATTGGTTTAATGAATATGATAAAAGTGAGACATTGGTTTTACAAATTGACGAACTAGACCTTGAACGTGAAGAAGATCGTATTGAGGTAATGCGTCGCATTCGTGAAAAACTTGATGAATTAGGAAATTAATAAAAGAACGCCTAGGTCATGTGAAGTAGTCCTAGACGTTCTTTTCGGTTTGATATAGTGGATAGTTATATTAAGTGGAGCTGTTATACCGTTTAACTTTGATATAAACTAGCATTTTACTAGATAAAGATTGCACAACACTTCAGATTATCGTAAAATGATATAGATATTAATAAGTAAAGGAATGATATTATTGGCACAATTATTTTTTAAGTATGGAGCAATGAATAGCGGTAAATCAATTGAAATTTTAAAGGTTGCTCATAATTATGAAGAACAAAATAAAAAAGTTATGCTATTTACTAGCGCCATTGATAATCGAGATGAGGTGGGGTATGTATCTAGTCGTATTGGTGTGAGACGTGAAGCTACTCCAGTATTTGATGATACAGATATTTATCAATTAGTGAAAGAGAGCCAACTTAAAAAAGAAGAAATATATTGTGTTTTAATTGATGAATCGCAATTTTTATCAAAAAAACATATTTTAGATTTGACAAAGGTTGTTGATGAATTAGATATCCCTGTTATGGCATTTGGATTAAAAAATGATTTTTTAAATGAATTATTCGAAGGCTCAAAATATTTATTATTATATGCAGATAAGATTGAAGAGATTAAAACCATTTGTTGGTATTGCCACAAAAAGGCTAATATGAATATGCGTATGGTTGATGGGCACCCAGTGTATCAAGGGGAACAAATTCAAATTGGAGGAAATGAGTCTTATTATCCTGTTTGTCGTAAACACTACTTTAATCCACCTATTAAGAATGAAAATCACTAATATAAGAAAAAGGAATAGGAGTTGAATATATGTTTGATCAATTAGATTCGTTCATTATTCGTTATGATGAATTATCAGAATTATTAAGCGATCCGGAAGTTATTTCGGATACAAAGCGTTTTATGGAATTAACAAAAGAGGAAGCTAATTTGCGTCCAAAAGTTGAAACATTTAAACACTATCAAACAGTAGTCCAAGAAATTATGGATACTGAAGAAATGTTAAATGAAGGTTTAGACAGTGAAATGGCTGAAATGGCTAAAGAAGAATTAGCCAATTTAAAAAAAGAAAAAGTTGAATTAGAAGATAAAATTAAAATTTTATTATTACCAGAAGATCCAAATGATGGAAAAAATATTATTATGGAAATTCGTGGAGCAGCCGGTGGAGATGAAGCTGCATTGTTTGCAGGGGATTTATTCAATATGTACCAACGATATGCTGAATCACAAGGTTGGCGTGTAGAAGTTATGGAGGCTAACATTACAGGAATTGGAGGATATAAAGAAATTATCTTTATGATTTCAGGAGATAATGTTTATTCTAAATTAAAATATGAATCAGGTGCTCACCGTGTTCAACGTGTTCCTTCAACAGAGTCACAAGGCCGAGTACATACTTCAACTGCTACAGTTGTTGTTATGCCAGAAGCAGAAGAAGTGGAAATAGAATTAGAAGATAAAGACATCCGTGTTGATATTTATCATGCTTCAGGAGCTGGTGGACAACACGTTAATAAAACAGCTTCTGCTGTACGTTTGACTCACTTACCAACAGGTATTGTTGTAGCTATGCAAGACGAACGTTCACAATTGAAAAATCGTGAGAAAGCCATGAAAGTTTTACGTGCACGTGTATATGATAAAATCTCTCAAGAAGCACAGTCTGAATATGATGCAAATCGTAAATCAGCAGTTGGTACTGGAGATCGTTCAGAACGTATCCGTACGTATAATTTCCCACAAAATAGGGTGACTGATCATCGTATTGGTTTAACGATTCAAAAATTAGATCAAATCCTTTCTGGTAAGGTTGATGAAATTATTGATGCGTTAATTTTATTTGATCAAACTGAGAAATTAGAGCAATTAAATAATGGCGGAATGTAATATGAAAAATCTGCAAGAAGTCCTTCGTTGGGCTTCTTCTTTTTTAAGAGAACAAAAAATCTATACCGAAGAAGATAGTTTAGTTATTGTTAAGCGCTTAGTTTGTTATTTGAGAGATTGGACTTTATCAGATTTATATTGTCATCTAAATGATGATTTTGCGAACTTTGAAGAGGAATTAATGCCCTACTTAATAAAATTACAACAAGGATGTCCTTTACAATATGTGATAGGTAAAGAAGAATTTTTTGGACGTAACTTTATTGTTAGTCAAGCAACGTTAATTCCACGTCCAGAAACTGAGGAATTAGTCCAACTAGCACTTAATGAGTTAGCAGGTAAATCCGGCCAACAAGTCGTTGAAATAGGTGTTGGAACAGGTTGTATTATTGAAACTTTGGCATTAGAGTGTCCTGATAATCAGTATTTAGGTGTTGATTTATCAAGAGAGGCATTAATTATTGCTAAGAAAAATTGTCAACAATTTCGATTAACCAATGTTACGTTAAAAGAGAGCAATGTTTTCAGTAATGTTCCTATATTGGATGAAAAGTATGATCTTGTGATTAGTAATCCTCCTTATATTTCAATAACAGAAACTAATGTGATGGATCAACAAGTCATTGATTTTGAACCACATATGGCTTTATTTGCTGAAGAAGATGGTTTATTGATTTATCGTAAGATAGCAGAAGAATTAGAAATATATTTAAAGCCAACGGGGGTGGCTTTGTTTGAGATTGGATATCAACAAGGACAAAGCGTGAAAAAATTATTTGAGCAACATACTGTTAATCGTCGAGTTGAAATATTAAAAGATTTAGCAGGATTGGATCGCATGATTAAAGTATCAGAACAAAATAAGTGAGGAGGTAGTAAGGTTATGAAGACTGAAATCTATCGGAAAGAGTCATTAAAACAAGCAGCAAAACAATTACAGCAAGAAGAAGTGGTTGCATTTCCAACGGAGACGGTCTACGGATTAGGTGCAATTGCTAGTAGTCAAAAAGCTGTTGAACGAGTTTATCAAGCGAAGGGAAGACCGAGTGATAATCCATTAATCATCCATGTTTCATCAGTTAAACAAGTGATTGATTCAGTAGTTGATTTTCCAGAAATTGCACAAAAATTAGTGGATGCTTTTTGGCCTGGACCTTTAACGATTATTCTACATCCTAAAGAACAATTATTTGCTCCTGCGGTGTCGGCAGGTTTGTCAACGGCATCATTCAGAATGCCTAACCATCCATTAACATTAGAATTAATTGATTATGTCGGAGAGCCAATTGTTGGACCAAGTGCCAATAAATCAACTCGACCTAGTCCAACAAGTGCTCAGCATGTGTTAGATGACTTAGATGGGTTAATCAGTGGGGTAGTTGATGGTGGGGCAACTAGTGTTGGTGTTGAATCAACAGTTTTAGATTTAACGAGCCAATATGGACCTGTTATTTTACGTCCAGGTGTCATTACTAAAGAAGAAATCGAAGCTGTTATCGGGAAAATCGTTGATAAAGATGATTTAACGGTATCAGAATCTGAAAAGCCAAAAGCACCAGGGATGAAATATCGTCACTATTCACCGGTTAAACCTGTTGTATCTATTACTTTTGATAAAGCATTATGGCTAAAAGAAATTACTCAATTACGAGCAAAAGGAAAAAAAGTTGCTTTGATGGCTAATGATGAATTAATAGAAGAATTTAAAGAATTAGCAAGTGCAACATATTCATTAGGCACCCCTCATGATATTTCTATGATGAATCGCTTATTATTTGATGGATTACGTGTTTTAGATAAGAGTGATTCAGATATTATTTTAGCTGAAGCTAGTCCTAAAGTTGGCCAAGGGTTAGCTTATATGAATCGTTTAGAAAAAGCAGCTATATCATCTATTCAATAAATATTATTAGATTAAAAAATTCATTTGAGTACGTTTTTTTATCTATAAAAATAATACTAATACTATTTTGAGCAGATTAAAGGTATAAAATGAATAGGGTATGTTACACTAAAAAAATAATAAGGAGGTAAGAATTATGGACAGAGATGAAGCAATCTTTCAAGCAATTGAACAAGAATTATACCGTCAACAAGGTGGAATTGAATTAATTGCGTCAGAAAATTTTGTGTCAAAACAAGTATTAGAAGCACAGGGAAGTATTTTAACTAATAAATATGCAGAAGGATATCCAGGAAAACGATACTATGGTGGTTGTGAGTATATTGATGTAGTTGAAAATTTAGCTATTACACGTGTCAAAGAATTATTTGGAGCAGAATATGCTAATGTACAACCACACTCAGGTTCACAAGCTAATATGGCAGCGTATCGTGCATTAATCAATAAAGGAGATACTGTTTTAGGAATGGACTTAAATCATGGTGGACATTTAACACATGGTTTGGGTGTTAATTTTTCAGGAAAAGATTATCATTTTGTGTGTTATGGACTAAACAAAGAAACGGAGCGAATTGATTATGAGGCATTAGAAGAGCTAGCTTTAAAAGAACAACCAGCTTTAATCGTTGCGGGGGCTTCAGCTTATGCACGTGAAATCAACTTTAAACGTATCAAAGAAATTGCTGATAAATGTGGTGCTAAATTCATGGTTGATATGGCGCATATTGCTGGCTTAGTTGCTAAAGGATATCATCAAAGTCCAGTTCCATATGCCGATGTAGTAACTTCAACAACTCATAAAACATTACGTGGACCGCGTGGGGGATTAATTTTAGCCAAAGCTGAATATGCTAAAAAATTAAATAGTGCTATCTTCCCAGGAATTCAAGGTGGACCACTAGAACATGTGATTGCATCTAAAGCAGTAGCTTTTCATGAAGCATTATCTCCAGAATTTGCTGATTATATCAAACAAGTCATTTTAAATGCTAAAGCTATGGAAAAAGTGTTTTCTAACAGTAATATTCGTCCTATTTCAGGCGGTACAGATAATCATTTATTATTATTAGATGTTACACAAACAGGTATGAATGGGAAAGAGGTACAAGATTTATTAGATACGGTTAATATTACTGTTAATAAAAATGCCATTCCATTCGACACATTACCACCAACAAAAACAAGTGGTATCCGTATCGGAACACCAGCTATCACAACACGTGGATTTGATGAAGAAGCAGCTGCTAAAGTAGCTGAGTTAATAGTTAAAGCGATTAAGCATCATGATAATGAATCTGAGTTAGCTAAGATTCGTCAAACAGTTAGTCAATTAGTAGCACAATTTCCATTATATCAATAAATTAAGAAGTAGTATTAAAATTTAATAGTTTATCATTACAGTCAGAGTGTACGCTTTGGCTGTATTTTTATTTCTAAGAGTTTTTCTTTGGTAACTAAAAAATTGTCTGATTAATGAAGAAAACAAAAAACCACTTAATGAGTTTTATCTCATTAAGTGGTTTTTAGAACGCTATTTATTTATATTTAAATACTATAAATAGTTAGAATTTATTTTCCTTCTAATTCGTCTGTTAATGTGTATAATTGATCAACTAATTCGCCAACATAAGCAATTGCTTCATTTAATGGTTCTGCAGTTGACACATCACAACCAGCAAATTTACATAAGTCTTTAGCGGACATGCTGCCACCTTTAGCTAATGTATCTAACCAGCGTTGTGCGTATTCTGGATCTTTTTCAATCTTATTAGCAATGGCTGTTCCGATTGTTAAGCCAGCAGAATAAGTATATGAATATAATCCCATGTAGTAGTGAGGTTGACGCATCCATGTTAATTCTGCACCTTCATTGATTGTTAAGCTATCGCCGAAGAATTCTTCCATCACTTCACGTTTAACTTTAGATAACACATCAGCATTTAGCATGTCATTATTATCCACCATTTTGTAGATACGGTCTTGGTAGACAGCTTCTAAATAGTGAGTAACCATATTGTGGAAATAAGTACGACTAATCATATTGCTAATTACCCAACGTTTGAAACGAGGGTCTGTATTTGTTTTTAGTAAGTAGTTAGAAACGATAACTTCATTACAAGTTGATGGAGCTTCAACAAAGTATAATGCACAATCGAAATTTAACATTGATTGGTGACGTCCAGCATTCATAAAGTGGTAAGCATGACCTAATTCATGTGCTAAGACAAATACTTCATTCATTTTACCTGTCCATGATAATAAGATATAAGCGGCTACATCTTTAACAGTTGCACAGAAACCTCCAGTACTTTTACCGATATTTTGTGGGAAGTCAGTCCAACGTTTATCATAACTTTCGTCAACTAAGTCTAAGTAGTCTTGTCCTAAACAAGCAAAGGCTTTTTTTAAGTAGTCGCGTGATTCATCGATTGTCATATCTACTTCAAAGTCAGGATCTAAGTTGATTTTACAGTCAGCAAATTGCATATCTGGAATATGATGAACTTTTCCTAATAATTTGATATAACGTCTAATATGTGGAGCTAAATCGGTCATTAATGTTTTGATTTGACGGTCATATAATTCACGATCTCCATCTTGTTGGTCTAATAAATAATCAATGACACTATCATATCCACGCATGGTTGCTAATAATTTTTCTCGTTTAATTGTAGAGATATATTCATTAGCAGTTGTATTTTTATAAGCGTTTAATGTTTTATAAAAACTTTTTGCAGCACTGCGACGAACGGCTGTATTATTATCCATTTCGTGTAAATTTTCGTATAAAACATAGCTGTTTTCATATGTTTTTCCATCAACTTCAAATGAGTCAAAAACCATATCTTCATGTTTAGTTACTTCGTATAATTGATAAAAATTAGGTAAATTGTTTAAGCTAGCTAGAGCTTGTTCTACTTTAGGATCTAACATACGAGTTTTTTGTTTTTTAAATTTTTCGAAATAATACGCTAAATCAGGTCGCTTTGTGGCAACGAATTCATCAGTAACTTCCTCAGGTAATTCTGTTAAAGCTACATCAAAAAAACTCATGTTAGTTGCCCAAATATTAGCAGTATTTTGAAATAATGTAGCATTTTCAATAACCGTTGGATTAAAACGATCAACAGTCATTGGCAATTCGGCATAGTGTGATAGTTTGTAGAATTCTTCATAAAGAACTTCAAATTCTTTAATAGCTTCATCCAGTGTAGGGATATTAGTTAGCTTGTTTGCGTATTTTTTGTTAAATGCAACAGTTGCTTCTTCCATTTTTTTAAGTTCCGCTACGAAAGTAGCATCATCTTTGTACATAAGACTCATATCCCAAGTATATTTTTGATTTACATCTTTTCTTGGTTTTAATATATTATCAGTCATAGTAAACCTCCATTAATTTTTTATGTTGATAATATTATAAATCAATTAAAATAGAAAAGCTATCATC
>RCNI01001558.1_pt1 | contig 12567 bp, 10 predicted proteins | sample 2041151 | NCBI WGS metagenome assembly RCNI01 (sample SAMN09708214, study PRJNA481090) | feces metagenome | isolation source: feces | place: Antarctica: Albino Rookery | reverse complement strand
ACGGTCCACGGCCAGCATGTCCATGGCTTTTAAGCTCCAGCCCAATGCTGGTACCCAGTTGAGGCTGCGTTTGTAGAGAAAGCACACATCGCCCGCCAAGTGCTTTCCTAACCAGAACGGATCCCAAGCGGATTGGTGTTTGGAGAGGACCATAACGCGCTCCGTGGCGGCGGGCATATTCTCCATCCCACGCATTTCATAGCGCACGTGACAGAGCTTATCCAAACTCCAAAGGACAAAGTCCGCCCAACGACGACAAAGCACGCGGTAGCGCCAATGGGTGCTCGTGAAGGGCCACGTCACGCAAAGCGAGACACACAAGAGGATGAGCGATACGGCTAACGCCAAGTAAAAACTCCAAGCTCGCACATAACCCATGATGATGTTTTCGTCCTAAAAAAGAAAAAGGGATTGCGTCCATCATACCGACACAATCCCTTCTTTGGGGGGCTAAAACGGGGAATCCTCGATGACGAAGTCCCCTTTTGCCTGACCGATTACTGCGCTAAGCGAGCAATTTCCGCCACACGGTTCATCACCATGTAGAGGCGATTCAAGATCGCCTGACGGTTGGCACGCAATGCGGGGTCTTCGGCGTTGACCATCACGGCTTCGAAGAAGGCGTCCACTGCGTCCTTCAAGCCCGCTAACGAGGCCAACATTTCGGCGTAGTTACCCGCTTCAAAGGCAGCGTTGGCCTTAGGTTCAACCGCCTGCAAGGCCTGCCACAAGGCACGCTCTTCGTCTTGTTCCATCACGTCCACAGAGACCGCCGTCGGCACATCGCCTTCGATCTTCTTGAGGATGTTGCCAATACGCTTGTTGGCAGCGGTCAAGCTCTGAGCTTCAGGTAAGGCCATGAAGCCACGTAACGCATCCAAACGAGCCTTGATGTCGTGGAGCTCTTCGGGTTCCAAGGCCAACACGGCATCGATTTCGTTGGCGGTATAGCCCATGTCACGGAACATGACGCGTAAACGATCGGTAAAGAACGTCTTTAACGCTTCACGGTGATCCGTCACGCCAGCGACCTTCAATTCCACGTCCCAAGCGGCGTCAAGCAACGTGGTAAAGGCCACGGGGAGGCGCTTTTCAATGAGCATACGAAGCACACCCAAGGCATGACGACGTAACGCGAACGGATCCTTTTCGCCGGTGGGCATCTGACCGATCCCAAAGAGACCCGTCAAGGTTTCCATCTTGTCCGCTAAGGCCAGCGCGGTCGAGACGGGCGTCGAGGGCAAGGCGTCCCCTGCGTAACGGGGCTGGTAGTGCTCACGAATCGCCAACGCCACGTCAGCCGTTTCGCCGTCGTTCTTGGCATAGTATTCGCCCATGATGCCCTGGAGTTCCGGGAACTCACCCACCATCAAGGTGCGCAAGTCCGCCTTGGCTAAGCGTGCAGCGCGCTTGGCGTCCACGGCGTTAGCGCCCAACATTTCAGCAAAGCGCCCCGCCATGGCTTCCACGCGTTCCACGCGTTCGAGCTGGCTACCGAGCTTGTTGTGGTAAACCACGTTCTTTAAACCCGGCACACGGCTTTCTAACGTTTCCAGACGGTCCTGGTCGTAGAAGAACTTGGCGTCAGCCAAACGAGCGCGCACCACGCGAGCGTTACCGCCAGCGATGGCCTTACCGCCGTCCTTGGCTTCCAACTGGGAAACCAACAAGAACTGGTGGCTTAACTTGCCGTCCTGGTTACGAAGCGCGAAGTACTTCTGATTCAACTGCATCGTCAAAATCAAGCACTCTTCCGGCACTTCCAAGAAGGCTTCATCAAATTCGGAGGTGTAAATGACGGGCCATTCGGTCAAGGCGGTGACTTCGTCTAAGAGGTCATCGGGCATGATCACGTTGGCGTTCAAGCGCTGGGCTTCGGCCGTCAAAAGGTTGCGAAGGGTTTCGCGACGTTCCGCAAAAGCGGGCATCACACGATTGGCCTTCAAGGTGGCTTCGTAGCTGTCGGCATCCGCAATTTCCACCAAGTCAGACGTGTGGAAGCGGTGACCGCGCGTGACGCGATTCGCGATTAAGCCCAATAAGTTGACGGGCACGACGTCGCTACCAAAGAGCGCCGTCAAGTGCTTCACGGGACGCACAAACGAAACCGTCGTCACGCCGTCAGCCAACTGATAGGTCATCACCTTCGGGATGGGGAGCTTCTTAATGGACTCTTCTAAGGCGCTCTGTAAGCCCTGGGCTAACGCATAGCCCGGACGCACGCCTTCAAAGACGAGCTGCTCATTCTTGCCGTCGTTCACGCGCTTTAAGTCGGAAACGGGGCATTCAATCCCTAAGGCGGCCATCTTCTTCGTTAACGCCATCGTGGCGTTGCCCTCGGCATCCAAGCCCACGCGCACCGGCACCAACTTCTGGGTGAAGGCCACATCGGGGCTCACATCCAAAACCTGGGTGATGTGGAAGGCCAAACGGCGGGGGGACCCATACACCGTAACCTGGCTATCATCCTGTAAAAAGCCCTGGTCCTTTAAGGACTTGGCCACCCCGTCAGCTAAGGCAACGGAGAGCTTTTCGAGCGCCTTAGGCGGGAGCTCTTCGGTCTGCAGTTCAACAAGCAAATTCTTCAACATAACGATCAACCTTGATTAGTTAGCCTCTTTCAACATGGGGAAGCCCAAGCGTTCACGGGCTTCGTAGTAGCTCTGGGCCACTGCGCGCGAGATGTTACGGATGCGGCCAATGTAGGCAGCACGTTCCGTCACGGAGATCGCACCGTGGGCATCCAAGAGGTTGAAGGTATGACCGGCCTTCAAAACCATTTCATAGGCCGGCAAGGCCAAATCCAGGTCCATCAAGCGCTTGGCTTCGCCTTCGTAGTAGTCAAACTGCGTCAAGAGTTTGTCGCAGTCGCTGGCTTCAAAGTTGTACTTGGACTGTTCGACTTCGTTCTGGTGGAAAACGTCACCGTACGTTAAGACGTGTTCCTTGCCCATGGCATCGGTCCAGCGGGTGTAGACCAAGTCAAAGACGTTGTCGCAATTCTGTAAGTACATGGTTAAGCGTTCTAACCCGTACGTGATTTCACCCGTGATGGGCTTGCACTCTAAGCCGCCCACCTGCTGGAAGTACGTGAACTGGGTGACTTCCATCCCGTTCATCCACACTTCCCAGCCAAGACCCCAGGCCCCTAAGGTCGGGTTTTCCCAGTTGTCTTCCACAAAGCGGATGTCGTTGACTTCGGTGTCGATCCCTAAGGCACGAAGGCTACCCAAGTAGAGGTCCACGATGTTCGTGGGGCTCGGCTTCAAGACCACCTGATACTGGTGGTGCTGATGAAGACGGTTGGGGTTTTCGCCGTAACGCGCATCCTTCGGACGACGCGAGGGCTGGACGTAGGCAGCACGCCAAGGCTCCGGCCCTAAAGCGCGCAAGAACGTAGCCGTGTGCGACGTGCCGGCGCCGACTTCCAAGTCAATGGGCTGTAACAAGGCACAGCCTTGACGATTCCAATACTCCTGCAATCGCAGGATGACTTCCTGAAAGGTGATCATTCGCTTTGTGTCGCCGAACCCTTATAAAGTCCGACGCCTGTTGTTAGAAGGTTGGGATAAACAATTGTCCGTATCGAAGGGTTTAATTCCCCCCGAGGGACGAAACGTAAACTGTAATTATAGTCCTCGCGCTCCGTTCGGACGCGGGTAAAAACGCGTGAAAACCGAACCGAGGATCAAAAGGAGGAGAAAAACGAGCCCAGGGCGATCGCCCCAGCGCTGATAAAGGTTTTCCGTCACCGTGATTTTGGGAACCGCTAGGGTGAGTTCCCCTTGGCGTCGAGTGCTCAATTCTTGGATGACGTGACCGCGCGAATTCACCCACGCGGTGGGCCCATCGTTACTCACGCTTAAGACTGGGCGCCCGGCTTCTACGGCACGGACGCGCGCCATCTGAAGCTGCTGCGCACGCGCCGCCTCCCCAAACCACTTCATGTTGGAGGTGACGACAAAAAGATCGGGCTTATCGGCCGCAATCATCTCGCGCACCGTTTCCCCGTAGAGGTTTTCGTAGCAAATCAAAAGCCCCAGAGAAAGACCATCGACTTTAAGCGCAGGTTGCAGCCCCTCGCCTTCGGTTAAGTCATGCATGGGGATCCCCAAAGCATCGACCACCCAGCGGGCGCCGGGCGGCACAAACTCCCCAAAGGGCACTAAATTACGCTTGTCGAGCGTGTAGCGAATGCCGTTATCCCACAAAAAGCCCGTGTTAAAGACGCGGGTGCCTTCGACACGAAAGCCGTTAAAGAGAATCGGCGCTTGGGCTTCCCGTTGGAGGCGCACGAGGACATCCTGCTCTTTCACGCGGAAATGGTTCACCGGGCGCCCGACCAACCCCTCGGGGGTAATGAAGAGGCGGTTCACTGAGCCTTTTGGCCACGGCGAACGCGCAAAAGGCAAAAGCGCCTCAAAGCGATCAGCGTCTTCAGGTTGATACGCGTAGTGAATGAGGGGTAAGTCTGGCTGCACCGCACGCACGTACAAGGGGCTCACGCTTTTGTCTTGCACAGGATAGGGGTGCGCCTTCCAGGCTTCGTTTAACCCCACCACCGTGATGGCCCACAGGAGCCACAGCACCCAACCTTTTTTGGAAAACGCCGGGTTAAAGAGCGCGCGCAAACTCATCGCGGTCCACGCGGCCCCCGCAATGGTTAAGGCATTCATCAACACGGTGCCCCCGACGGCAGCGGACGCCAACAAGGGCGTATCCACCACGGCGTAGGCAGGCGACAACCAACCAAAGCCCGGGAACCACGTCAATCGCACCCACTCTAAAAAGACCATGAGGCCGACCGTGGCGGAAATCGCCCCCCACTCCGAGCGCTTTCGCACCCAGGCGCTCAACGGCACCGGGATCAAGGTGACGAGACTCAGCGTCGCCCCTAACAGAACCACCGCCAAGGCAGAGAGCACCCACGGGACGTTTCCGTAGACGGTCATGGAGTGCATCACCCAGTTGAGCCCAGGGACAAACCACCCCAAGCTAAACGCGAGGCTCGCCATCGCCGAGCGCTTAGCGCACCCCATCCAAGACCAAATCAGGAAAAAGCCCACGAGGGCAAGCCACGCCACAACCCCTTCCCAGCCTTCTCCTGAATAGGAAAAGCCTTGGGAAAAGGCAAGCCCCATGAGAAAAGCGCTCAGAGTCAATCCAAGCGCTTTAAAACGATTCATTCGGGTCACGATTCGATTTTCTCGACCTGTAATACAGAGACCTGACGACCGTCACTGCGCACGATGCGGAAAGTGAAGTCGCCAATTTTGATTTCTTCCCCGCTCTTCGGCACATGCTCAAAGCGATCCGTAACCAACCCCCCGATGGTTTCGCAGTAGTCGTCCTGCAAGTCCGACTCGAAGAATTCGTTGAACTGTTCAATGGGCGTTAAGGCACGCACGCGGAACACGTCCCCTTCCGGGACAATGTTGTATTCGTCCAAGTTCTCATCAAATTCGTCATCGATTTCGCCCACGATCTGCTCTAAGACGTCTTCAATGGTGATGAGCCCCGACACGCTCCCATACTCGTCAACGACGAGCGCCATGTGGGTGCGGGTGGCCTTAAAGTCGCGAAGAAGGACGTTACTGGGCTGGCTCTCCGGAATGAAGGGAGCCGGGCGCAAACGCTCTTCCACGGACAAATTCGGGTTCGTGATTAAGGGGAGTAAATCTTTGGCGTGCAAAATCCCCAAAATGTTATCCACGTCGTCACGATAAACGGGCAGACGCGAGCGCCCCGAGGCGATCAACTTGGGGAGCCATTCTTCCAAGGGTTCGGATAAGTCCACGGCATCAAACTGAGCACGCGGAATCATCAAGTCCACCGCACGACGCGTGGAGACGCCGAGCGCCCCTTGCATCATCGAAAACGTTTCTTCATCAATAACGCCACGCTCTAAGGCTTCACGCAAGGTGACGGTGAGCGCAGAACGATCCGAGATGTCGGATTCATGAAAGAGCGACGAAAGACGCTCTAAAAAGGAGCGTTGTGACGGGTCAGGGGACGTGGACATAGTGTTGGAGGAAAGGTCCTAAAAGAAACTAAAGAAGTTTAAAGCTTACCCGATTTTCGGGCCCCCTTGGGGACCCGACAGGGTTAGCCCCGCTCGAGGGGCTTAATCTTCGTACGGGTTGGGGTAGCCCAAGTGCGCGAGGATGACTTTTTCGAGCGCTTCCATTTCTTCCGCCTCGTCATCCTCAATATGGTCGTACCCGTGGGCATGTAAGACCGCATGAACCACCATGTGCGCCATGTGGTGTAAAAAGCGTTTGCCCTGCTCGCGCGCTTCACGGTCCACCACCGGCACGCAAATCACCACATCGGCTTCAACTTCCGGCTCATGCACGTAGTCAAAGGTTAAAACGTTGGTGGCGTAGTCGCGCCCGCGGTAACTGGAATTTAACGCCAAACCCTCTTCCGTATCCACGAAACGTAACGTAATCGTGGTGGGACGAAGCGCTGCCGCCTTCACCCAACGACGAATGGTCGTGGGGCTTTGCAACTTGATGTCACCCTCGTAGGCGTTTTGAATCGAAAGATGGACGGGCTGAACCGTCGAAAAATCGGGGGTCATGAGGTGCTCCTTAGGCGTGTTGTTGGGCTAAACGTTCTTGACGCTCACGCTTTCGCGCTTGGGCTTCTTCTTTCTGAAGGGCTTCTTGACGGGCCTCTTCTTCGGCGTAAGCTCTCACGATCTTGGCAACCAACGGGTGGCGCACCACGTCGCCCGCGGTAAAGCGCGTGATGGAAATGCCAGGCACCCCATCCAAAATGTGCACGGCTTGCTTCAAGCCCGATGGCACGCCCTTGGGTAAGTCAATCTGCGTGACGTCCCCCGTGATCACGGCCTTGGTGCCAAAGCCAATACGGGTTAAGAACATCTTCATTTGTTCTGGCGTCGTATTTTGCGCTTCGTCCAAAATCACAAAGGCGTTATTGAGCGTGCGCCCGCGCATGTAAGCTAACGGCGCAATTTCAATCGTTTGGCGTTCCATTAAGCGCTGCGCCTTATCGAACCCAATCAAGTCAAAGAGGGCGTCGTACAAGGGGCGCAAATAGGGATCAACCTTCTGCGTTAAGTCGCCCGGCAAAAAGCCTAAACGTTCACCGGCTTCCACCGCAGGGCGCGTGAGCACAATGCGCTCAACGGTACCGCGTTCAATGGCGTCTACCGCGCACGCAACGGCCAAATAGGTTTTGCCGGTCCCTGCTGGCCCCACCCCAAAATTGATGTCGTGCCCCAGAATCGCCTTTAAGTAGACGCGCTGGTTGGGGGTGCGCCCCTGAAGGTCACGGCGACGGGTCTTTAAGTCCACGTTGTCTAAGACGGGATCGCCCCCGGCCTGACGGTATTCGTCATCGTCCCCCACGAAGTACCACTGCACGGCATCCACCGTGAGGGCGTCCCCCGTTTGGGTCACCTGGTCAAGAAAAGCCGCCAAGGCGCTCACCGCACGGTGCGCAGCCGACTTTTCACCGAAGACCTCGAAACGATGCCCACGGCGGGCAATCTTTACCCCCAGGATGTGTTCAATTTGACGGAGATTTTCATCGAGCGGACCGCACAAATCGCTTAACTGGGCGGCACCCGCATCGGCTAAAAAGCTCATGGACGGTTTTTTCATGGACAAACGTAGCCTCTTTACTTCTTTTTAACTTTTCGCCTGTTGAGAAAAAAGGGGCAGCGACACCGACAGCTTGCGGATCGTCTTGCCCCTTCTACAGGTTCTAATTTTAAACCAATTCGCCGCCTAAGCTATGGGCGTACACGTCAGTGATTCGAACCGTGACCATTTGGTCCACTAAGCTCAGGTCACCCATGAAGTTGACGATACGGTTGTTGTCGGTACGGGCCATCAACTGACCGTCCCCGCGCTTGGCAGGGCCCAACACGAGGACGCGCTGCTGGGTGCCCAGCATCGAAGCGCTAATCCCCTGAGCGTGGTCATCAATCGCTTTTTGTAAGCGCTGAAGGCGTTCGATCTTGGTGCGATACGGCGTCTCATCGGGGTAGCGTGCGGCAGGGGTGCCCGGGCGCGGGCTATAGACAAAGGAGAAGCTCGAATCAAAGCCCACGTCTTCCACGAGCTTCATCGTCTTTTCAAAGTCTTCTTCCGTCTCGCCAGGGAACCCGACGATAAAGTCGGTGGCAATCGAAATATCCGGGCGCACGGCACGAAGGCGACGCACGATGGACTTATATTCCAAGGCCGTGTAGCCACGCTTCATGGCGGCTAACACGCGGTCGGAGCCTGCCTGCACCGGCAAGTGCACGTGGTTCACCAGCTTGGTATTACGCCCATAGGCATCAATGATGCGCTGGGAGAATTCACGCGGATGGCTCGTCGTATAGCGAATGCGTTCAATCCCATCGATTTCTGCGACGTAATCCAACAAGAGCGCGAAGTCGACCGTCTCGCCCGTGGGCGCAGCGCCTCGGTAGGCATTGACGTTCTGACCCAAGAGGGTGATTTCTTTCACGCCTTGGTCCGCTAACTGGGCGCACTCTAAGAGCACGTCCACCAACGGGCGCGAGATTTCTTCGCCACGGGTATAAGGCACCACGCAGTACGTGCAGTACTTGGAGCACCCTTCCATGATGGAGACAAAGGCCGTTGCGCCTTCTGCCTTGGGAGCGGGCAAATGATCGAACTTTTCAATCTCTGGGAAGCTTACGTCCACTTGGGGCTTGCCCGTTTTCTGGCGCTGGGCTAAAAGTTCCGGCAAACGGTGTAAGGTTTGCGGACCAAAGACCACGTCCACTACGGGCGCGCGCTTCACGACATTGGCGCCTTCTTGGCTTGCTACACAGCCCCCGACCGCAATCAAGAGATTGGGGTTGGCGACCTTGAGCTCACGCAAGCGTCCCAAATCCGAAAAGGTCTTTTCTTGGGCCTTTTCACGAATGGAACAGGTGTTCATGACGATGAGGTCAGCGTCTTGGATTTCGTTCGTTACGACATAACCATCGGAGTCCGCCAATAAGTCGGCGATGCGCTTGGTGTCGTAGTCGTTCATTTGGCAGCCAAAGCTGCGAAGGTAGAGTTTTTTCGCTTGCACGGTTTAGATCCGGTGACGAAGTTAATGGGGTCAGACACAGAAAAGCCTCGAACATCAAGGATGTCGAGGCTCTCTAAGAATTCTGGTGGCGCATCACGGATTCGAACCGCGGACACAAGGATTATGATTCCTCTGCTCTAACCGACTGAGCTAATGCGCCGTAGGAGATGAATTATGCAGACAATCCCCGATGTTGTCAAATGACTGTTACAAATTTTTACATTTGTCGATTTTAGGCCATTTCTCGAAGCATCCAGAAGTGATCCGTCGGTCCATGACCCGACCCCACGGAGAGATCGTCCGCCGCCTCAATCGCCTTGGTGAGATAGTCTTTGGCACGTCCCACCGCGACGTCCACACGCGGACTTTGCGGTAAATACGCCGCCAGGGCAGAACTAAAGGTGCACCCCGTCCCGTGCGTATTCTTCGTATGAATGCGCGGGGCTTCGTAGACAAAGACCTCGTCCTCGGTGACTAAGAGATCAGGCGCCTCGTCGCTCGCTAAGTGGCCGCCCTTCATGAGGACGGCAGCACCCGGCTTCATGTAAAGGAGCAAGGCTCGCCCCACCGCTTCCATTTCTTCACGGGTTTCGATGGGTTCATCGCGCCCGAGAAGGACTTGGGCTTCAGGGAGGTTCGGTGTGAGGACGTCGGCTTGTGGCAAGAGCACCTCGATTAAGGCGCTCACGGCTTCCGCCTCCAGCAATCGGTCGCCACTTTTTGCGACCATCACCGGGTCGAGCACGATCCACTTGGGGGCGCGCTCGGTGAGCACTGCACCCACCGTTTCAATGAGCTCACGCGTCCCGAGCATCCCAATCTTGACGGCGTCCACCTCGACGTCATCAAAGAGCGTGTCCAACTGCGCTCGTACAAAGGCGCAGTCCACGGGCAACACCCCCGTCACGGCTTGGGTGTTCTGCGCGGTTAAGGCGGTGACCACCCCTCCGGCATACGCTCCACAGGCGCTGATGGCTTTAACGTCCGCTAAAACGCCAGCGCCCCCAGAGGGGTCCACCCCAGCAATGCTTACGACGTTGGGAATTCGCGTTTTTGTCCCGTTTTCCATAAAGCCTCCAAGGTTTCCATAATGCGTGCGGTGGCACCACGGTAAGCGCTCGAAAAGGCGATGGCCTTGTCGCTCGCTTCGGCACAGGTCTCGGGCGACGTATGCCAGGCGAGTAATGCCTTCATGGCGTCTTCAGGACCGGCGACGCGCTGCATGGCACCCGCTTCTACCCCGTCCGCAATGATTTGCTCGAAGTTAAAGGTGGACGGCCCCACAATCACGGGCGAGCCCGCCATCGCGGGTTCAATCACGTTTTGCGAGCCATAGGGGCCAAAGCTCCCGCCCATGACAACCTGATCGCTCAGCGCACAGTAGAAACTCATTTCGCCCATGCTGTCGCCCAGTAACACGTCGGTGTCAACGGTGACGGCTTGCGCTTCGGTAATCTCGCTACGACGCACCACCGAGAGACCCGTCTCTTTTAATAGGGTAGCGACTTCATCAAAGCGCTCGGGATGGCGGGGCACCACTAAGAAAAGGGGATTGCCCAACTGCGCCTTATAGGCTTTGATTAACGGCGCAAACATCGCCTCTTCCCCCGCACGGGTCGACGCAAAGAGCACCACGGGACGCGTCCAGAGGGCTTTCCACGTTTGCGCGGCGGCATACTGCGAGCGGTTCGGCGTAATGTCGAACTTCAAGCTCCCCGTCACGGTGATGTTTTGTCCGCCCAATTGCTCTAAGCGCTCCTTATCGGCTTCGCTTTGCGCGAGGATGGCCGAGAATTGCGCAAAGGCAGGACGCAGCACGTCAATAAAGCGGTTCGCTTTTTGTAAGCTCTTTTCGCTTTCTCGAGCGTTCGCTAAAACCATGGGCACGCCCACGCGACCGGCTTCACGCATCACGTTGGGCCAGACTTCCGTTTCCATAATGACGCCCAAATTGGGACGCGTCTGACGGAAGAATTTCTCTACGGCGTACGGCGCGTCATAAGGCAAATAGCACTGATGAATGCGACCGGGCGACAACTTCACTAACGCCGCCCCCGCTTCACGACCCGTCGGGGTCATGTGCGTGAGCAAAATATCGGCATCGGGCCAGCGCTCCAGCATGGCGCTCACCAAAGGTTTGGCCGCATGGGTCTCACCCACCGACACCGCATGAATCCACACACGGGGCTTATCGGTTTTACGCGGGAACGGGGCCCACGCGAAACGCTCATTCCAGAAACGTCGGTAGGCCGGCTGACGGCGCGAACGCCACATCAAATAAAAGCTCGCCAAGGGCAAAGCCACCACGCTCACAGCGCGGTACATAGCAGGGGTAAAACGCACAACCTATCCTTTTCAAGCGGGTAAAACATCGGTGACGGCTTGCCAAACGGCTTCAACCGACGGGGTTTCGCCCAAACTCTTGACAGGGCCTTCCCCCACCAAACTTAAGCGATCAATGGGCGTGGAGACAAAAATCCCCACCGAGGGGCGACCTAAGGCCGCCGCCATGTGCGTGAGGCCCGTATCCACCCCGATGGCCACGTCGGCCATCGAAATTAACGCAGCGGTTTTCAAAAGGGTATCGCGCGGTGCCACGATAGCCTCAGGGATCGTCGCGGCGATCCGTTCAACGCGCGCCTTTTCCGTGGCATTGCCCCAGAAAAAGACCGAACGGCGACCCGTTTCTAAGAGTTTCAACCCTAATTGCGTCCAGTTCGTTTCCGACCAGAGTTTCGTATCGCGACTGGTGTTGACACAAAGCGCCGCAAAGGGGCCCTTCACGTCCACAGACGGCGTCGCACTACTACGAAGCCCGTAGCGCGCCACACTCGTATCAATGGTGTAACCCAAGGTGGCAGCCGCTGCCATGCGGTAGCGAAGCACTGCCGGGATGGACGCAGGCAGATTTAAGCCCTTGGTGTAAAAGAGCGCGGCTAAACGCTCTTTGGCGGCCGCGGCCGTATAGCCCACGGTTTCTTTGCCACGTGCCCAGGAGGCTAAAAGGCCACTACGGGCCAAGCCTTGAATGTCGAGCACGACGTCATAGTGTTCGTTACGCAGATCCGCCTTTAAGCGCGCCACCTCTTCACGGGTGGAGCGAGCAAAGATGGCTTTACGCCAACGGCGAAACGCGCACGTTTTCACTTCGTCCACACAGGGCGACAAGCGCGCAATGTCGGCAAAGCTTTCTTCAGCGACCCAGTGAATCACGGCATCAGGCATGGCCTGGCGCAAGTCATACGCCACCGGAAGCGCATGAAGAATGTCCCCCATGGAGGACGTTTTAACAATCAAAATTTTCATGAACTCAACGTCAATTCATTACGGGGTAGACGTTCCAGCCTCTAAGGCCAAACTCAACTTCTTACCCAATTCAACGCCCGGCTGATCGAAGGGGTTGAGCCCATAGAGGGTGCCCAACATCGTGGTCTTATGCTCATAGAGCGCCATCAAAGACCCGAGACGTGCCGGCGTCAGCGCATCGACCGCCAGGGT
>RCNI01001481.1_pt1 | contig 12569 bp, 10 predicted proteins | sample 2041151 | NCBI WGS metagenome assembly RCNI01 (sample SAMN09708214, study PRJNA481090) | feces metagenome | isolation source: feces | place: Antarctica: Albino Rookery | reverse complement strand
AAAAAGGTCCGTGCTTGTGAAAGTGCGGACCTTTGTTATAAAAAAGAGGGTGCATCAATTTGTATTGATATACATTTTGACACACCCCCCTTTCTTTTATACTCTTTCAAGGAATACACTCGATTCGAGCTGTCTTTATCTTTTCTTTTGAATCTATCTTGGGTCGATATGATACTTATACTTTATTTAAAGCATCAAATCCTTCACCGTATGCACCCATAACAGAACTAACAGTTATAAAAGCTTTGGGATCAACTGTCTTGACGAATCGCAGAATAATGGGACTCTCGAACTTTCGGCAGACAACGATGACTATTTTCCCCTTTTTCTTTGTATACCATCCTTGGGAATCTATGACTGTTACACCTCGGTGCATGGTCGTGGTAATGGCATCAGCCATTTTTTCGTAATCGGGAGTAATGATCATTATTTGGCGCGATTGTTTGTTGCCTGACATCCATGCATCGGCTGTATAACCTACTACGACGGTCATGATAAGACCGTAAATCAGGGCAGGTATGTCATAGCCAACGAAATATGCAGAACCGATGATGATGGCATCAGTAGAGATAAGTACTTTGCCGTAATTGACATTTTTGAATTTCTGAACGATTAGTGCTACGATATCAGTACCTCCAGTAGTTCCTCCTTGGGAGAAGCACAAGGCAATACCTGTTCCGGCGAAGATGCCGCCAAGTATCATAGGAAGCAGTCGTCCGTCAGGGAAAATACCATCGGGCGTTTCGGGAGCGAAGATGTGGAAGTCCTGGACGTAACCTGAATCGAAGAGAAACCATTGCCAGAAGTTCATTCCCAAGCCAATCATGGCTACACAGAAAATGGTTTTAGGACCGAAATTCCATCCTACTATAAACCCGCCGATAAGCATCAGAATGCCGTTGACTATAAAAACCATGGTACCTACCTGGATGTCAATGTCGATTAATTTCAAGGCTTCAGTGACTACCAAAGCGAAACCGCCGGCTCCTCCACTGGTACAATGTGCCGGGAGTACACAGCCTATCCATCCGAATGCATACAAGAACATTGCCAGCATCATGATGGTATATTCTTTTAGCATGGTTAGTAAAGACGTAAATGTAAAAGGTTTCATAAGAACAAAGGTATAGTATTTATTATTTCACGTTATTGTTAGTCTCTAAAGATAGAATTACAAGCATGTTGTGGGTTGATTCCTTTATAGAAATTCAAACTTCCGTCTCTTTGGGAAAATGTAGAAAGAAAATGGTTGCTTCCACAACGTATGACAATAAGTTTCAAAAATTATTCTTATAGCTTCTCAAAGATACAAATATATTTCTTTATCACAAATATTGTTAATTAATCGATGGTTTTTTTTTAATGGGAGGCATTGGTCTTTGTTGGAATTTGGAGAAAGAAGCGAAAGAATCCTCCCAATGACGTCAGATTCCAGATGTCAAACGTTAGATTTTGGGGGATGGAAGAAGATTCTTGAAAAAAAAATAGTTGCATCGTTAACATTTTGGCTGCATAAAAAAGAATAATTGCTATTTTATTTGATAAAAAATAGTAATTTTACACCAAGTTTTGAAAAACGGGAATAAAATCAAAATTATTTTTACTATGAACAACAAATCTATGTTATTGATGGCCTCGTTGTCTTTTCCTATGATAGGGATGGCTGCGGACTATACGAACATTGTTCTTATCAATCTGGACGATGTAGGATTCGGAGATTTTTCTTGTAATGGTGCTTATGGTTATACCACCCCCAATATAGATCAATTGTCTGCTCAGGGTGTGCGGTTTACCCATTTCTTGGCAGGACAGCCTATCAGCGGGGCTTCACGTGCCGGACTGTTGACTGGTTGCTACCCGAATCGTATCGGTTTCTTCGGTGCTCCGGGTCCTGGCTCTGACTATGGGGTACATCCAGATGAAATGACCATCGGTGAAGTGGTCAAGCAACGGAATTATGCGACTGCTATCTTTGGAAAATGGCATTTAGGAGACGCTCCCGAATTCTTGCCGTTGCAGAATGGTTTTGATGAATATTATGGTTTGCCTTATTCAAATGATATGTGGCCGTTTCATCCTCAGCAGGGTGAAGTATTCAATTTCCCGGATTTGCCTACATACGAAGGAAATAAGATTGTAGGTTATAATACGGATCAGACTAAATTTACTACAGATTATACCCGTCGTTCGATACAATTCATCAAGAAGAATCAAAACAAACCGTTCTTCCTTTATTTAGCTCACAGTATGCCGCATGTTCCGTTGGCTGTATCTGATAAGTTTAAGGGAAAAAGCGAACAAGGTTTGTTCGGTGATGTGATGATGGAGATTGACTGGAGTGTAGGTGAGGTAATGAAAACCTTGCGTGACTTAGGGTTGGAAGAAAAAACATTGGTGATTTTAACATCAGATAATGGCCCGTGGGCAAATTATGGTAACCATGCTGGGTCTACAGGAGGTTTGCGTGAAGCAAAAGCCACAACTTTTGATGGAGGTAACCGTATCCCTTGTATCATGTATTGGAAAGGAGTAACTCAGCCGGGTACGGTCTGCAACAAGTTAAGCTCAAATATTGACTTGCTCCCTACCATTGCAGAAGTGACTCAGTCTCCTCTTCCTTCTCGTAAAATAGATGGAGTCAGCACCTTGTCTTTGATTAAAGGAGAAAAAGGGGCCAATCCTCGCAAATCATTCGCTTATTATTTTCACAAGAATGATTTGGAAGCAGTGACGGATGGTATGTATAAATTGGTATTCCCTCATAAATATGTTACGTATGGAGCATACGAGCCGGGAAGAGACGGACAGCCAGGTAATTTGACGAATGCAGAGGTCCGCAAGCCCGAATTGTATGATTTGCGTCGTGACCCAGGGGAACGTTACGATATCTTTGGACAGCAGCCAGAAGTGGCAGCACGTCTTCTGAAGATAGCTGATGAATACCGTAAAGAATTGGGTGATAACCTGACCCGTGTTCAAGGCCCAGAACGTCGACAGCCGGGTAAAGTTAAAATCGAAAAAAAATAATTTATTGAATTATGAAAAATATACTTCCTTTAATTGGTTTGGCAGCTACAAGTCTGCCAATGATGGCGTCTGCTGCAGAAGGAACACAAGAAGTTTCTCAGCAGGAACGTCCTAACATTCTATTTATTCTTTCAGACGACCATACATCACAGGCTTGGGGTGTATATGGTGGCGTTCTGGAACAGTATGTCCGCAATGATAATATCCGTCGTTTGGCTAATGAAGGATGTGTACTGGACAATTGTTTCTGTACCAATTCTATTTCTGCTCCAAGTAGAGCAACCATTTTGACAGGTGCATTCTCACACGTGAATGGCTTATATACCTTGTCTGATACTTTTGATTCTAGCCAGGACAACATTGCTAAGCAGATGCAGGTAGGTGGTTACCAGACTGCGTTGGTTGGTAAATGGCACTTGAAGGCTCAGCCGCAGGGATTCGATTATTACTCTGTTTTTTATGATCAGGGCGAATATCGCGATCCGACTATGATCAGTAGCGATGATCCTTGGCCAGGCGATCGTAATTTTGGTACACGTACCCGTGGGTTCTCTACTGATATCGTGACCGATAAAGCTATCCGATGGATGCAGAACGCAGATAAGAGCAAACCTTTCATGATGTGCTGTCACTTTAAAGCGACTCATGAACCTTGGGATTATCCAGAGAGAATGAAACATTTGTATGACGACGTAACTTTCCCAGAACCGGAAAACATGTATGATTGGGGACCAGAGACTACTGGACGTACTTTCCGAGGACAGAATTTGGAAGAAATCGCTCGTCGTTGGATGGTAGCTTCTGAAGATCCGGACAAATGGTGGTGTCGTTATCCTGGACTTCCTTTCTCTAACAAGGGAATGCATAGTACAGCCGCTCGCAGCAAAGCCTATCAGAAAATGATTAAGGACTATTTGCGTTGTGGTGCTACCATTGATGACAACATAGGTAAACTGTTGAACGCGTTGGATGAAATGGGTATTGCCGAAAATACCATTGTGGTCTATGTCTCAGACCAGGGTTATTTCTTGGGTGAACACGGTTTCTTCGACAAACGTATGATGCTTGAACAGTCTCTTCGTATGCCGTTCGTAATCCGTTATCCGAAAGAAATTCCTGCAGGCACTCGCAATAAGGATTTGATCATGAATATTGACTTCGCTTCATTGTTGGCTGACTATGCAGGTGTAAAGGTTCCTGAAAAGTCTCAGGGTCAGAGTTTCCGTAACAATTTGAAGGGAGAAACTCCAAAAAACTGGCGTAAGAACGTATATTATCGTTACTGGACACATCATGCAATACGTCCTGCTCACTTAGGTATTCGTAACGACCGTTATAAACTTATGTTTATGTACGGTGATCCATTGCACATGACTGGTTCAGAAAAGACTCCTAATGTACCGGCATGGGAATTCTACGATTTGCAGGCTGATCCTCATGAAAATCACAATGCTTATAATGATCCTCAGTATGCAAAGATTATCAAGCAGATGAAGAAAGAATTGCTCGAATTGAGAAAACAGTATAATGATGAAGATACCAACTCTCCAAAAATGCGGGAGATAATGGATAAATATTATTGGTAATCATTTATTATTTATTGGTTGTGTTTTACTTACAGACTTTAGGAATTTCTAATCCTAAGGTCTGTAAGTTGTTCTGAACGATTGCTAGGTTGTCAGAAAAGCCTTTTGGGAGGATTGTTGCTTTGGCTGACTTGCTGGCAAAGAACTCACAATGTGGATCTAACTATAAAGAATGCTAAAGATGAATATAAAAAAAATAAGTATGGCCTTGCTGCTGCTTTTGAATGTGGTATGTTTGGCTGCACAGAAAAGAAATACCTTTACCGTATTGCAGTGGAATATCTGGCAGGAAGGTACGGTAGTGAAAGATGGTTATCAAGCCATAATTGACGAAATCGTACGCTTGAAGCCGGATTTCGTGACTTTCAGTGAGGTTCGGAATTATAATAAAACGCGATTCTGTGATCGTGTGGTGAAATCGCTTGCCGAAAAAGGAGAGACTTACTATTCTTTTCTTAGCTTTGATACCGGTCTGTTGAGCCGTTATCCCATCAAGGATTCTACTGTGGTGTATCCGTTGCATAACGATCAGGGTACGGTTCACCGCATGCTTACCACTATCCATGGGGAAGAAATAGCTGTCTATACAGCTCATCTGGATTATCGTAGTTGTGCCTATTACAATGTAAGAGGGTACCATGGAACTACTTGGGGTGAAATTCCGGTTCCTACTACGGTTGCTGAGGTATTGGCCTTCAATGACGCTTCCGTACGTGATGACGCGATTCGTGAATTCATCAAGATGGCTAAGAAAGATATTGCTGAAGGCCGTTTGCTAATGATAGGAGGTGACTTTAATGAACCTTCTCACTTGGATTGGATTCGTGAAACAAAGGATTTGTATGACCATCAGGGATTGATTATTCCTTGGACGGTGACATTGGAATTGGACAATGCGGGCTTTAAAGATGCTTATCGTACAAAATATCCTGATGTCTTGAAGTATCCTGGCTTTACCTATCCAGCCGATAATGAGGTAGTGCCTTTGAAAAAACTGACTTGGGCACCGAAAGCCGATGAGCGTGAACGCATTGATTATATCTTCTATTATCCAGATGAAAGACTTCAGTTGAAAGAGGTTATTCTTTTCGGGCCGTCAGGATGCATTGAGAGAAATCAGCGTGTAGAAATGAAGAGCAAGGATCGTTATTTGAAACCGATGGGTTTGTGGCCGACCGACCATAAAGGGGTTTTGGCAACGTTCCGTCTTAAAAAATAAAATAAACTGTTGAATGATGAATAAAATATTGAGTGCTCTGTGCTTGACTGTAGGCATGGGGGTAAGTATGTCTTTTACAGGATGCCAGCAAAAGGCTCCACACACCTTTATGAGTTACAACGTACATAACTGCATCGGTATGGATGGAGTGACAGACTTTGTCCGTGTGGGTGAAATTGTGAAAGGAATGAATCCTGAGGTGGTTGCCATTCAGGAGGTGGATAGTGTGACTGGACGTAATCCGGTTTATGTGTTGGAAGAAATCGGAAAGACGGCAGGTATGTATGCTTCTTATGGTCCAGCCATTCGTTTTAACGGAGGTAAGTACGGTATCGGTATCCTTTCGAAGGAAAAGCCGCTAAATTTTTATACTGTCGCTTTGCCAGGACGAGAAGAAAAACGAGCATTGTTGGTCGCTGAATTTGAGAAGTATGTGTTCTGCTGTGTGCATCTCTCACTTACAGAAGAAGATCAGTACGCTTCTATTTCTATGATTCAGAAAGAGTTGGCTAAATTCCAGAAGCCGGTATTCATCGGAGGTGATTTCAATGCACATCCTGATTCTCGTACCATTCAGGCGATGGCGGAAAAGGCCGTAGCTTTGACTGATACGACTGTATTTACCTATCCTTCCGACAAGGCGGGTGAATGTATTGATTATTTGTTTCAGATGAATGGCAAGGAATCGGCTGAAGTTTTGAAGTCGGGTAATGTGAAAACTGCTGATGTAGCGGTAGCTTCAGACCATTTCCCTATCTTTGCCACAGTGAAATTCTGATAAGAGAAGATGAATCGGGGGGATTCTCTCTCGATAAAAGTAGGACAGCCGTTCATATCCTTTCTAAGGGTATGGACGGCTGTCTTTTATATGCCGAGGTTTGATTCCTTTTTCATCTTAATAGTGCTTCGTGATTCATTCAGATAGTCTGTAGCAAAAAAACGACTTGACGATTTTCTCTCTTTTCAGAGGTCGGTACAATGGGAGAAATGTTTATTTTTGCAGCAAATTTCAAATTTGGTTATACGTGGATAAGATACAGAAAACAAAGGGAAAGGACGAAGTTTGTTGGATAGACAGAAAGGATTTTGAAGTATTGCAGCGACTGACATGTGACTGTAAGGACAATGGGGAGCGCTTTGTTGTGACGCATCGCATTGAGGAAATTAAACGTAGCCTGAAAGATTCCGATTACCAACTTTTGGCAGAAGAAGGATTGTTCCTATTGTACGGAAAGAAACCGTTGCAGGAAGGAGATGACATCATTCTTATCTCTTCTCATGTGGATTGTGTCTTTTCAACATGCTTCTGCAGGGAAGAATCTAAAGGGTATCGCGGAACATTCGACAACAGTTTCACGAATGCAGCTCTGGTATTGGAAATGCAGCGGGGGAGTTTGGCCGACAATGTGGTGATTGCTTTTACCGGTGATGAAGAGAAGGATTCTCAAGGTGCAGTTGCTGTAAATGTCTGTCTCACAAAGAAGGCTTGTTCGGTTCGTTTCGCTTTGGTACTCGACGTTACTTCTGCTGGTTGGATGGACCGGAAATTGTTTGCCATAGAGAATGATTTGGGAATAGACTTGATGACGGCTCATCATATTGTAGAATGGTTGAGGCCTTATGATGGAAAGTATGAGTTTCTGCATTTTGCCGAACCGGATGAATCGTGGGATTATGCCGATTATGGAATACCTTGTCTTACCTTGAGTGCTCCGGTAGGAGGTGACATGCACAGTGAGGAAGGGGTTTTGCTTCGAAAGGAGGCGTATCCTTTGTATCGGGAAGTGTTGGTGACTTTGGCTAATGGATTGAGTGACTGCCTTGTTTGAACGGTAGTGCCTGGCTCTTTGGGCAGCAGAATGAGGAGGATTACCTTTCCCTGTTGGAGAACAGAATTTGCGTAGCCAGTCGGAAGGTTTTTGTTTGTTCACCTTTTTATCTTGAAAGGATATGCTTATATTTGTGGTATTGTAAATACAAAACAAATAACTGACTGATGAAACTAAAGAAACTGCAAATCTATTTTTATCAATTCCTGCAAGGAACATTCGCACATTATTTTGTGCTTTTTTTCATCGTTGTATCTATTCTGGCCGTTATAGCCAGTTCTTTTCAGGAGATGTTGCCGTATCAGCTGTATCTTTTCGGTGTTACGTATATATCTTCTTTTATCTTTTTATTGGAATACTTGGCTCGAATTTTTTCCGCACCGGCTCAATATCCGAACAAGAAGGCGGTTAAGGCTCGTCTGAAATATGTTTTTTCGTTTTATGGCTTTGTGGATTTTGTAGCGATGTTGCCATGTGTGCTTACGTATCTGTATTGGGATACGCAGGTGGTACATGTCATAATCTTGCCTTATATTTTCATCATCTTCAAGTTGATTCGCCATTCCAGGTCGTTCCGGATTATCGGCAGTGTGCTGTATTCTGTAAAGGATGAATTGATAACGGCATATACAGCTTGTTTGATTATGGTGAGCTTTACATCTATTTTAATGTATTATATCGAACGTTCGGCTCAACCGGATGTATTCAGTAACATCGGTGATAGTATGTGGTGGGCTGTGGTTGCTTTTACGACGACTGGTTATGGAGATATTTATCCCATTACTCCGTTGGGGAAAGTGTTGGCTAGTATTATCAGTATGATAGGAATCGCGATGATCGCTGTGCCTACAGGCATCATTGGTTCTGCATTTATGAACATCGTTCAGCAGCGTGGAAAACGAACGATAGCCAAACAGATGAAGCAAGAGGAAAAAGACGACAAATAGTCTTTCTTGAAATAGAATAGCCTTCCCACTTTGGTCTCATCCGATTTCTGTGGGAAGGCTGTTTTATTGGTTCTTTAAATTTCTTTGATGGAAATCGCAACGCCACCGCTTGGAGCAAGCTTCTGTTTCAAAATGGTTTTGTGTGTCACCTTCTTGGTACTGATTACATAGCTCTTCGGATTGGTGTGCCAGTCAGCATGTTTCCCGTCGGTATAGATGGTGGCTTGGTATTTCTTTCCTTGTGGCAAGAAACTGAGGTCGATGACTGCTTCACGGGCATTCTCATCGGTAATGCCGCCGATATACCATTCGTTCTTTCCTTTGGCTTTACGTGCGATGGTTATGTAATCTCCCGGTTCGGCTTCCAGAATATAGCTGTTGTCCCAGTCAGCCGCCACATCTTTGATGAATTGGAAGGCATCGGGATATTTCTCATAATTCTGAATCAGGTCGGCAGCCATTTGGAGCGGACTGTACATCGTTACGTACAAGGCAAGCTGTTTTACTAATGTTGTGCTCAACTTTGCTTGGTTAGAACCATAGACAGAAAGGTCTCCTTCAAAGATACCTGGAGTATAGTCCATCGGACCGCCCATTAAACGGGTAAACGGAAGGATAGTCGTATGGTCTGGACGGTTTCCGTTGAATGATTCGAATTCCGTACCACGAGCTGACTCTTGAGCAATCCAGTTGGGGTAAGTGCGGCACATGCCGGTAGGACGGACAGCTTCGTGTGAGTTGACCATTAATTTATAATCGGCCGCAGTTTTGGCTACATAGTTGTAGTGGTTTACCATCCATTGTCCATCGTGGTACTCGCTGCGAGGAATGATGGGACCTACATAGCCGGTCTTTACGGCATTATATCCGTTGTCTACCATGAAACGGAAAGCATCGTGCAACTGACGTTCGTAGTCGATTACCGATGAAGTGGTCTCATGGTGCATGATGATTTTTACTCCTTTATCGGCGGCATATTGCTGCAAGCCTTTCACATCGAAATCGGGATAGGCTTTGGTAAAGCTGTAAATGTGGTCTTTATGATAAGCCCAATTGTCTTCCCATCCTTCGTTCCATCCTTCCACCAATACAGCGTCAAATCCGTGTTTGGCAGCAAAGTCGATGTATTCCTTTACATGTTGTGTGTTTGCTCCATGGTGACCGTTCGGTTTCAGTTGGCTGTAATCGGTCTTTTCGATGTGGATATCATGGTAGTCGGTATATGCCCATGTAGAGCCTCCACCTGTAAAATATTCCCACCAGACTCCTACGTATTTCATTGGCTTGATCCAAGAAGTATCTTCAATTTTACAAGGCTCGTTCAGGTTCAGAATCAAGTTGGATGCAAGGATATCACGTGCGTCATCACTTAGAACGAGGGTACGCCAAGGACTGACGGTTTCAGTTTGAATATACCCTTTGTCTCCGTTTTTGTCTGGAGTAAGGTGAGCACTCAGCACAAACTGCTTGTCATCTAGATTCAAGGCCATAGCTGGATAGTTGTCTAAAGCCGCTTCGTGAATATTAAGGTAAATGCCGTCGGCCGATTTCATCATGAGAGGAGTCTGTACAGCAAGATTTGGGGTCGGTGATTTGGCGGCCAACCCTTCTTTGCGAACTTCGTCAATCAAAGAAGCAACTTCCGATAACTTGGAGGTGGTGATGGGGTATTCGTTGGTGTCATAGTCTCCAGGAAGCCAGAATGCTTTATGATCGCCATTCAGACAGAATTCGGTTCTCTCTTCTTCCAATACAAATTGGCGGAGCTCTTCCTGTACTGGAAATTCATAACGTAGTCCCAGTCCGTCATCAAACAAGCGGAATCGAATATTCAGTTTCCAGTTGGTTTTGTCCTGTACCAGTTTCACAAGCATTTCCTTGTGGTGGTCGCGAATCTGGCTGTTTTCTCCAAGTACAGGTTCCCACGTCGTGTCCGATTCATCGTATCGGATATCAGTCACCTTGAAGTGACGGTCGAAAGCAATGCCTGGTTTGAGCTTGAACCCCAACTTGCTGGGTTTGATGACAGGTTGTCCTTTATACGATAATGTATAAGTTGGCGTTTGTGAATCCGACAGCTCAAAGTGTAAAAACAATTCACCGTCGGGTGACTTTAGGTCTTGTGCAAAGAGTGCATTTAGTGAAAAAAAACACAGACCAGCCAGAAAAGTTATTTTTTTCATAACGTTTGGATTTAAGGAGTTCTCATTCCTCTTCGTTCAAGTGAAAGAGAAAGCGGAGAAGTTTTGTCATTAATTGTTCTAAAAAAGGATAATTCGTTTACAAAAATACAAAATAAATCTGTTTCTGAAAGTCTTAAAAGTGTTTTTCACTTCCCCTTTTGCTGGAACTCATTCTAAAAAAATAAAGATTTACGAAAGAATATTTGGGACACATAGCTTCTATATGCTTCTGAAGAGACCGAATGCAACGCCTTGCAGTTTGCTTGTCCCTTCAGAATTTATTGCAGATGAAGTCAGTAATGCTTTCTTCCAGAAGAAAGTATTCTTTCATGTAATAAGCAGCATGGTACGCTGTTGGCGTTATGGGATAGCCGTGATAGCTTCGTTCTCCGCGGTCGTACATGGAGATAAGCTCGTTGCAGCGTACGATGAGTCGGCGGTCCGCTTCGTTGGAACGGGAATCCAGCGTACCGCTCACTCCATTCAACCCCAAAGCTTGGTATTCTAAGTCGTGTTGCTGGGCAATGTAGTCGGCCGCATGGAGAGGAGTCGGCATTTCTTTCATTACTTCTTCACCGGTAGGACCGATGTAATAACTTTCAAACCAACCGGTAGGTTGGGAGGAAGTGGAGGAATTTTCTTGGGAACGATGAGATTCGAAGAATAAGGAAAGGTCAGCGAACTTCTTCTCAAACGCTTCGTGATGAGGAATCCGTTGAATGAATTCCTCCAAGTCTTTTATCATGGTTATTTTCATGGGATGTTTTTATAAGAAGAAGAGAATCCACTGCATGTAGATTCTCTTCTTTTGTGTCTGCTGGCAATGCGGCCGGCACAAAAATTAATTTTGTATAACCCGATGCTCGATTCGCATTCCTTGCGGAAGTTGAATCTTTTGCTTATATAGCTTGAATGCAGCTCATCAATCTTGATTATCAGTTGATGAACGTGACAAAGATAGGAATACTCCTTAGCAAGTGCAATACCTAAAAATAGGGTTTTTGGGGTGGAGGATACCAATCTCCTGTTCGGATTTTCTTTCGTTATGTTTATTGTTCGTAAATGACTTCATCATTTTCCAAAAGTTTCCACTTACCTTTTGATAAGGTAACGGAAAGGGTCGGGTGATTTTCAGCTTTCCATATTTCTACAGAGGCTTGTGGCTTTTGACGAATGAGAATAGGGCGTTCTTTGGTTTTAGGCATGAACACTTCCACTTTGGAAGAGTCTGCATTGACAATCAGGAAAGATGCAAACTGGCTGAATTCATCTGTTGCAGAAATCAGCTTAATCCCTTTCTCAAACGGACGGATACAGTCCTTTAAGAGTTCCGACCATTGGTAACCTGCTGAGGCTATGCATCCATGTTCGTCACGGTCATTTCCCATTTTGTTCTCTGATTTTTGTTTTTCTTGCATGGTTTGTTTGGACTGGGATGGACTGCAGCCGACCGCCATCGTAAAGCAGAGCAGGAGGCTATTCATTTGAATGAATTTTTTAAGCATCATAAGCGTAAGTTTATTGGTGACAGGTCCTTGGATTTTATATGCGTTTGAACGTGCCTGAACCTGAAAGGGCGTGTCCGTCGCTTGGTAGCTTTCGCTTCAAGCAAATTTACGATTTTTTTTTGGATTTTTCAAAAGTAAATTGTAGCTTTATCAAAGAAGCACTTTGACAACGAACATCTACCTAGTCGTCCCTTAAAAAGCCCATTTTTGCGAGATATTGTTCAAGCACAGTATCTCGCATATTTTTTGAAGTATGCCCCAAAGAGCTTT
>RCNI01001778.1_pt1 | contig 12571 bp, 10 predicted proteins | sample 2041151 | NCBI WGS metagenome assembly RCNI01 (sample SAMN09708214, study PRJNA481090) | feces metagenome | isolation source: feces | place: Antarctica: Albino Rookery | reverse complement strand
TCGATATGGGCGATGATACAAAAGTTGCGAATGTTATCTCTTGCCATGGAAACCTCCGATTTTCACAAATGCTCTATGATACAAAAGTAAGATATTACACAAAAAGGATCAGTCCTTCAAATAGTCTGCTACTTCAATCAGCGTGTCGCCTCGGCGATAAATGCGGGGCACTCGGCGGCTGGGCATACACAGGACCTCATAAGGAATGGTGCCGATCTTGTCCGCAATGGTCTGCGCCGTGTCAGATACGCTGCCGCCCCACAGGATGGCCTCGTCGCCAGACTGCACTTCGGGGATGTGGCTGACATCTACCAGCAGCTGGTCCATGCAGACACGACCAACCACCGGAGCAGCTTTGCCATGCAGTTCCACAATGCCCTTGCCGCAGCTCAGGCTGCGGGGATAGCCGTCCGCATAGCCCACGCAAAGAGTGGCGATCCGGGTGGGTTGTTGGGCGGTAAACGCACGACCGTATCCGGCAGATTGTCCGGGGGACATGGTCTTGACCTGGCTTACCAAAGTTTTTAGCTGCATGACCGGATGCAGCGTCTCAGGGATGTGGGTGCCCTCCGGTGCAAAGCCGTACAGTACAATGCCGGGACGTGCCATGCAGCGGTCTGCGGGCAGACCTGCCGGCCAGTCCGGATGCAGCAGTGCTGCGGCAGAGTTGTCACAGTGGACCACGCCGGGGGTGTGACCGGCGGCTTCCAGTGCGTGATACGCACGGCAGAACAGCTCGTGCTGATGCTGGGTGTAAGCGATATTATCCGGGTCTTCGCTGTCCGCCACAGAGAAATGCTGGAACATACCGGTCACTTGCAGACTGGGCAGCTCGTATACCGCCAGCATCTGGGCAATGGCAGCATCAAAGTCGGTGCGCAGGTCAAAGCCGATTCGGCCCATGCCGGTATCTGCCTTCAGGTGGACTGAAACCGTGACGCCTGCCTGCTGCGCCTGCTGAGAAAGCAGGTTGGCATATTCCAGAGAAAAGCAGGTCTGAGTCAGGTTTTTCTCTGCCAGCACCGAAGCAAACAGAGGCTGGGTATAGCCCAAAATCAGGATGGGCAGGGTCAGCCCTGCCCGGCGCAGCTGTGTGCCCTCGGCCAGGCAGCTTACAGCCAGACAGGCGGCGCCTGCATCCGCAAGGGCGCGGGCACAAGGCACAGCACCATGGCCATAGGCATCCGCCTTGACCACAGCACACAGGGGCAGCTGCCCTGTGCAGGCACGCACTACGTCCCAGTTGTGGCGCAGCGCATCCAGATCAATTTCCACCCAGGTGTGACGTTCAAAATCCAAAGGCATACAAGGCTCTCCTTTCCGGGACGCTCCCGGATCTTATTTGGTTTTGGTACGGCCAGTGTGCAGCGGTGCCCAGCCGTCAATGCCGCTGTCCTGCAAAGCGTGCAGGGTCTTTTGGCGGAATGCCGGGTCCTTTTTGCACATCATGGCAACATAATCTTTCATTTCCTGCCGGGCGGTGGTGCCGTCGATAGGGCAGGGGCTTTTTACGATGGGCAGCTGCTGCTCCCGCACCGCACGGATCACTTCCTGTTCCGTCGCCAACACCATGGGACGGATCATAGTCAGATCCCGGCGGGACAGATAGGTCACCGGAGAAAAACACCCGATGCGGCCCTCCCGCCACAGATTCATATAGAAGGTTTCGATGGCATCGTCCAAATGGTGCCCCAGTGCCACCTTGTTGCAGCCCAGCTCCTGGGCGGCGGTGTGCAGGGCACCCCGGCGCAGCTTGGCGCACAGGGAGCAGGGGTTCTTTTCCTGTCGATATTCAAACACGACCGGGCCGATGTCAGTAAGGCGCACATGATATTCTGCGCCGTAACGCTGGAACAGCTGTGCTAGCGGTTCGGTGTCCATGGGCTTGTGACCAAACTGGGGGTCCAGTGTGACTGGGACCACGGTAAAGTCGATGCCCAGATATTGCCGCAGGGACAGCAGTCCCATAGAAAGCGCAAGGCTGTCCTTGCCGCCGGAAACGCCCACAAGGATACGGTCACCGGGGGCGATCATTTCATAGTCCTGTACGGCTTTGCGCATCAATCCGCACAGCCGCTGCATATTCGTGTTTGCCATAGATACTCCTAGGTTTACATTATATAAGAATCCCACACAGTATACCACAAAACCGCAGGCAAAAAAACGGCTTTTAGCGGATTTTTCGGCAGGTTGCAATTGGTTTTCAAAAGAATTTCGTGAAAAGACCAAATTTTTTCAAAAGTGCCATGTTAGAAAACGAAAGAAAACAAAAGAAAACGAGAGCAAATAAAAGCTGCATGGATTTGTGCCGAAAAAAACGGCGAAAAGGTATTGACGATAGGGGCTCGATACGGTATACTAAACTTCGCGTCAAAGAGTTACGACGTGTATGACATTAAAAACCTCAGCTGCATTTGTCGCTGATTGGTTGATTTTTATGATAGCTCCGGATATCGGGGCATATTCAGATGGAGGAAAAGATATGAGCACTACTCTGGTAAAGCCCGCTGAAGTCGAGCGCAAGTGGTACATGCTCGACGCTGCCGGCAAGTCCCTGGGCCACGTCGCTGCAGAGGCTGCTGTTCTGCTGCGCGGCAAGAACAAGGTAAACTTCACCCCCAACGTGGACTGCGGTGACTTCGTTGTTATCGTGAACTGCGACAAGGCTGTCCTGACCGGCAAGAAGCTGGAGCAGAAGTTCCACTACAGCCACAGCCGTTTTGTTGGCAGCCTGAAGAAGGTTCAGTACAGCAAGATGATGGCTGAGAACAGCGATCTGGCTATGACCTACGCTGTCAAGGGCATGGTTCCCAGCAACACTCTGGGCGCAAAGGCTATGACCCGTCTGCACTGCTACAAGGGTGCTGAGCACGCACACGCAGCTCAGAAGCCCGAGACCGTTGAGTTCTAAGGAGGCAACAGAATATGTACGAAACCAAAGAATATTTCTACGGCACCGGCCGTCGTAAGCATTCCGTTGCCCGCGTTCGCGTCTACAAGGGCACCGGCAAGATCACCATCAACGATCGTGACATCGACAGCTACTTCGGTCTGGAGACCCTGAAGCTGATCGTTCGCAGCCCGCTGGTTCTGCTGGGCGTTGAGAACGAGTACGACGTTGTCGTCCGCGTTGCAGGCGGCGGCGTTTCTGGCCAGGCTGGCGCTATCCGCCACGGCCTGTCCCGCGCTCTGCTGCAGAGCGGCGATGTTCGTACTACCCTGAAGAAGGCTGGCTTCCTGACCCGCGATCCTCGTATGAAGGAACGTAAGAAGTACGGTCTGAAGGGCGCACGTCGTGCACCTCAGTTCTCCAAGCGCTAATCTTACGATTATATGCTTATCGAAGAGCACTGCTTTTGCAGTGCTCTTTTTTTGTTGTGCGCGCTGTGCGGACAGCATACAGCCAAAACAAAACACCGGGTATCTCTGTGGAGATGTCCGGTGCTTTTTTACATAGACAAGAGCTTTTTTGAGGAAGGAAAATTTCCAAAAAGTAAGACAAAAATTTCTGCATTGTTCTGAAATTTCAGCACGAAAAACGTCAGATTGCACAAAACAAATGCGCTTTATGTGGACAAGGTGACGAGGAAAAGTTTGACAAAAATGCGGAGCTGTGTTAAAATGCGCAAAGCTTTTTACGGGCGGGGATTTCCCCGTGTAGCACAAAAGCCGGATGGAGGCGGCGCACCCCTATGTGGAAACGACAATACCTCAAATACAAAGAATTGTTCCGCCGCTGCATCCGGCAGATTCCCAACAGAGTTTACGCAGTCGGCCTGCTGGTTTCCTGCCTGCTTGTGACGCAGATTTGGCTCCATGACAATATGCACATTGTTTGTGTGACAGATTCTGATGGTGCTTGTGCCATGGTAACGGCTGGAACCACAGATCCGGATCAGCTGATGCAGATGGCAAATTTGAATGCAGAACAATGGGATCGGGTTTCCTATGTGAACTATGCGGAAAACCGCTCGAACCTGAATATCCAGCGGGCGTTTCCGGTGCAGGTGGAAGCAGACGGCGAAACCCAGGAAGTTATGATGATCGAGGGCACGGTGCAGGATGCACTGGAGCAGGCCGGTATCACGTTGGAAGAACAGGACTATACGGTGCCCAGCCTGTATGCGCCGGTGGAAAAGGATTCTGTTATTCAGGTCAACCGGGTCACCTATGTGGATACGGTGGAATACGAAACGGTCCCCTATGAAACAGTGTATACCTACACCAGTGAATTCTATAAGAATCGCCACAAGACGCTCCTGCGTCAGGCAGGTCAGCAGGGCAAGCTGAAAATCACCAACCGGGAACGCTGGGTCAATGGCGAGCTGGAATCCACCCAGGAAATTGGCCGAAAGACCCTCGTACAGCCCAAAAACGAAATCGTACGTGCTTACAAGGCAGGTGCCCCAGTGTCACCGTTGACCGGGCCGAATGGTACCACCAATCCGCCTACCAGTTATCAGACGGTTTACCATGGCAAAGCCACCGGCTACCATTCCAAACAGGGTGGACGCGGTGCGTCCCGTTTGGGCCTGCGATATGGTACGGTTGCAGTAGACCCGTCGCTGATCCCCTACGGCACATTGCTATATATCACCAGCCCCGACAGAAAATTTGTATATGGCTATGCCATTGCCACCGATACCGGCGAAGCACTCCAGCAGGGTGACGTTTTGGTGGATCTGTACTATGAAACCCCGGAAGAAGCTATTCTGAACGCTGTGCAGATGGTGGATGTGTATGTAGTAAAGTAAGTAAAACATTAGAATAGAAGAAAGAAATGCAAAAGCTCCTTTTTCTGTGAAGAAAAGGGGCTTTTGTGTTTTCATTACAGAAAAGTTGTCGCAGTTTGTCTAACTTTTACAAAACAAGAAAAAATAAAATAGAAATAATATATTCTTTTGACGGAAATAGCTTGAAAATATATGAAAAATTCTTTAATATATAAAGTAAGCAGTAAGCAATTGTGCCATTCACACACGGCACGAGGGAGGAAGGCTTATGTTACAAACCAAGGATAAAGAATACGAAGTCCCAGTATACCTGTTTCGGCAGGGTACTAATTTCTCGGCGCAGCAATTCTTTGGTGCGCATCTGATGGAGCGTGACGGACAGTCCGGTGTGGTGTTTCGTGTCTGGGCCCCCCACGCGCAGGCGGTGAGCGTTGTTGGCGATTTCAATGACTGGATCCCCGGCAGCCACCCGATGGCCAGGATAGAGGATGATTCTATCTGGGAGGTATTTATTCCCGGCGTAAAGCAGTATGATGTATATAAGTACTGCATCACCACAAAGGATGACCAGCTGCTATATAAGGCAGACCCCTACGCATTCCATGCAGAGACTCGCCCCAGCAATGCCAGCAAGGTATATGACTTAAGCGGCTATACCTGGAACGACAGCACTTGGGTGAAAAACCAGCAAAAGACGGATGCCGTCCACAGCCCTATGAACATCTATGAGATGCACATAGGTGCCTGGAAGATGAAGGCGGAGGATATCCCCTATAACTATTCCGAGCTTGCGGATGAGCTGGCACCCTATATGCAGCGGATGGGCTATACCCATGTAGAGCTGCTGCCCATTACGGAATATCCGTTCGATGGCAGTTGGGGCTACCAGGTAACGGGCTACTTTGCCCCTACCAGCCGCTACGGCACACCCCATGATTTTATGAATTTTGTGGACAAGATGCACCAGGCCGGGATCGGCGTGATCCTGGACTGGGTACCGGCCCACTTCCCCAAGGATGGACACGGCTTGTACCGCTTTGACGGCGAGCCCTGCTATGAGGACCCGAACCCCAAACGCGGCGAGCACAAGGGCTGGGGCACCATGGTCTTTGACTATGGCAGACCCGAAGTGCAGTCCTTCCTGATTTCCAGTGCCATGTTCTGGCTGGAGCAGTATCATATCGACGGCCTGCGGGTGGATGCAGTAGCATCCATGCTGTATCTGGATTACGACCGTAAGGATGGCGAATGGGAAGCCAACTGCTACGGCGAGAATAAAAATCTGGAGGCCATCTCGTTCCTGCAAAAGCTGAACGGTACGATTTTGGGCAAGTATGGTCACAAGTACATGATTGCAGAGGAGTCCACTGCATGGCCTATGGTTACCAAACCTGCAGAGGATGGTGGTCTGGGCTTCAATTTTAAGTGGAACATGGGGTGGATGAACGATATGCTCAGCTACATGAGCACGAACCCCTTGTTCCGCAAGGGCAACCACAATAAGGTGACCTTCAGCTTCTTCTACGCATTCAGCGAAAACTTTGTGCTGCCCATCAGCCATGACGAAGTGGTCCATGGCAAGTGCAGCATGATTAATAAGATGCCCGGCGAATATGAGGAGAAATTTGCCGAGCTGCGCAGCTTCTACGGCTACATGATGGCACATCCGGGCAAGAAGCTGCTGTTCATGGGCCAGGAATTTGCCCAGTTCATCGAGTTTAACGAGGCAAAACCGCTGGACTGGATGCTGCTGCAATATGACAAGCACAATCAGATGCAGCAGTGTGTGGCAGACCTGAACCATCTGTATCAGCAGACCCCTGCTCTATGGCAGGTGGACGACAGCTGGGAAGGCTTCCAGTGGGTCGTGGCAGACGATGCAGACCAGAGCGTCATCGCATTCCTGCGCCGAGATGCAGCGGGCAAGCAGGTCCTGGTGATCTGCAACTTCAACCCGGTCAAGCGGGAAGGCTATCAGCTGGGTGTACCTGCATCCGGCAGTTATAAAGAAATCTTCAATTCTGACGATGCAGCTTACGGCGGTGCGGGCGTACACAATGCGACCAAGCGCAGCAAGAAGGAAGCAATGCACGGCTTTGATTACTCCATCAAGGTGGATCTGCCGGCATCCAGCACACTGTACTTCTCGGTACCTGTACCTCGCAAGAAAAAGCTGACAGCAGAAACGGCTGCCAAGAAGCCTGCGGCCAAGAAAGCTGCTGCAAAAAAGACGACCACCAAAAAGACGGCGGCCGCCAAGACCAGCACCACCAAGAAGACGGCAGAGAAAAAGACCACGGCTTCCAAGGCTTCCACTGCGGAGAAGAAGGATTCCGCAGTGAAAAAGACTGCAGCCGCTAAGGGCACTGCAAAAAAGACCACTGCTGCAAAAGCAACCACCCCTAAAAAGGCGGCTGCCACCAAAAAAGCAGCAGAACCCAAAGCAGTGACCAAGGGCAAAGCGGAAAAAACAGCAGAAAAAACGGTGAAGAAAACCGCAGCTGTTGCAGAAACTAAGACGGCACGCAAGACCGCAAAGTAAGCGGCCAGCGTTCGATAAATGAAATTGCAGCCCGTTTGGGCTGAAAAGGGGAGAAAACTATGGCAAAAGAAATCGTAGCAATGATTCTTGCAGGCGGACGTGGATCACGTTTGTATGCACTGACTCAGAAAACGGCAAAGCCTGCTGTTTCCTTTGGCGGCAAGTACAGTATTGTAGACTTCCCGCTGTCCAACTGTATCAATTCCAATATCGATACCGTAGGTATCGCAACGCAGTACCAGCCCCAGAAGCTGAATGAATATATCGGCAATGGTCAGCCCTGGGATCTGGACCGTTTGTACGGCGGTGTACATACCCTGCCCCCTTACGAGCAGGCAGATGGCTCCGACTGGTACAAGGGCACTGCGAATGCAATCTACCAGAACATCAGTTTTATCGACGCATACGATCCGCAGTACGTCATCATCTTGTCGGGTGACCAGATCTGCAAACAGGATTACGCCGATTTCCTCCGTTTCCATAAAGAAAAGAATGCAGAATTTTCCGTTGCTGTCATGGAAGTGCCCTGGGAAGATGCTTCCCGTTTCGGCCTGATGGTAGCGGACGAGGATGACAAAATCACCGAGTTCCAGGAAAAGCCCCCCGTACCCAAGAGCAATCTGGCTTCCATGGGTATCTATATTTTCAACTGGGACGTACTGAAGAAGTATCTGGAGGAGGACGAGGCAGACCCCAACTCCGCCAACGACTTCGGCAACAATGTCATCCCGGCTCTGCTGCGGGATAACCGCCGGATGTACGCATACCACTTCGCCGGTTACTGGCGTGACGTGGGCACCATCGACAGCCTGTGGGCTGCCAACATGGAAGTTCTGGACCCTGAAAATTCCGGCATTGACCTGTTCGATGAACGCTGGAAGATTTACAGCCGGAACCCGGTGCTGCCCTGCCAGAAGATCGGCCCCCGTGCAGTGGTGGAAGACTCCATGGTCACCGAAGGCTGCAAGATTCACGGTATCGTAAAGCACTCTGTGTTGTCTGCCGGTGTAGTGGTCGAAGAAGGCGCAACCGTAGAGGATGCAGTCATCATGCAGGACACCGTTATTAAGGCAGGTGCTGTGGTGCGCCGTGCCATCATTGCAGATAAGTGTGTGATCGGTGCCGGTGCTGTGGTAGGCGGCGATGGCGCTATCGCACATACTGCCTCCGGCATCACCATCGGAGCCGGTGCTGTGGTACAGTCTGGTGCAAAAGTTTATGAATCCGTCAAGGAGGGCACAGAAGTATGCTGAGTCAGAACACCAATGCGTTGGGTATCCTGTTTCCCAACAATTACGATAACACCATCCCCGAAATGGTCACGGACCGTGCCATGGCGTCCATCCCCTTTGGTGGCCGTTATCGTATGATCGACTTTGCCCTGTCCAGCATGGCCAACAGCGGCATCAACAATGTATCTGTTATTGTTCGCAAGAACTACCACTCCCTGATGGACCATCTGGGCACTGGCCGTGAGTGGGATCTGGCACGCCGTCGCGGCGGTTTGAATATCTGGCCTCCCTTTGCTGACAAGAGCATCAAGATGCACAACAGCCGCGTGGAGTCGCTGGAGTCTATCATCCACTTCCTGGAATACCAGAAGGAGAGCTATGTGGTGCTGAGTGACACCAATCTGGCTGTCAATGTAGACTACAAGGCAATGATGGAAGAACATCAGAAGTCTGGCGCAGATATTACCATGCTGTACTACAAGACCGAGATCCCCGCAGGCCGCCGCAACGATAACTGCACGGTGTCTGTGGACGAGGAAGGCCGTGTAGAGCAGTTCTACTTCAACGATTACCGTCCGGGCCTGCAGAACCTGAACATGAACATCTACGTGATGGAGCGTGAAACCCTGATTCGCTTGATTAAGGACGCTGCCAGCCGTGGCCTGCTGAACTTCGAGCGGGAAGTTCTGGGCACCCAGGTAAAGGAACTGAACATCCGTGCACTGGAATACAAGGGCTACGTTGCACATATCTGCAACATGAAGAGCTACTTCGATGAGAACATGAAGCTGATCAACGAGGCAAATCTGGATGCTCTGTTCCCCAAGAACAGCCCGGTTTACACCAAACTCCGTGATGATAACCCCACCCGCTATGTCACCGGTTCCCGCGTGGTCAACTCTCTGGTGGCAGATGGCTGCCAGATCGAGGGCACTGTGGAGAACTGCGTACTGTTCCGTGGTGTTGTGATCGAAAAGGGTGCTGTGGTCAAGAATTGTGTCCTGATGCAGGATACCGTGGTACGTGCAGGTGCAAACCTGTCCTGCGTAGTGACCGATAAAAACGTCACCGTGACCGAGAACAAGAGTCTGGCAGGTACCGACAGCTACCCGGTCTACGTGGCAAAGCGTCATACGGTTTGATTTTTACCTACAAAAGATGCCACCTCCCCGGCGTCTGACCGTTTCCGGCACGGTGCAGTCTTTGCTGCCCCGTGCCGGAACGGTATCTTTTGTAATTTGGAACGCTGGCAAATCCAGCATTGATAAAACGGAGGATCGTTTATGAATATTTTGTATGCCGCTTCGGAGGCGAACCCGTTTGCCAAATCTGGTGGCCTTGCAGACGTTGCAGGTGCCCTGCCCAAAGCACTGGTCAAGGATGGCGTGGACTGCCGTGTGGTCATGCCTTTGTACGGCAACCTGAAAATGCGTGACAAGCTGACCTATGTGACCAATTTCTCTGTGCCGGTGGGCTGGCGCAGCCAGTACTGCGGCCTGTTTACCGCAGAAGTGGACAACGTCACTTATTATTTCCTGGACAATGAATATTACTTCAAGCGCAGCGGCCTGTACGGCTTCTATGATGATGGCGAACGGTTTGCTTTCTTCAGCCGTGCTGTGCTGGAAATGCTGTTCTATCTGGATTACACCCCGGATGTAATCAACTGCAATGACTGGCAGACTGCACTGGTTCCGGTCTACCTGAACCTGTACTATCGTCATCTGGATAAGTTCGGCCGCATCAAGACCGTGTTCACCATCCATAACATTGCCTATCAGGGCAAGTATGGTCTGGAAATTCTGGAGGACACCTGCGGTATTGGTCGCCGTGACCAGCACCTGCTGGAGTATGACGGCTGCGCTAACTTTATGAAGGGCGCTATCGAGTGCGCAGATAAGGTCACTACGGTCAGCCCCACTTATGCAAATGAGATTCTGGACCCCTGGTTTAGTTATGGTCTGGACCCGCTGCTGCGTCAGAAGCAGTATAAGCTGTGCGGCATCCTGAACGGCATCGACATGGATCGCAACGACCCTGCCACTGACCCGGTTCTGGCAGCAAACTATACTGTAAAGGACGCAACCACCAAAGACGGCGGTAAGGCAAAGTGCAAGAAGGCTTTGCAGGAGCGTTTCGGTTTGCAGCAGGACGGCAGCCCTGTGTTTGCTGTGGTCAGCCGTCTGGTTGGCATGAAGGGCCTGGATTTGTTGCAGAACATCTCTGACAAGCTGGTAGCAGACGAAGGCATTGAGCTGGTTGTTCTGGGCACTGGTGAATATGGCTACGAGAGCTTCTTCTCTGAGCTGGCAGCACGTCACCCCGGTCGTGTAGGCGTGTACATTGGCTTTGAGCCGCAGCTGGCCCAGCAGATTTATGCCGGTGCCGATGCGTTCATCATGCCCAGCCGCAGCGAGCCCTGTGGCTTGGCACAGATGGTGGCCTGCCGTTATGGTACGGCACCCATCGTCCGTGAAACTGGCGGCCTGCGGGATTCCATCCAGGATTGCAGCATGGGTAAGGGCAATGGCTTTACCTTTGCAGGCAAATGCTCTGTACAATGCCTGCTGGCGTGCCAAGGAGCTGTACTGGAAGAAGGAAGACTGGAAGAATCTGGTGGAGTACGCCATGAGCTGCGATTTCAGCTGGGACATCTCCGCAAAGAGCTACGAAGGCCTGTATAACGAAACTGTGAATCTGTGGTAACTGCCGCAGAATCCGGTAAAGCAAAATAAGATAAAAAATCCCGGCGGCTGTAACCACAGCTGCCGGGATTTTTATGTAATCGGTGAGCTTAAAGCAGGTTGTTTTCTGCCAGGAAATTTGCACTGGTCTGGGTGTTGAAGAACAGGGTGCATTCCCGTTGGGTGGGATCGCCCAGACTGTAATAGCCGTGACCGGTGCCGTTGATCTGCTCGTAGGCAACCAGACGGTTATACCGGTAGGGCTGGTCGGTAATAAAACGAATGGTCTTTTTCCGAATGGTGTTTTCGATATGGTAGGGGTCCCAAATCTGCACCCAACCGTCAGCGGTTCCGGTCACCAGAACATAGTGGGGCACACCCAGCCGACAGCGAATGACAGCCACCGCACCATGTGCAAGTGCGTCCTCCAGCGGGCTGTCTTCGCCAAAATAGATATCGGCAGGGTCCATGGAGCGGCACAAAATCGGAAAGTTGCATCTCTGACCGTAGTTGTTCAGCCAGGAAGCCAAAAACTGAATGGCGTGGGCACTGGTGCCCTTTTTGCCGGGATGCCCACGGTCATCCACACAGTCCAGACTGTACTGGTACACCGAACGGATCAGACAGGGCTGCAGCAGACGCCGATCAAACAGGATGTTTAGTGCATTCAGCAGGCAGACCGGGCCGCAATCATATTCAGAAATTTGATAGTTCAGCGGGATGGGCAAGGTACCCACGCCTCCTTTTGTTGTAAAAAATCGAAAAATAAGACAACTGTACAAAATTATATGCACAAGTCCCGGCAAAGTCAAGCATTTGGGACTTGCGATAATCTGACGCAGCAGTGTGAAAAGAAACCGGAAAGAAGCCGCTTTGTTTAACCCCCACCACTTGTGTAGGAAAAATATTGACAGATGGATAGTTTTTTTCTATACTTACATCGTTTTTAGTACGGGTTTTCCCATAGAAAATCTACCAGGTTGGATGTGCCGCAGGCACATCTGCGTTTGGCATCTTGGAAAGGAACCATGAGACCATGAAAAAAATATCCCGCCGCAATTTTATACGTGTTTTGGGGATGTCCACGGCAGCCTTCCTGCTGGAAGGCTGTGGACAGCAGCCGCAGGAGAATACCTCTGTGGTGAAACCCAATGCGAAACCGGGTGTAGTGAACATTGGCAGCACAGGCAGTCTGACGACCCTGAACCCGCTGCTGGTGGATGCTACCTGGATCAATATGTATGCCTGTACGCTGCAGTTCCTTCCGCTGGTGGCCATGCAGGACGGCGTAGGATATGTGGAGCTGTTGGCAGATTCTATCACCACCGAGGACAACCTCACCTATCGCATCCACCTGGATCAGCGTGCGACTTGGAGTGA
>RCNI01001480.1_pt1 | contig 12584 bp, 12 predicted proteins | sample 2041151 | NCBI WGS metagenome assembly RCNI01 (sample SAMN09708214, study PRJNA481090) | feces metagenome | isolation source: feces | place: Antarctica: Albino Rookery | reverse complement strand
TTTTTATTTAGTACCTTTGAATAATATTTAGATATATTGTATATTAGATAAAAAAGGTAATTAATGTTTGTGACATTAGAGAAAGAGGTAGTAAATGGAGTTATTTGTTTCAGATTTAGATGGAACTTTATTAAATAAGGATCAAGTTATATCAGATTATTCTAAAAAGGAATTAAATAGACTTATAAACACAGGGATTAATTTTGCAATTGCAACGGCTAGAAGTCCAGCTACTGTTTCAGATATTTTAGATGGAATAGATATAAAAACACCTGTTGTTCTTATGAATGGAGTTATAATTTTTGATATTGAAAAGAAAAAATATATAGATGTTAAAGAGATAAATAAAGAAAGTGTTAAAGAGATTATCAAAATACTTCAACAATATAATAAAACATTTTTTCTTTATGGTATAAAAGATGACTATTTATGGGTTTATCATAAAGATTTTACTTATGATTTTGAGAGAGAATATTATGAGGAAAGATGCAATAAGCCACTTAAGTCTTTTAAAAGAGTTGAAAATTATTTAGATGTTTTAGAGGACAATCAAATAATAAATTTTGTATTTTTTGAAGATAACAAACTTATAGCTGAGGAATTATTTGAGAAAATAATGAGAGTAAAAGGTGTTACTGGTAATTGTTATAAAGATATATATAATGAAGGAGCTTTTTTCTTAGATATATATAATGAAGATGCTTCTAAGGCTAATGGAATAAAATTTTTAGCAGATTATGTAGAGCATAGTAAAGTTATAACTTTTGGCGATGGAGAAAATGATGTTCCTATGTTTGAAATTGCAGATGAATGTTATGCTTTAGAAAATGCTTCAGATGGATTAAAGGCTATTTCTACAGGAATTATTGGGAATAATAATGATGATGCAGTTGTTAAATTTTTGATTAAAAGATTAAAATAGAAAAAATGCAAAATGAATATAAAAAACATAAAAGAAGTATAATTAATACGTGTACTTCTTTTATAATTTGTCAAAATAAAGTTTGAATTTTTTGAAAATTTTTTAAAATGGTTTAAGGTATTGCGGCAAATAAGAAAAATGTCCTTTATATAGATAAATACTTGCTTAAAGAGGGGTTATTTATTTAATAGAATTTGTATTTTAAAAAAATATATATAGGTTTAAAATTTACATAAGACTTGTAAAACTGATGTAAAAATTGTAAAATTAACGTAAGATAATAATGAAAAATTTGTCTTAAAAAATAAAAAAATAGGAGGTATACATATGGTAGGAATTATTCTTGCTAGTCACGGGGAGTTTGCAAAAGGAATATTGCAATCAGGCTCAATGATTTTTGGAGAACAAGAGAATGTAAAAGCAGTTACATTGATGCCTAGTGAAGGACCTGATGATATTAAAGCAAAAATGAAAGAAGCAATTGCTTCCTTTGACAATCAAGATGAGGTTTTATTCTTAGTTGATCTATGGGGAGGAACACCATTTAACCAAGCGGATAGCCTAGTTGAAGAACATAAAGATAAATGGGCAATCGTAGCTGGTATGAATTTACCAATGGTTATTGAAGCTTATGCTTCACGTTTTTCAATGGAATCAGCACAAGAAATTGCTGCTAATATTCTAAAGTCAGCTAAAGAAGGAGTTAAAGTTAAGCCAGAATCATTAGAACCTGAAGAGTCTGTTCAACAATCTAATACGAATTCTGCTCAACAATCTAATGTAGGTGCACCTGGATCTTTTGAATACGTTTTGGCACGTATTGATTCACGTTTACTTCATGGTCAAGTAGCAACTGCTTGGACAAAAACTGTAAAACCAACAAGAATTATTGTTGTTTCAGACGATGTAGCAAAAGATGAACTTCGTAAGAAATTGATTCAACAAGCTGCTCCTCCAGGAGTTAAAGCTCATACTGTTCCCGTTAGTCAAATGATTAAACTTGCAAAAGATGATCAGCACTTCGGAGGACAACGTGCATTACTTCTTTTTGAAAACCCAGAAGATGTACTTAGAGCAGTAGAGGGAGGAGTACCTATAAAGACAGTTAATGTTGGTTCTATGGCTCACTCTCCAGGTAAGGTTCAACCAAATAAAGTACTTGCTTTTAATCAAGAAGATATTGATACTTTCAATAAGCTTAAAGAGGCTGGATTAGATTTTGATGTTCGTAAAGTTCCAAATGATACAAAAGGAAATATGGATGAAATTCTTAAAAAAGCACAAGAGGAATTAAATAAATTAAAATAATTTAACATAAGTTATTTTAATGAAAAGGAGGATTAATAACAGTGGATTTAAATATAATTCAAATAATATTAGTTATTATTATTGCATTTTTAGCTGGTATGGGAGGGATCCTAGACGAATTCCAATTTCATCAACCATTAGTTGCTTGTACTTTAATAGGTTTAGTTACAGGTAATTTAATACCATGTTTAATCCTAGGCGGTAGTCTTCAAATGATCGCTTTAGGTTGGGCAAACATAGGTGCTGCCGTAGCACCAGACGCAGCGTTAGCATCTGTTGCAGCTGCAATTATCTTAGTTCTTAGTGGAGAAGGCCAAGCTGGAATATCTTCAGCTATCGCTATAGCAATTCCACTAGCTGTTGCTGGATTATTATTAACAATTATTTGTCGTACAATAGCTACAGCATTTGTACACCTTATGGATGCTGCTGCTAAAGAAGGTAATATAAGAAAAGTTGAAATGTGGCATTTCATTGCTATCCTTATGCAAGGTGTACGTATAGCATTACCAGCTGCATTAATTTTATTAATCGGTGCTGGTCCAATAAGTGCATTACTTGCTTCTATGCCTGCTTGGTTAACAGATGGCTTAGCAGTAGGTGGTGGAATGGTTGTAGCTGTTGGTTATGCAATGGTAATTAACATGATGGCAACAAAAGAAGTATGGCCATTCTTTGCGATCGGTTTTGTATTAGCAACTATTCCTCAACTTACACTTATAGGATTAGGTGCAATTGGTGTAGCTTTAGCTCTTATTTACTTAGCACTTAGCAAAAAAGGTGGCTCAAGTAATGGTGGATCAAACATAGGAGATCCAGTAGGCGATATTATCGATAGATACTAAGAAGGGAGAGAAGACGAAAATGGAGAAAAATTTAAAATTAACAAAAAAAGATCGTCTTTCTATTTGGTGGCGTTCAACTTTCATTCAAGGATCTTGGAACTATGAAAGAATGCAAAATGGTGGTTGGGCATTCTCATTAATTCCTGCAATCAAAAAATTATACAAAACTAAAGAAGAAAGATCAGCGGCATTAACACGTCACTTAGAATTCTTCAATACTCACCCATATGTAGCTTCACCTATCATTGGAGTAACATTAGCATTAGAAGAAGATCGTGCAAATGGAGCTCAAGTAGATGATGTAACTATTCAAGGGGTTAAAGTTGGTATGATGGGACCTTTAGCAGGTATCGGAGACCCTGTATTCTGGTTTACTGTTAGACCTATATTAGGAGCATTAGGTGCTTCACTTGCTATGGCTGGTAACATATTAGGACCAATAATATTCTTCTTAGGTTGGAATATTATTCGTATGGCATTTACTTGGTATACACAAGAGTTTGGTTATAAAGCTGGTTCTCGTATTACAGAAGACTTATCAGGAAACTTATTACAAGATATTACAAAAGGTGCATCTATACTTGGTATGTTCATACTAGGGTCATTAGTTAATAGATGGGTATCTATTAAATTTGCACCAGTAGTATCAACCGTTCAATTAAGCCCAGGTGCTTATATTGATTGGAATAGCCTTCCAGCAGGTGCAGAAGGTATTAAACAAGCATTATTACAACAATCAGCTGGATTATCTTTAACTACTGAGAAAGTTACAACATTACAAGGAAACTTAGATTCATTAATTCCTGGACTTGCAGGATTATTATTAACATTCCTTTGTATGTGGTTACTTAAGAAGAAAGTATCTCCAATTGTAATTATTCTTGCTTTATTCGTAATCGGTATTGTTTTCCACGTAATAGGATTAATGTAATATTTTTATTTAGCCTAGGTTAGTATAATATTTTTTACTTAGCCTAGGCTTTTCTTAAAAATAAAGAAGCTAAAGGAGAGTAAGAAAAAATATTTACTAATGTCTATTGAGTTTTTAAGAAATATGAAAATAAATAAATTTATATATTAAGTAGAAAAGAGGTATATCTATGGTTCAATCACTTAATACAAAAGTGGATTTAGTAGTTGATGCAACATCTTTTTCAGGTCTTGCTGATTATGGACAAATAATGATTGGTGATAAAGGATTTGAATTTTATAATTCTAATGATTATAGAAAGTTCATTCAAATTCCTTGGGAAGAGGTTGACTATGTAATTGCATCAGTTATGTTCAAAGGAAAGTGGATTCCACGATATGCAATTAAAACTAAGAAAAATGGTACATATTCATTTTCTTCTAAAGATACAAAAAAAGTACTTCGTACTGTTAGAAAATATGTTGATCCAAATCATATAGTTAAGTCATTAAGTTTCTTTGATGTTGTGAAAAGAGAGGTAAAATCACTATTTAAGAAGAAATAATTTTAAGTTTTTAGTTGACGTAATAAATTTGATAGAAATTGAGAAAATGAAATATAGAAGTAAATAAACTTGTTTCAATATTTATTTTCAAATTGAATAAAAGAGTGACTAAAAGAAGAATTGTATTTTTAGTATAAAAGTAAACAAATATTAGTGTGAGTAAGAATATTGATTAATTTTACTGATTTAAGCTTTCTATGTAGGTTTGATTGCTAAAATATAGAGGAGTATAATAAATTTTAAGATACATAAGTTAATTAATGTATGAAATCTTTACTTATAGGATATAAATGTAATGATATGTTTATACTTAAGGGGGAGAATTTTATGTTTAAAGAGAAGCTTAAAAATTTATTAACTAAATGTGGCACTATAGAGCTAGTTCTTTACGATGATGAGCTAAACTTATATGCCATGACACTATGTGAAGAGTGCCAATGCGATGTAATAAAGGAGCTAGGTATAAGAGGAACTGGAATAGAAAATTTAAAAGATACAGTACATTCCTTAGGATATGATTTTATTTCTTTAAAAGAATATTACGAAAAAGGAACCTATGATGAATATGGTAATAAAATGACTTGTTGCTGTAATGATAGTTCTTATAAGGTTGTTAAGGTCAATTTTAATAAGGACAATGAAGATGACTATTACATGGCATGGGCAACCGTCTAAAAAGCTACTTAAATTAGTGGCTTTTTATTTTTTATCTAATTTATCTTGTAAAAGTATGTTAAGATAGTAATTGAGTATTAAATTTTTACTTTAAATATTTTATTCTTTAAAATAACATTAAAAAGTAAAATAATTTTAAACTGTTTGTTTCTATTTTGTATTTTTGAGATGTTATGATTCTTAATTATTAATATTGACAATATATAGTCATTATAATAGGTTATTGTAAGTTAAACATTTAACCTTAAAGGGTTTATACTAAGGAGTAAATGATATGAAAAATGCGTTTAAACAAATGAGTATTTTTACCATAATAGGAGTTGGTTATGGTATACTTGTGCTAATTATTTTAGGAATTTCCATACTATCCATTAATAGAATCAGCTTTATAGATAGAAATCTAAATGAAATCAATGAAGTCAACTCTGCAAAACAACGGGTAACAATAGATTACCGTGGTTCTGTTCATGACAGGTCTATATCCATAAGAGATGTAGTATTTGCTGAAAACAAAGCAGAACTAAACAAATATCTTGATGAAATACGCCTTAGAGAAGAAGCATACGAAAAGGCAAAAAGCAATATGGAAGCTTTATTTATTAGTAAAAATATGCTTACTGATAAAGAAAAATCTATATTAGATAAAATTAATAAAACAGAAGTAAGTGCTATGCCTTTAATAAAAGGTATAATCAGCGATAAACAGCAGGGTAACACAGAAGATATGCTTACAAAATTAAACCAGGTGCGTCCTTTATTTGTGGACTGGTTAAAATATATTAACGAATTTATTGACCACGAAGAAGAAAAAAATAAAGCTGTTACCCCTATTGTTACAAAAACCACATACAATTTTAAAATGATGATGATATTAAATTCATTTATAGCTGTAATATTAGGTGCATCTATTGCAATATTTATTATCAGATACTTAATTAAACTTTTAGGAGGCGATCCGCAAAATGCCACAAAAAGTTTTAACGCCATATCTCAAGGTGATTTAACTCAGGAAGTAAAAATTAACACTAAAAACACAGACAGCCTTTTATACCACATAATATTTATGCAGGGCCACCTGCGGAACGTTATTAAAAACATCCAGCGTTCTGCAGAAGATTTAGGCAAAAGCACAAATGTAGTAGCAGAATCTTCTGTTCAGGCACAAAAGGCGGCAGAAGATCAGCATAGTGCATCTATGAGAAGTGTAGAACAAATTGAAAATATGGCAGCAGGCACTGTTAAAATTGCAGAAATAGCAAAACAAACAGAACAAAACTCTGAAAAAACCCTAGAGCTTTCTAAGAAAGGTAACGAAGCTATGAATAACACAACAGAAGCTATTAATCAGGTAAGTGCTACTGTGCTTGAAACTGCTGAAAAAATTAAAAATTTAAAAGATAAATCAAGTGAAATCAGCGGCAGTGCAGGGCTTATTGCAGAAGTTGCAGATCAAACTAACCTGCTTGCCTTAAATGCAGCGATTGAAGCAGCAAGGGCAGGAGAACACGGCAGAGGGTTTGCGGTGGTTGCTGATGAAGTTAGAAAACTTGCAGAAAGAACAGGCCAGACTACTGCACAGATTACAAATATGATTTCAGATATTCAAAAAGAAATTGAAGTAGCAGTATCAGCTATGGAACAAACTCTGCCACAGGTGGAAAAAGGCCTTGAACTGGCAGGAATAACAAGTGATATATTAAATGAAATACAAGTGCAGGCAAACGATTCTCTTTCTATGGCACAAGATGTATCACTTTCTTCAGCACAGCAGGAAACTGGTATTCAGACAGTGCAGGCATACCTTTCAGAAATGGCGGATATGTCATCTAATACTCAAATTATGATGCAGGAAAATGTTAAGGAAGTGGAAAACCTTGAAACTATTTCTTCCCAGTTAAAAGATGATGCATCATTTTTTAAATTATAATCATAAACATTTTTAGTTTAATATACAGGGGGTAAAAAGATGCCCCCTTTTTTATTAAGCAATTTTTTATAAAAACAAATTTAATTAAATATTAATTTATGGTTATTAAAAAGATATACTGCCTTATATATTAAAAAGGATATATTTACTCTTGATTTTTTAATAATCATTTATTATATAAAATTTATGAAAGAAAAAAATATAAAACGTATAAACTGTTTTGACTGTATCCACTTACAGATTACATGGCAGCCTGCAACACCTTATGCCTGCAGGGCAATCGGTTTTCGTTCAAAAATGATACCTTCCATGGAAGTTTTTCGTAACTCCGGCACCCACTGTATGCACTTTACCCCTAAAACAAAACCTGCTAAAAAATAAACCCTTTTAAAATATAAAAATATATATTATACTTATTCTTTAAGGAGCATATTATGTATAATAATCTTTCATTAATAGAAATTCATAATGGCAGAACACAGCTTTATTATTTTCTTGCCCGTGTTTTTATTGATGTTCCTGATGAAAATTTATATTCATTAACAGCAGATATGGTGCCTGCTTTTGAAATACTTTCACAATACAATAATATGCTGCACTATGGATGTTTACAAATTAAAGAGTTTATTAAAACAAGAAACAGTAAGGTATCAGAAGAAAAAGTTATGTTTGATAATAATATTTTAAATAATTATTCCAACCTTTTTTGTAAAAGTGGCGGGCTTTCCCTTTATCAGTCTATGTATCCTGCCACATATAGAGAAAATATAAAAGAAAACCTTTTTAATATTTTTAAGCAGTATGATTTTGAAACAGCTTATAATAATCAGGAATCAGACCATATATCCAGTGAACTTTCTTTTACTGCCCATTTAGCAGCCCTGACTTCTTTAAATCTAAGAAAAAATAATAACGATATGGCAGACCATTTAGTAAAAGTGCAGTTAAGTATGATTGATGATTATATGCTAAAATGGATTAAAAATCTGGCATACTCTATTAGTGATATAGAAACAGGCGACCTTTTTTATGCACCTATGATTAATATAATAAACGGATTCTTAGAACAGGATAAAATATTTTTAAATAAACTTATCTAATAATATTATACATAAAAAAATATCTGATATTTTTATTATCCTGATACGTAAAAAATTATAGCTGTTCTAATTTGACACTCTACGGCTTTCTATTATAAATTTTATATACTTATGACTAATAATAAAAGATTTTAACATAAACTTATATACTGCTATTTATAAATATATAAATAAGCATCATCCTGTCCGTTTTTATTATTTGATACTACATATGCAATATGGCTGCCATCACTTAGTATATCAATATCGTTTACAGCTTTGCCTTTTACAAAAGTTTTCCATGATACTACTGCCTTATCGTTAGTAAAAAAGTAGGCACCTAAAGCACCCTGTTTATAGCCACCTAACATATTGTTTTTAATAAGAGTGTTTGTATAAAGAAGAAAAGCACCATCTTCAAGCTGTATTATTCTTTGATAAACTGGCACAACCACATTTTTTTCATCATATACGAAAAAACCGCCGCTTTCAGCAGTCTGCCCCACTTTTACACCTGTGCCTATTTTTTCCGAATATATAATATATGACTGAGTATTACCAAACTCCATATCGTTATATGTTTTTATATTATTGTTTTTTGCAACATTTAAAAGCCCGTGTCTGTTAAAAAATATTATATTATTCTGCTCTGCTGTTTCCCCGTAACCGTAAAGCCCTGCACCGTAACTCATATCATAAGGGTTATCATATTTATAAGAATCTTTACTGTATAATACTCTATATATCATACCCACTGTTACACCTTCTCTATAATTTTGACAAATAAGCTGTTTTTTGCCTTCTGTAAAAAAACTTCTAAAAAGATAAGGTATATTTTTTTCTATTAATTGAAAAGCTGCCCCGTCGTATTCAAATATATATGATGCAGGCTCCTGTTTTTTTGTTAATACTGATACAAATAATTCGTCTTTACCGTTTTTATTTAAATCAAGTGCTTCTATATTTATAATAGTGCCTGAAATAGATGAAAGCACAGAACGTTCTCTTAATATATTATCCTTTATAGAATATAATATAATAGTTGAAGAATTTGCAACAGCAGCCATATATTCTTTAGATGTGTCAAAATATCCAAGTGCTATACTTCTAACACTGCCGTCTATTTTCATTCCCTTTTTTTCACTGTCTTTTCCTGCTGTAATAATTTTTATGCCTTTTACTTCTATATCATCATAAAAAATAGGCTTTCCTTTAAAATTAAGGCTGCACCGTGCCACATTAGCACCGCTGTTTTTTCTTTCACATGTTACACTGTAGGAAGAAGATTCATCTTCTACTAAAGCACTGCTTTTAAAAAGTTCGTATTTTATTTTCGCTTTTTCTTCATCATTTAAAAGGACGGTAGATAAATTAACAGGAACAGGAAAAACGTGATCCACTTTATCACCTTTTTTTATGCCGTAATTTTCTAATACTTTACATACAGAATATTCCTGTTCCACACTGCTTATGGATATTTTACCGGTTGTTATTTTTTTTCTGCCAAGAGATTTACCTGTTACAGGGTGGGTAAGAGTTTCCCCATCTCTGCTGCTTGTAAATTCCATACCAGGAACCACATTATTATTTTTACCCATATCAATAGTAACACCATTGCTTGATACAACATAACCTGAAAGCCCTTCCGCCCAGCTTTCTACCCTGTGGGCAAAACCTTCAAAAGTATTAGTGCTTTTTGCATAAGTGTTTAATGGAATAATTAATATGGAAAGTAATAAAAGTTTTAAAATATGTTTTTTCATCAGCCACCACCTACAAACCGAACAAGCTCTATTATACTGTTTTCTGTAACTATTTTATTTGCAAAATCATCTTTTGTAACTACTTCGCCGTTTACTTCTGCCACAATATTTTCACTGCTGATTTTTAATGATTTTATAATATCAAGTAGTGTTACACCATTATTAAAAGAATATTCACTGCCGTTTACAATAACTTTCATTTTATATCCCTTAGCAGATATTTTACTGCTTCATTTGCCTGTATATTAGCAGCAGCAGATACTCTAGGTGCCATAAGCCCTTTATTAAATACTGCTTCGTTTTCAAAATCACCCACTATTATACAGTTACTGCCTAATTTTTTTATTTTAAAAAGCTGAGTGCTTTCATAACCTGCCACACCTGATGCACCTATAATATAGCTTTCAGGCAGCTCTTTTATACACTTTTCTATTAAAAGCATTTTTGATTTAACATTATCAAAACATTCTAATATAACATCAAACCCTTTTAATTCATCTATAATATTATTTTCATCTAAATATACATTTGAAATACTTATATTAACGTATGGGTTAATATTTGATAAATTATGTTTCAAGGCTTCCGTTTTATACATACTTATCTGGTTTAAAAAATAAAACTGGCGGTTAATGTTAGATGGTTCTACTACATCGTAATCTATTATTTTTATACTGCCTGCCCCTGCTCTCACAAGGCTTGATGCAGCATGACTGCCTAACCCGCCTATACCTGCAATTACTATACTTGATGATTTTAGCTTTTCGTATACATCTATACCCTGCCTGCAAATAAGCATATATTCCAGCTGCTGTTTTGACGGCATCTGCCCCTTTTTTATAAGAGTAATCTGGTCATTATCTTTTATAATATAATCTTTATCTACAGGGAAAGAATTAACGATAAATATATCAGCATCTATACTTTTTTCAAGCATAAGTTTACTAATACTTAAAGGGAAATTCAAGAATGTTTTACTTCCGTTTAATATTATCTCCATAATTTATTATATTATGGGGCAGTATAAATGTCAACTTTTTATATATTTAATAATACTCTCATGTTTATATAAAATAAAAAAGCTGCCCCTTGAAAAAGAGCAGCCTTTATTTATATTATTCTAAAAATATTATTTATTAGAATGTTACACGCATTTGAACAGCCATTAATAAACCACCATCGTTTATATCACTTTTTGTAGTAACATTTTGTTTTGTTCTTTCACTATGCTCTATTGTCTGATACCAGCCGATTTGCGGAATAAGTGCAAAATTAGGGCTGAAAGCATACTGACCTTGAACAAAAAGTGCATAAGAATGGATAACATGTGATTGATCTACGCCTGGCACTTCTTCTATTTCAGGTATAGTAGCTTGATAACCGCCACCTACTATTGCAGTAAATTTTTCAGTTGCTTTCATACCAAATTCTAAAGCAGCACCTACACGGTGGATATTACCAAAATCACCTACTGATTTTTTTCCAAATATTGTAATAGGTGTAGCAATAGCCGTATGGGACATGCCACCATTATTTAACACAGTTTTTGCTTCTCCATATAAATGTTCGTTTGCACCGTATCTTCCTACAAAACTTAACCACATATTACCAAATTGTGGTTTAACACCTACAGCAATACCACCTGCATGCAGGTTAGTCCAATTTTTTGTTCCTTTTCCTTCTTCAACAAGATTGCCTCTGGTATCTGTTAAATAGTAGCCGTTTACTGCTGTATATGTAGCAGCTACTTTAAGCATTAAACCTTCACCTTTATAAGTGTATGAAATACCACCTCGTGGAGTATATGGTGCGTTATCTGTGAAACCTGTAATTTTTTGTGCAGCCACATCATCTTCTATTAAAGCTAAAGCTAAACCTGCTATTTGATACTGGATTTGGAAACGTCTTACACCGGTTGCTGTTCCACCAAAACCGTTTAAGCCACTGTCTGTATCTGATATATCAGAGTTAAAACCGCTCATAGCTGTTGGAGTATCTGTTTTACCTACTACAAGTTTACTGCCGTTGCCAAAAGTGTAAGCACCCCATGCTTGACGAAAACCAACAGTATCTTTTGTGGTTTGTGTCCATAAAGTTTTTTCATTAGCACCAAGCTCTATCTGCCCGCTAAAATTGCCTATTTTAATATTAGTCCCAATTCTTGTGTTACCTTGTAAACCATAAAGCATATTATGGTTGTATATTGGGTCTATTTTAGTAGTAATATTCCCTGATGAAGTTTCAGAACTATTTACTCCCATACCATAGCCTAAATAGCCACGAACATGACCATAAATTGCAACTGAGTTATCGCCATTGTTATACACTTCAACAGCGAATGCTGGAACTGCCACTAAAACAGCAAGAAATGTTAATAAAACTTTTCTCATACTACTTAATCCTCCTATGAATTAATTTATATTAATATATTACTCTTTAATAAAATTGTAAAGATATAATTTAGCTTAAATATTATTGTTTAGTAAACATTTATGTAGAATTTAAAAAAATATATAAGGCATAATATGTATTTTTTGTGTTTGATTTTAATTTTTTAATGAACATAATATTTTTCTAATTTTTTTTATTT
>RCNI01001479.1_pt1 | contig 12585 bp, 11 predicted proteins | sample 2041151 | NCBI WGS metagenome assembly RCNI01 (sample SAMN09708214, study PRJNA481090) | feces metagenome | isolation source: feces | place: Antarctica: Albino Rookery | reverse complement strand
GTGCTGATCCTTTTCCTGCTGTTCCGTACAAAACTTTTTGAACGGCTGGGATTTTGGCCCGGAAAACTGGAAAAAACAAATTCAAAGGAGATATCATTATGAACGCAACAGAAGCGATTGAATACATCCATTCCGTATGCTGGAAGGGGAGCGTTCTGGGTCTGGGCCGCACGCAGGAACTGCTCAGACGCATGGGAAATCCCGAAAAGAAGCTGAAATTCGTCCACATTGCAGGTACCAACGGTAAGGGCAGCACCGCTGCCATGACCGCATCCATTCTCCGCAAGGCCGGCTACCGCACGGGACTTTACACCTCTCCCTACATCTACCGTTTCCACGAGCGGATGCAGGTGGACGGCGAGGAAATCTCCGATCAGGAGCTGGTGGAGGTCACGGAGTATGTGAAGCCTCTGGCAGAATCCATGGAGGAATCCCCCACGGAGTTCGAACTGGTCAGCTGCATCGCCTTTGAGTATTTTGCCCGGAAAAAGTGCGATATTGTGGTGCTGGAAGTGGGCATGGGCGGTGCCATGGACTCCACCAATGTGATCGAAGTGCCCGAGGTGGCAGTCATTACCAATATCGGCCTTGACCACACGGAAGTGCTGGGCGATACGGTGGAGAAAATCGCAGCCACCAAGGCCGGTATCTTTAAGGAAAACGGTCACGCTGTGATTTACCGCAGCAGTCCCTCCGTGGAACGTGTGCTGGAAGACATCTGTAAGGAGCGCCATGTCCATCTGAAAAAGGCGGATTTTGACAGCCTGGTGCTGCACAGCCACGGCCTGGAAGGCCAGGTTTTCGACTGCGGTCAGCGTAAGAATCTACAGCTTCCCCTGCTGGGAGATCACCAGCTACATAACGCAGCGGTGGTGCTGAGCACCGTAGACACCCTTATAGAAGAGGGCTGGAAGATCTCCGAGGACAATATCCGGGAGGGGCTGCGGGATACTCGCTGGCCGGGCCGCTTTGACATTGTGGGCCGAGATCCTCTGTTTATCATTGACGGAGGACATAACCCCCAGTGCTTTGAGGCGCTGGTAAAGAACATCGAGGATTATCTGGCAGGACGCAGAATCGTTGCGCTGACAGGTGTGCTGGCAGATAAGGATTATGCCCAGATGTATAAGCCCGTAATGCCCCTGGTTTCCCAGTTCGTCTGCATTACCCCTCCGAACCCCAGAAAGCTGGAAGCCAAGCTGCTGGCAGAGTATCTGCAGGAGGCTGGAGCAACCGCTACCAGCTGCGAAAGCATTGAAGAGGGCGTAAAGACAGCTATCGAGCTTGCAGGCCGGGACGGCGTCGTAATGTGCTTCGGATCGCTTTATACCATCGGCTCCGTAAGAGATGCCTTAAACGATCTGAAGGCCCGGCAGTAAGATAGATACATTATATAAAATATAAATATACCCCCCATAGGCAGGTCTCAAAATCCGTTTTGAGGCTTGCCTGTGGGGAGTTTTTGTTTACGCCCGATTGTCTACAATCAGCATGTTCATTTTCTGCCAGCGGCGCATTTCGGGAGAGGTAAACAGCAGCCGCCGTTTCAGCTCTTCGTCGGGCTGCTGGGGGTGCAGGGTTACCAGACATTTGAAAGCACAGGGCATAAGGTCGGCACTGGAAATGCCGCAGAGCAGGCCCTCGGTGAAATCCCGCATTTCCAGAGGATTGAAAATATAAAGCAGATCCTCTTCCAGAGAATTGTACTGATTCACAAAGGAAAAACGTATGAGCATATCGCTGTACACCACTGTGCCGGTGTAACGGGTCTCGGTACTGCGTCCGCTGGGGGACACAGAGCTGATGGACAGGGAGGCCTCGCAGGTTCCCGAGGGGTCATCGGTCTTGTGAATGTGAATGATGCCGTCTTTCAAGTGGTTATAGCGTCCGTCGTAGAAATAGAAAAACAGCTGATTTGCCTGGAAAAAGGGGCTGTGTATGCTGTATTTGGGGGAGATCGGGACCACCTGGGGCGTTGCGGGCCGGTAATCCGTCAGCTGGGTCAGCTCCACATCCAGGGCTACGCTGATTTCATACAGAGTCTGCACATCCAGGGTGATTTCACCGTTTTCATACTTACTGACGCTTGCACGGCTTTTGTGAATTTTGTCTGCCAATTGCTGCAGGGTAAGGTTCCGTTTTTTGCGGAAGCTGCGGATGCGGGAACCCACATGTGCGTTGATTTTCTCCATTTTGGTCACCAAGTTTCGTAAGAATATACATTTTTATGATTTTTGAGATGGGTTATATCCATATTGCCGATAATTCTGGAATAATTCTATCACAGCGAAACTGTACGTGTCAATTATCTATTTTAACGAAACTTTCTCTGCTTGCATGGATTCGTCAATTTGCATATAATGGGCCCATTGTTACGAAAAGAGAGGGATGGCATATGGAACATAAAAAACATTCCGGCTTTACCGGATCCCTGGGCTTTGTGCTGTCGGCGGCAGGAAGCGCAGTGGGCGTGGGAAATATCTGGAGATTTCCCTATTTGGCTGCCCAGGATGGTGGCGGTGTATTTATTTTAGTGTATCTGATTCTGGTGCTGACCTTTGGCTTTACGCTGCTGACCACAGATATTGCCATTGGACGCAGAACCAAGCAGAATGCACTCAGTGCCTTTGGCAGCATCCGGCCCAAATGGAATTTCCTGGGCAAGCTGACCTTTTTGGTGCCGTCAATTATTATGACCTACTACAGCGTGATCGGCGGCTGGGTCACCAAGTACATTGCAGTGTATTTGACAGGACAGGGTACCGCTGCTGCTGCGGACGGCTACTTCCTCTCCTTCATTTCCTCCCCGGCTTCTTCCATCGCCTTTATGCTGGCGTTTCTGGCGTTTACGGCGGTCATTGTGTTCTTCGGGGTGGAAAAGGGAATTGAGCGTTTTTCTAAGTTCGTGATGCCGGGACTGATTTTTCTCATTGTGGGCATCACCGCCTATTCTCTGACCCTTCAGCATACCACCCAGGACGGCAGTGTCCGCACAGGTCTGGAGGGACTGGCGGTCTATCTGATTCCCAATTTTAAGGGAATGACCGTGGGAAAATTCCTGCGGGTTCTGCTGGATGCCATGAGCCAGCTGTTTTTCTCCTTGAGCGTGTCCATGGGTATTATGATCACCTACGGCTCTTATGTGGATAAAAAAGTCAATCTGAGCCGCTCCATCGGACAGATCGAATTTTTTGATACGGCAGTTGCCCTGCTGGCAGGTGCCATGATCGTTCCCACGGTTTACATGTTCTCCGGCACCGAGGGCATGGCCTCCGGCCCCAGCCTTATGTTTGTGTCGCTGCCCAAGGTGTTTGAAGCTATGGGCCCCATCGGCAATGTGATTGCTATCGCCTTTTTCCTGATGCTGGGCTTTGCCGCCATTACTTCCAGTGTGTCGATTATGGAGACGTTGGTGGCAAACTGCATGCACATGTTTAAGACTTCCCGAAAGAAAATGTGCATGATCATCGGCGTCCTGTCTGCCGGAGCGGCGGTGGTGATCTGCCTCGGCTATAATGTATTTTATTTCGACCTGGAACTGCCCAACGGCAACGTGGGACAGCTTCTGGATGTGATGGATTATATCAGCAACAGTTTCCTCATGCCCCTTATTTCTCTGCTGACCTGTATCTTTGTAGGCTGGGTCATTAAACCCAAATGGATTGAAGAGGAGATGATATCCAGCGGACATGCCTTCCCTCGCAAAAAGCTCTATTCGGTTATGATCCGCTATGTAGCACCTGTGATTATGGCTACGCTGTTCCTGCAGTCCACAGGTCTCGTGAAATTGAAGTTCTAAAATAAACAAGGAAGGTGAAAACAATGGCATTATCCAAACGCAATCGAATCCTTATGGGACTTACCCTGTTTTCCATGTTCTTCGGAGCAGGCAACCTAATCGTCTCGCCATATCTGGCTTACGAGGCTGGTCGAGTTACCTGGCCTGCGATGGCAGGCTTTTGCGTGAGTGCCATTGGCTTTCCCATCCTGGGTGTCATTGCGGTGGTAAAATCCGGCGGACTGGAGACCCTTACAGACCGGGTAAGCCCCTGGTTTTCCCGAGTGTTTGTGCTGCTGGCTTACCTGTCTATCGGACCGGGACTTGCCATTCCCAGAAATTCGGTCACGTCCTTTGAGATGGCGGTGCTGCCTTTTGTGGGAAAAGATGCCCCCATTGCGCTGCTGCAGCTGATTTACTCCGCAGTCTTTTTCCTGGCGGCAGTATTTGTTGCACTGAAGCCGGAAAAGCTCAGTGATCGGCTGGGAAAGGTGATGACCCCTATTTTGCTGACGCTGATCGTCATCGTGTTTGCAGGCTGCATCCTATCGCCCTACAAGCAGTACGGGGAGACTGCGGCTGCCTACCAGTCCCACGGCACCATTCAGGGCTTCCTTACGGGATACCTTACAATGGATGCAATCGCAGCTCTTAATTTTGGCTTTATCATTGCCCTTAATATCCGCACAAAGGGTGTGGATGGGGATAAGCAGGTGGTCACGGAGACCGTGTCGGCCGGCTGGATTGCCGGTTTTCTGCTGCTGATCGTCTACTGCGTGCTGGCCCATATCGGCGGCGTGGCAGGCGGTGCTTTTCAGGGGGCCACCAACGGCGCCCGTACCTTAACGGGTATGGTGGGCCTGCTCTTTGGCCCGGTTGGCAATATGCTGCTGGCGGTGATCTTTGTGATTGCCTGCCTTAATACCTGCATCGGCCTTCTTACCTGCTGCTCGGATTACTTCCATAAACTGCTGCCGAAAATCTCTTATCGGGCCTGGGTCATCTTCTTTGCGGCAGGCAGTCTGGTGGTTGCAAATGCAGGCCTTGATACCCTTATGGCGGTATCGGTTCCGGTTTTGGGCGCCATTTATCCCATGTGCATTCTGCTGATTCTGCTGGGTATCTTCCAGAAATGGGTGGGAAAATTCCCGGCGATCTATCCGGTTTCCGTACTCTTTACCGGCGTTGTCAGTGTGGTATCCGAACTAAAGGGGCTGGGGTGGTGCCCGGAATTCCTTGTAAAATGGCTGAATGCCCTGCCGCTTGCCAAGCAGGGGCTGCCCTGGCTGGTTCCGGCGGCATTGGGAATTGCTATCGGCATCCTGCTTTCCCGCAGAAAACGAACCGCATAAATTTATCCCCCGGTGCTTTGGGCACCGGGGGGTTTCGTTACAGCAGGGAAGATAGGTGGGTAAGCATGGCCTCCATAGGCAGACTGATCCACTTGTCCCGATGGTATAGTAGCTGCCGCCATAGCTCAATTTCAAATCCTTCCACCTGCAGCCGGATAATGGTACCCTCTTGCACATAGGGTTCGGTCACAAAATCCGGCAGGAAGGAAAGTCCCACATTTTCCGATACCAGATGGCAGATCAGATCCACACTTTCCATCTCCAGAACCGGGTGGATTTCCAAAGACTGCTTTGCCAGGGCCTCGTCGATCAGCCGCCGGTAGCTCATGCCCTTTTCGGTCAAAAGAAACGGCGCATTGAGAAGAGACTGAATGGACACGGTTTCCTGTTTTGCCAGAGGATGCCGGGCAGAGCAGATAAAGTGGGTGCCAATTTTCTCCTCATCTGCAATCACATAGGCGGTGTTGTAAATATGGGAGTCCAGGGTGCAGACAATGTCCACCTCGTTGTGTTCCAGCATCCGGTACATGTCATAGGTTCCGGCATTGTGCACCACGACGGATATGCCCGGATAGTTTTGCCGGAATTCTGCAAAACGGCTGGCAACCAGAGGCGTACAAAGGGAGTCGGACATGGCAAGACGGACTTCTCCGTGAGCCTGCCTTGGCTCCTGGGTACCCTGGGCCATCTCCTGGGACATTCTGCAGATATTCTGCGCATAGGAAAGGGCATGACGGCCGTCGGAAGTCAGATGGACCGTGTGGCCGATTCGCTCAAAGAGCTGAATTCCCAGCTCCTTTTCCAGCTGCTTGATCTGAAAAGAAACGGTGGGCTGGGAGTAGCCCAGCCGTTCGGCTGCTTTTGTAAAGCTGCACAGCTCTGCCACCTGTACAAATGTTTGCAGGGATCTAAAATCCATGTGTGCCTCCTATGATAGAAGAATTCTATCGTTCCTATAGATTCTATCAATTTGACAAATGCTTATAAATATTATAGGCTTATAAAGATCAAAGTCAAGAGGTAGAAGAACATGAAATTCATTTCAACGGTTTACAATTTTTTCTGGGGGGATATTTTTCACATCCCTCTGCCCGGCGGCGGCTCCATCGGCATTCCGCTGCTGGTGCTTTTGCTGATCCCTGTGGGAATTTACTTTACCATTCGCACCCGATTTATGCCCATTCGCTTTTTCCCGGAGATGCTGCGTCTTACGGTGGAAAAGCAGAATAAGGGGAAGGGCGGCGCAATTTCCGGCGTACAGACGCTGGTGGTGTCAACCGCTACCCGTGTGGGCATGGGCAACCTGGTGGGCGTGGTTGCAGCTGTGTCCGCAGGCGGCGCAGGTGCAGTGTTCTGGATGTGGGTGACGGCACTGATCGGTTCTTCCACGGCCTTTGTGGAAGCAACCCTTGCCCAGCTCCACAAGCAGAAGGATCCTCTGTACGGAGGCTTCCGGGGCGGCCCGGCCTACTACATCCATGATTTCTTTGCCAAAGGAAAGCGCAAGAGCGTCATTGCGGTGCTGTTTGCCCTGTCCGGCCTGCTGTGTTGGTGCGGAATCAGTCAGGTCATCAGTAACTCTGTTTCCTCTGCATTCCAAAATGCATTCCACATTAAGCCCATTGTAACCACGGTGATTCTTGTGGCATTGGCGGCGGTAATTGTTTTGCGGAAGAATACAACCGTCAAAGTGCTGGATGTGATGGTGCCGATTATGGCGGCATTCTACTTCTGCGTTACTATCTTTGTGATTGTGAAAAACGCGGCACTGCTGCCCTCCGTTTTCACCCGGATTTTTGAGGAGGCATTCGGCATCCGGCAGGTGGCAGCTGGCGGCTTCGGCGCAGCCCTTATGAACGGCGTTAAGCGTGGCTTGTTTTCCAATGAAGCAGGTTCCGGCTCTGCACCCTGTGCCGCAGCGGCAGCCAATGTGGATCACCCTGCAAAGGCCGGTATTTTCCAGGCCTTCGGTGTAATTATCGATACCATCGTCCTTTGCAGCTGCACCGCTATGATTATGCTGCTGGTGCCGGAGGAGACCGTGCAGGGTCTGGAAGGCATGGACCTGCTGCAGACTGCTATGCGCTACCATTTCGGTCAGCCCGGTGTTGTGTACATCGCCATTACCCTGTGGCTGTTCAGCTTCTCCACCTTTATCGGGATCCTGTTCTACGCCCGCTCCAATGTGGCCTACCTGTTCGGTGACAACTGGGCATCTCAGACCGGCTACAAGGTGCTGTGCCTTGTAATGCTGTTCATCGGCGGCCTGGCAGCTTATACCTTTGTGTGGGATCTGGGCGACATCGGCATTGCACTGATGACGGTCTTTAATATGGCGGCGCTGCTTCCTATGTCCGGAAAAGCCATAAAGAGCTTAAAGGAATACCAGATAATCAAAAAAGAGAAAAAATGAGCATGTGTTTTATAAGTGCCCGACGGCTGTTCTGCCGTCGGGCACGATTTCGTTGTGGGGCAGAAATGGTTTTAGCACTCTATGAATAGGAGTGCTAAAATTAATGATTCGTTCATAGGATTCTCATAAAAAGTACATGAGTGTCCCATAAGATAATACTTGAACAAAGGAGATGATAACCGATGGGTCACAAAGAAATTCCGATGCAAGCCGACCTCGTCGGATGAAAACAATCAAAGGGCGACATAATTGATATGACAAAATATTTTGGAGGTATTTATTATGTTTGAACTTGCACGCAGAAATAACAATCGTCACATGAACGCTTATAATCCTTTCCGTGAAATGGAAGAGCTGGAGAGAGATTTCTTCGGTGATTTCTTTAACAACCAGGATCTGGCGGAGTTTAAGACCGATGTAACAGACGAGGGCGATCATTACTGCCTGGAGGCCGATCTGCCCGGTTTTGATAAGAAGGATATCCATCTGAATCTCAGCGGCGATATGCTGACCATCGAGGCGGAACGTCGCAGCAGAGTGGACGAAAAGGACAAGAAGGGCAAAGTGATCCGCATGGAGCGTTCCTACGGTTCCTACAGCCGTCAGTTCAATGTGTCTGAGATTGATACAGACCATATTAAGGCTGCCTATGAAAATGGCGTGTTGAAGCTGGATCTGCCCAAGAAGGAGACGGTTCTGCCGGCATCCAGAACACTGGAGATTGAATAAGCTGCCGATTCACATTCGGTTTCAGCCGGGCGTGGCAATGTTGCCACGCCCGGTTTTCATTTTGCCGGGAGAAAAGAAGAATATGTATAATGCCGTCGGCAGGCGGAAAAAATATGAATATACTGTAACGTTTTCCTTGTTCTTCCCTAAGAAAATTTGACAATATGGGGCGATAGTGTTATACTCACGGGGTTAAATGAAGCATTTTATTTTGTGAGGTGAGAACATGGACGGTAGTGGTTGTAGTACAATGACAGGCAGGGTACGAAAGAATTGTCAGAATCTGCACAGCTGCGCATGGTCTGTGTTCTGATCCCGTTTTACAATATTGCATGTTTGGTACCATTGTCTGTTTTCAAAGCTGTACTGCATCGAGCCGATGGCGGGTGTAAGTCACTTTGCTGCACACAGTGGTATTTTTATGCCCATTTTGGGTGGCAGCGCCATGATTTATGCCCACCTTTACCACGAAGAATCTTAGGATTCACACAATGTGTAAAGGAGGAACAAGACCAATGAACAACAAAAAGAATATTTCGGCAGAAACCCTGCTTACTGTACAGCATCCGGATTATAAGATGGAGATTGTTAAGATCCTGCAGAGCAATTTGACTCCCAAGCTCATGCGAAAGCGGATCCTTGATTACCATGAAAATGATATCGCTTCTGCCATGGAGCTTCTGAAAGAGGATGAGCGGAAGCGCTTTTGCAATGTGCTGGATGCGGAAACCCTTGCAAATGTATTGGAGTATTCCGAGCATGTGAAGCAGTATATGGAGGAGATGAACATCCGCAAGCGTGTGGAAATTCTCTCTCAGATGGAGCCTGCCACCGCTTCCGAATATCTTCGGGAGCTGGAAAAAGGGGAGCGCAATGCGCTCATTGAGCTGATGGACGAGGATGCAAAGCGGGAGATGATTCTGCTCAACTCCTTTGGTGACGAAGAAATCGGCAGCAAAATGACCACCAATTATATTTCGGTTCCCAACGGCAGCACCATCCGGGAGGCTATGCGGGGTCTGGTGGAACAGGCGGCGGAAAACGATAATATTTCCACCATCTATGTGGTAGATCCGGATGAAACCCTGGTGGGTGCCATTGATCTGAAAGATCTGATTGTGGCCCGGGAAAATACCCCTCTGGATCACATTACCATGACATCCTATCCCTATGTGTATGCAGGGGAACTGGTGGAAGACTGTATCGAGCGGCTGAAGGAGTATTCAGAGGACTCCATTCCTGTGCTGGACGGGGACAATAAGCTGCGGGGCGTTCTGACTGCCCAGGACGTTACCAAACTGGTGGATGACGAGATGGGCGATGACTATGCAAAGCTTGCAGGCCTAACCGCAGAAGAGGATCTGCAGGAGCCGCTGCGCAAAAGCATCCGCAAGCGGCTGCCCTGGCTCATTGCGCTGCTGGCTCTGGGGCTGGTGGTGTCCAGCGTGGTGGGACTGTTTGAAAAAGTGGTGGCAAGCCTCACCCTTATCGTATGCTTTCAGTCTCTGATTCTGGATATGGCCGGTAATGTAGGCACCCAGTCTCTGGCGGTTACTATCCGTGTGCTGATGGATGAGGAGCTTTCCGGAAAGCAGAAAGCCTATCTGGTTGCAAAGGAAGCCCGAGTGGGACTGTGCAACGGTTTTATTTTGGGAGCGCTTTCTTTTGTGACGATCGGGCTGTATCTGTACCTTATAAAATCCGAGCCGATGGTTCTGTCCTTTTCCGTGTCCTTCTGCACAGGCATTGCGCTGGTTCTCTCTATGGTGCTGTCCAGTATTTCCGGTACGGTGATTCCCATTGCATTTAAGAAGCTGAAAATCGACCCGGCGGTGGCTTCCGGCCCCCTTATTACCACTGTCAACGACCTGGTTGCCGTGGTGACCTATTATGGCATGGCGTGGCTTTTACTCATTCATGTTCTGCATTTTTAAAGCAGGAACGGATGATACCTACAGATGAAAGGATATGGGGCTGGTGGGATTTCGGATCCAAAAGAAAGGGCATGATTCCTTGAAAAAACGCAACTCGAAAACGGCGCTGATCTCCCTAACCTTGATCGGCATCATGCTGCTTACGGCGATTTTGCTGGTGGCAGAATACCTGCATCTCTATTTTCCCGGACTGTGGCATGCTTTTTCCACGGGAAATGAGCAGGAACTGCAGAATTACATCAGTGGACAGGACAGGCTTTACGGTGCGGCCCTGCTGTGGCTTTTGTCCTTCGTGCAGGTGCTTTCCATTGTGATTCCGGCGATGCCGGTGCAGCTGGTGGCAGGCATGACTCTGGGGCCGTGGCGTGGATTCCTCATTACATTTTCTTCCGCAATCGCCGCAGATATGACGGCATTCTGGATTGCCCACAGAGCCTCTAAAATGCTGCGCTGCATTGCCAAGGAACGTCCGAAAATCGGAAAGATGCTGAACAGTCTTTCCGTGTCCCGAAACAGGACTTACTATACGGTGATGGCAATCCTTCTGCCGGGACTGCCCAACGGAGCCATTCCCTATGCTGCGGCAAATTCCGGGATCAAGGCGAAGGTGTTTTTCTGTGCGCTTGTGATTGCACTGCCCATCCCGACGATTATGACGTGCATAGCCGGACGGCTGGTGATTACCGGAGGCATTCTTTACAGTGTGGCACTGCTCAGTGTGCTGTATGCCGTTGTAGGTGTGCTGTTTTTGCTTCGGAACGTGATTCCAGAGAAAATGAGAAAACGGGTGGAGAGCCGGAAAGTGCAGTGAAAAACATTTTATAAAAAGCTTGATTTTGGTGGGCACCGGATGTAAAATAGTACGGACAAATGTATACGGGGAGCTTGTGGATGGCTGCATCCTGACAGGCTGAGAGGAAGGTGAAGCCTTCGACCCTTTAACCTGATTTGGATAATGCCAACGTAGGGAATCGAAAAGCAAGCATCGTGGGAAGTTACCAAATCCGGTAACTTCCCATTTTTTATGTTCAGGAGGTAGTCTATGGTAAAAATTAACGGACAGGAGCTTGCGGTGGAGGGAAAGAGCCTCAGCGCTTATCTGGAAACCACCCATTATGACCCTAAGCGGATTGCGGTGGAGCGAAACGGCGAGATCGTGCCCAAAGCCCAATATGAAAGCACGGTTTTAAAGGAAAACGACACGATAGAGATTGTGAGCTTTGTGGGAGGTGGCTGATATGACAACCGTTCCCACCCGGGAGGAAATGCAGGAGGCACTGGAAAAAAGGCAGGGAAGACAGCTGCAGCAGCGGCTGGAAAATTCTGTAGTTGCCATCTGCGGACTGGGCGGATTGGGCTCCAATATTGCCATATCCCTGGCAAGGGCCGGGGTAGGTAAGCTGATTTTGGCGGATTTTGACCGGGTGGATGTTTCCAATCTCCACCGTCAGCAGTATAAGGCATCCCAGATCGGCATGTATAAAACCCAGGCACTGAAAGAAAATTTGCTGGAAATTGCCCCCTATCTTTTGGTGGAAACCCACACAGTGCGGATTGAAGAAAGCAATTTGAAAGAAATTCTGGGTACGGCAGATGTGATCTGCGAGGCCTTTGACGATCCAAATGCCAAGTCGATGCTGGTAAACGGTGTACTGGAAACTTTGAACAGCGCCTACCTGGTGGCGGCTTCCGGTATGGCAGGCCTTGGCTCTGCCAATACCATCAAAACACGAAAAATAACAAAACGGTTCTATCTGTGCGGAGATGAAGTGAGCGATGTGGCGGACGATATAGGGCTGGTATCCTCCCGTGTTATGGTGTGCGCAGCCCATGAGGCACACATGGTTTTACGAATTTTAGCTCAGCAATATGAACCTTAATTTAGAAAGAAGGATTTAATTATGCAGGAAAAGGACACTTTGGTGATTGGCGGTCACGAATTTCACTCCCGTTTTATTCTTGGCTCCGGCAAATACACCATGAAGCTCATCGAAGCAGCGGTTAAGGATGCCGGTGCGGAAATCATTACCCTGGCGGTGCGCCGTGCAAACACCAAGGAGCAGGAAAGTATTCTGGATTACATCCCCAAGAACGTAACACTGCTTCCCAACACCTCCGGCGCAAGAAATGCAGAGGAGGCAGTCCGCATTGCAAGACTGGCAAGGGAACTGGGATGCGGCGATTTTGTAAAAGTGGAAATTATGCGGGATTCTAAATATCTGCTGCCGGACAACCAGGAGACCATCCGGGCCACGGAGATTCTGGCAAAGGAGGGGTTTGTCGTCATGCCCTATATGTGCCCGGATCTGAATGTGGCGCGGGATCTTGTCAGTGCCGGTGCGGCAACGGTAATGCCTCTGGCATCTCCTATCGGCTCCA
>RCNI01001478.1_pt1 | contig 12588 bp, 9 predicted proteins | sample 2041151 | NCBI WGS metagenome assembly RCNI01 (sample SAMN09708214, study PRJNA481090) | feces metagenome | isolation source: feces | place: Antarctica: Albino Rookery | reverse complement strand
TTTTTCAGCACATCCTACAGCAGTCACAACATTACAAATGGTTTCCGATTGCAGCGCCAGCCTCCAATACACTTCTATGATCCGCAGGCTGGGCAAATTTTCAGGATTCCAAAATTCTGTCTCACAGCCGTTCTGGCCTCTGACAGATCTGTGTATTCTCCTTCCCGGACCATCTGCACAATCAGATTTCCGATGGCAGTACCCTCAATGGGGCCTGCATAGACAGTCAGGCCAGTCGCTTCTGCAGTACACTGATTGAGATAACTGTCCTGGCAGCCCCCGCCAACAATGTTAATGCTGGTGTATTTCTTTCCTGTCAGTTTCCGGAGGTTCTCGATCTCTCTTGCGTAGCACTTAGAAAGGCTCAAATAGACGCACTGCATAATCTCACCAACGGTTTCGGGTACTGCCTGATTTGTGTCCCGGCAGCCGCTCTTAACTGCTTCCATCATGCTTTCAGGAGCCAGGAAGCGCTGATCCTGAATATCCACCCAGCTGCTGAAATTCTGAGCTGTCTTCGCCTCTGCAATCAGATCCTGGAAGCTCCACTGCTTCTGCGCCTTGACCCGGTTCTCCCTGCCCTGCACATAGGCAACACCGTTCAGCTCCCGGCGGATCGACTGGATCATCCACAGGCCCATCAGGTTCCGCAGATATCTGTAACGTCCCCAGGCACCGCCCTCGTTGGCAAAGTTCTGTCTGCGGCTCTCCTCTGTGGTAATGGGATTCCTGTTCTCAACCCCCAGCAGGCTCCAGGTGCCGCTGGAAATATAGACTGCATTGTCGTCGAGAGCCGGAATTGCCAGGAAGGCAGAGCCAGTGTCATGGGTGGCAGGCATAACAACCGTAGATTGGAAACCTACCTCTGCGGCCACTTTCTCGCTGAGATTTCCTACAACAGTACCAGGCATAGAAACATCATGGAAGATCCGCTCAGGCAGGCCAAGGGTACGGATCACATCATAATCCCAGTTTTTATCTCTGGCATGAATCAGATTGGTGGTAGAGGCAATGGTATACTCATTGGATTTGACACCTGTAAGCCGGAAGTTCCAATAATCCGGAGTCATCAGCAGATATTCGGCCTGTGCCAGCTGCTCCGGATGCTCCCGCTGAAGGGCCATGAGCTGGTAAATGGTATTGTAGGAAGCCTTCTGAATACCGGTTCTGGCATAGAGCTCCTCATGAGAAATCTTCTCTTCCACGATTTTATCCATGCCTTCGGTTCGGCTGTCTCTGTATGCCACCGCATCCCCGATTTCCCGGTCATCTCTGTCCAGCAGCATGAAATCCACACCCCAGGTATCAATACCGATGGTTGCAGGGAGCTTTCCAGCAGCCTTACAGGCTTTTAATCCGCCCAGAATTCCCTTCCAGAGATTGTCAGTATCCCAGCAGTTATGGCCGTTTTTTAAGATCTGGAGGTTGTCAAACCGGAACACTTCCTCCAGGATCATTTTCCCGTCCTCTATATGTCCCAGAATATGACGTCCGGAGGAGGCACCGATATCAATTGCAAGATAATATTTCATATTGTTCCCCTCTTTATAAAACTGGGGGACACCCCGGTCAGAGTGTCCCCCATTGAAGTGCGGCAAATTTACTTATACATGGGGCCAAAGTTTGCACAGGCTCTGTAGTCCTGGCCTTCCTTGTCCATGCCAAATGCGTTCCAGGCAGCAGGACGGAAGATGTCCTCCGTGGGAACGTTGTGCATGCAGACGGGAATCCGGAGCATGGAGCACATAGTAATCAGGTCGGCACCAATATGTCCGTAGGAGATTGCACCGTGGTTGGCCCCCCAGTTGCGCATAACCTCGTAGGCGGTCTTGAAGGGGCTTCCCTCCTTACCATCGCAGCGAGGCGTGAACCAGGTGCAGGGCCAGGTGGGATTGGTACGCTCCATCAGGGCATCACTGACCTTATCCGGCAGCTTCACCGTCCAGCCTTCAGCGATCTGTAGAACAGGGCCCAGTCCCTCTACCAAATTCAGGCGAATCATGGTAGCGGACATCTCTGCGCGGGTAACAAAGTGGCTGGAGAATCCGCCGCCCCGGAAGTTATCAAAGCCAGCCTCGCACCAGTCGGTAGCAGCGGTCATGGCTTCCACATCTTCCTCGGTTACATCCCACCACTGCTTCATAACAGGATTGCCATTTTCGTCACGGCATTCGCCGCAGGCATCCAGGCAGGCCGCACCGGAGTTCAGGAGATGGATGAGGCCGCCGTTTTCCTTTGCCCTGCCTTCCAGATCGTAGCCGGTAGCCTTCTTGGTGGCCTCAGGGGACCAGTAAGTACGGACATCGGCAAAGATCTGTGCACGGCCGGTAAGCAGCTTCATAAACAGCATACCCAGACCATTCAGCACATCGTTCTCGGTAGCCATGATGTAAGGTTCACGGGGGCCGTTGTGGTCGAAGGTGGAATTGAGAATTGCCTCGGGATAGTCGCAGTTGGGCCAGTGGTCAGTCCACTGACGCTGCCCCTGGAAGCCGCCGGCAATGGCGTTATGACCCAGCATCTCTTCCTCAAAGCCCTCCGGCAAGTTCTTGTTACCGTTATAGAGATCCTTGATGATGCAGTACATCTTGATGGTAAACTCAAACTGCTTTTCCTTCTCCTCGTCAGAGAAGCGGACAAAGTCGGGGTTATCATCCCGGCCCATCTTGCAGTGAGCCTTTGCCCAGGCAAGAGCTCTGTCGAACTCTTCATGGTCATAGATGCCCTCTTCCATACGGCGCAGAATCTCCACCTCATCAATGGATTCCACATGAAGGCCCAGATACCGCTCCATAAACTTGGAGTCAATGATGGAACCGCCAATGCCCATGCAGATAGAACCGATCTGCAGGTAGGACTGCCCCCGCATGGAGGCAACCGCCACGGCAGCTCTGCCGAAGCGCAGCAGTTCTTTCTTCACATCCTCAGGGATCTGGTCTACCTGGTCACGGTCCTGAACCTCATGGCCATAGATGCCGAAAGCAGGCAGGCCCTTCTGCGCATGGGTAGCCAGGACAGAGGCCAGATACACAGCGCCGGGGCGCTCAGTACCATTGAAGCCCCAGACAGCTTTAATGGTCATAGGATTCTCGTCCATGGTTTCTGCACCGTAGCACCAGCAGGGAGTAACCGTTAAAGTAACCGCAACATTCTCTCTCTTGAATTTATCTGCACAGGCAGCATTCTCAGGATACCGTCCAATTGTAGTATCAGCAATAACGACCCTCACAGGTTCGCCGTTACTGTAGTGAAGATTCTCTTCATACAGCTTTTTAGCGGCCAGAGCCATAGCCATGGTCTGGTCTTCCAGGCTATCACGAAGTTTCATAGGTCCTCGGCGGCCGTCAATGACAGGACGGATGCCAATGGCAGGATAACGGCCAATCAATCTGTTTTCAGCCATATCTGAAAACTCCTTTCCATGATTCCAATGTGGAACAACTCATTTCATTCCAGACAGCGATTCGACTGAGCTATCGCTGTATCAGTAAAGACGACAGTTGATTTACAATTCCTTCTTGTGGAGAAGAGGATCTTCCGGATTGAACACCTTATAGCCAGGATGTCTGCCGGTGACACGATAGTAGCCTCTCAGGTCAATCAGCTTCTGAATATTGGGACGACTGATATCAATGCTGCCGCCCAGGATGACTGCGTTAATGGTGATCTTAGCCCACAGCTCCAGGCTCTCCATGCGGTAGAAAGCGGTGAGCACATCGCTGCCCACTGCCAGGGCACCGTGATTCTCCAGCAGCATCACATCATGCTCTTCCAGGTAAGGCTCAATCGCATTGGGAACCTCAATGGTGGAAGGGGTGCCGTAGGGAGTCAGAGGCACAGAACCAATCACAGCCACATCCTCGATCATGTTATACATATCCATGCTCTTGTGCGCTACAGCAAAGCCGGTAGCAGCGGGGGGATGGGCATGGAGCACAGAGCGTACATCGGGGCGCTTGTCATAGCAGCGCAGATGCATCTTGATTTCACTGGAGGGACGCAGGCCCTCAGCAGCTTCCAGAACATTTCCCTGACGATCAATACGGATCAGCTTCTCAGGGGTGATAAAGGACTTGCTCATACCGGTTGGAGTTGCCAGGAGAGTACCATCATCCAGCAATGCAGTCACATTGCCATCATTGGCAGCGACCCATCCCAGCTGCCAGGTCTTGTGGCAGACATCACAGATTTGCTCTTTGATTTCATCAATTTGGCTCATAGCTTTTATTCTCCTTATCTGATAAATGGTTCCATATCATGAATCCAGCAGAAAACTGATTTTAGATAAAAAGCAATTGTTATTTTTCAATATCAAATTCTGCTACACGAACAATCCAGCTTTCTCCATACTGGAAATTACCAGGATTCAGCGTTAACGTGTGAGCATCTGTATTCTGTTGAAAGTCTACTGCTTCCCCATTGTTGAGCCAGCGGCCCCCGGTAATGTGCGCAGTGACACCGGTAAAGCTGCTGTTCTGCCGCCCGGCTGCATTCATAACATTTGCATCTCCCCAGGTAGTGACATTGTGGATAAAGGCATACGCCTTATTGCCATACTCCAGCCAAAAATCCTTTCCCACTCCCTCTACATCAGAAGGTGCCGGAAGGTAGACTGCGGATTCATTCTGACGCATCCAGCGGCCCAAGGCTTCCAGGAAGCCATAGTGCAGCAGCGGCTGGCTGCCATCTACATTGGTAAAGATTCCCAGCAGCAGGTTTCCGCCAACTTTACGGCAGGATGTAAATGCTTCCAGGATCTGGCGCATGGACTTAATATTAATGTCTTCCGCAATCCCCCAATGCTCACAAAGGGGGTAGCACATTTCACCCATGTATTTTTTCTGCAGGCCATTGCAGTCCAATTTTTGAGGTGTTCCCTGTTCAAAGGTCACACAATCAATCTCACGGTGTCCCAGGACACCCTGCTCATGCAGTCCAGTATTGTTGATGATGATTGCATTGGGCTGGTATTTCCGGATCATACCATAGAGCGCATCCAGCTCCCAGGAATCTGCGGGCATAGACCAATTTCCATCCAGCCAAAATCCACCAATCTCACCGTAATGCTGGCATAGAACCTGAATGGAATCCCGAAGATACTGCTGGTACTTTTTGAAATCGTTTTTAAAATCCGGATGGTGCCAGTCGAGGGTTGTATGATACAGGAACGGCATGATCCCATTCGCATGACAGGCATCGCAGAATTCTTTTACAATATCACGGCCATTGGGCGTGTGCATGATATCGTAGTCAGACAGTCCCCGCGTATCATACAGAGAAAAACCATCGTGATGTCTCGTTGTAAAGGTCACATATTTTGCACCGCAAGCCTTTGCTGCCCGAATGATATTGTCTGCATTAAAACTGCTGTAATCTAGGGACAATGCATTTCTTTCATACTGCTCAGGATCGATTTTACGAAGATTAAGCGCCCATTCCCCATGTTCATACTGAACATAGGGGCCATAGTGAACAAACAGGCCCAGGGCCTTTTCTCTGAATTTTTCAATACGAGGTTCCATATTCATAAATAGATTTCTCCCTTCTGTATCATGGAATGCTTTTTCGTCAATTTCGCTGCCGCTTTTCCAATCTAAGATGCTTCCTCTTTCACATACAAGAACGGTTTAAAATGCTTTCGGCATCAGCCTGTATTTCAGAAGTTAGTTCGGTATGTTAACGTTCACATCACAGGAGAAAAATCAGCAGCTTTCAAAAAGCTGCAATTTTCATATGTAAACGTTAACACATCCTATACAACAGAATACAACATTCCCTTGCAAAATTCAATTGATTTTTTTTACAGAATTGCGATATACGATTTGTGCAGATAGCGAAATATCTTTTGCCTTACCCTGCTCTCGGCCTGTAATGCGCTGATTCAAAAGCTCTGCCGTCAGTTTTGCCAGTTCCTTGGTATCGCAATCCACAGTGGTTAAGGTTGGGAATACAAACTGACTCATTTCAATGTTATCAAAGCTGATAATGGAAACGTCTTCTCCAATACGAAGCCCCTTCTCCTGCACAGCTTTGTAGGCTCCCAGAGCACTATAGTCATTGATGGCCACAATTGCTGTGGGAATATTGTCTCTGTCCAGCAATTTTTGGGCGCACCGATATCCACTGTTTTCTCCCTGAATATACTGCAAATTCCCATCTAAGCCGACAAAAAACTCATCTTTTACAGGAATATCATGCTTTTTTAGTGCACTGATTACGCCATCCCTTCTGAGAAGCGTCTGGGTAGCGTGTTCCGTATAGGAAATGCAGCCAATCTCTCGATGGCCCATAGAAATCAGGTATTCCGCTACCAATTCCCCCAGTTCAAACTCAGAATAGTTTACAGAGTCAAAATTGGGAATCTTCTGTCCCATACTGACGCCTGCCATAAATTTATTGATTTTACGGATAGAATTGGCTCCTGTCCAGCTGAGATCCGCCGCAATCAAAATGATGCCCTCTGCGTTGCGCATAATCAAATCATCAATAAAATGTTCTGTCTTAACCGGATCAAATGCGGTATTGCAGAACATTACGGAATAACCCATTTTATTCAGGCAGGCTTCGATTTTAACCGTCAGGCCTCCTAAAAATGGGTTGTTAATTTCAGGCACCGCAATTCCCACCAGATTACTTCTCTGATTCACCATATTCCGTGCAGCTGCGTTGGGAATGTACTGCAATTCCTTGATTGCCTTGTCAATCTTTTCCCTTGCCTCCTGGCTTACATAGCCATTTTGTGTCAAATATCTGGAAATGGTTCCGGTAGATACGCCGGATGCCTTTGCAACATCCTTGATCGTGCATCGCTTTTCCCCCATATTTTTCTCCTCTCCTATGTAAACTGCAGCACAATGACTTCTTCCATCAAGTGATCGCATCAAAACATATGATTCTATTCCATATTGGTTTTTAAAAAATTATATTCTACCTCATTCATAATGTCAACTGGCTGCAGATTCCCTGCAAAATGTTCTTTTTGCCATACATCTCAAAGCAGGGCTTCACAGTGTCACTGTGAGCCCTGTCTGAAAATTGATTTTTAGAATACAGATAATTTTGTCCTGTTCAGCCCTTAATACCGCCGCCAGTAATGCCGGCAATAATCTTATCAGACATAAACAGATAGAGCAGAAATGTGGGCAAAAATACAATTACCACAGCAGCAAACATTGCCGCCCAATCCCCTGCATACTTCATAGACTGGATCATAGTGTACAGTCCCACCGCCACAGGCTTCAGACTTGTCTTGTCAATCATGATATAGGCCAAGAAATACTCATTCCAAATGGTAATCACATTAAAAATAAGAGCCGTCACAATTCCGGGCTGTGCCAGAGGGAACATAATCTTCCAGAATGCCTTTACATGGGTACAGCCATCAATTGCCGCAGCCTCCTCAAAGCCAGCAGGCAGAGACTGGAAAAAGCTATACAGGAAGAACACTGTAAATGGAGTCTGTAAGCAAATATACAGAAAAGTCAGCGCACCTCTCTTGTTGGTCAGACCCATTCGATAAAGCGTGGAATACAGCGGTATAATAATCATGACAACAGGAATGCTCATGCCTACAACGAACATATTGAGTAGGAGCCGATTGCCGCGGAACGGAATTCTGGCCAACGCATAAGAAGCTGGTGCAGCAACAAATGTTACAGCAACACAGGCAATGACCGTATAAAGCAGGGAGTTCAGAAAATATTTTGCTACATTGTTTGTAACCAGTGCGGTGATATAATTTTCCGGATGGAAGCCGCTCTTAAACTGGAACATTTCTCCATTAAAGATTTCCTTTGTAGTGGAAAAGGATGCTAAAATCACCCAGCCTACCATTACAAATGTAAAAATGACCCACAGAGTCAGGCAAATATAACCAGGGGTCAGAGCCAACTGTTTTCTGGTTCCGAATTTACATAATTTTTTCTTTTTCATTGATTGACCTCCCCCTTAAAATTCCATTTTAGAATCCTTCATACAAACGTTAATGGCCGTAAATACGCCTACTACAATCACAGCCAGCAGCACACCAATAGCTGCTCCGGCACCAATATTCAATGTAACCTGCCCCTGGCCTCCCCCAAATACAAGCCGATACATATAAACCATGGGGGTAACCGTTCCCTCCGACATATCATAGGGAGTAAAGACCTGGGTCCAGATAAAGAAACCAACTACCGTTACTGTCCAAAGTGTCAGGACGGATTTGATCACATCCTTCAGCAACGGCAGTGTAATGTTAAAGAAACGGCGAATAATACCTGCACCGTCCAGCATAGCAGATTCGTGATAGGACATCGGGATTCGTTCAATACCGGCTATCAGCATCAGCATAAAGTAGCCCACAACACCGAACGCAAATGCAATTGTCATGGACATAAAGATATGCTGAGGACTGGTCCATTGAATTTTGGCCAGCTTTTCAAGTCCCAGAGCTGAAAAGAAGGATTTCAATAGTCCAAATTTAGAGCTGTAGACGTATTGTACCCACATGGTACCCATGGCCACACCGGAGATTACATTGGGCAAATAAATCACAGATCTCCAAAAACCCTTCAGTTTTACACCGCTGGTCAGAATCACCGCAAAGAGCATTGCAAAGAATAAGGAAAAAATACCGCCATACAGCCAGATCAAAGCAATATTTTTCAGAGAAATCAGAAATATTCTTGTATTAAAAAGTGTTTTAAAGTTCTCAAATCCTACAAATTTCCATGTAGAAATCGGTGCTGCAATGGAATCCAGTTTGCAAAAGCTCATCCCCACCGTCACAATGACAGGGTATAAAAACATCAGGGTGAAGCAAATCACAGCCGGTCCTAAGAATATAAGCAATGCTTTACGTTTATCCTTTGTCATATATATTCCTCCACTAAAAAAGAATCGCTCCACCGAAATCGGGGCGCACAGCAGGAAGCTGTACGCCCCGACTGTTTTATCCAGGCATAGAAAGTGCTGACGGAAAGCTTTACATGTCTACCATTCTCTGGACAAACTCTTCAGGAGTCAGAGCACCGCCAATCAATTCGGTAAAGGCAGTACGGATGGTTGCAATCAGATCTGCATTATCATCCATGCCGCCAGACCAGGGGCACCACTGGTCAATGCTCAGGAACACTTCCTTTGCATCACTCAGCTGTACAGGCCACTCAGAATCAATACCTGCAGGTACACTATAGGTAGAAGCTGCATACTTGCTGTCCATTTCGCCAGTAGTCATGGAAACTGCAAATTCGAAGGCCAAATCAGGATTCTCGCAGGCCTTGCTGATACAGATATCATTCTGACCATAGTTAGCAGAATTGGGATTGCCTTCGCCGTTGGGAACCATCGGGAAGTTGAACTGGCCCCAGGGGAAATCCTCGCCAGTAACAGGCATCAGCTCATTAACTACCCAAGATGCATTCAAATACATAGCTGCTTCACCATTAGCCATGCTCTGCTGACCAGCAGGGAAAATATTGGAAGACATGTTTTCTTCAAAATAGCCCTTCTGAGCCATTTCTGCAAAGGCTTCTGCCATCTGCAGGACTGCGGGATCTTTCCACATCTCATCATCGTTCTCGGTAACCAGCTTAGATACCCAGTCGCCGCCCTTTGCACGGGCCAGATACATACCGGGCAGTGCAGTCATGTAAGCATCATCGCAGGTCATGGGAGCATAGCCTGCATTCTTCAGCTTTTCACAGCAATCCAGGAATTCTTCCCAGGTAGCAGGAAGCTTCTCAATGCCAGCCTCAGCAAACTGATCCTTATTGTAGAACACACACTGGATGAAAGGCGCATAGCTGACACCATTGATCTCATTTTCGTTGGAGTAGGTCTTGGTCACCTCAATCATAGCAGGAAGAACTACATCCTTATAAGCCTTGCCATCGGTAGTCGGATATTCCTTCTCGTAGTATTCCGTGAGATCAAGAGAATACTGCTTTGCAATGGGCAGAACATTGTTAACAGGTGCATCATACAAATCGATCTTTTCGCCGGCCTCCAGCTTGGTTGCCAGAATATTGACAATTTCACGGCCCATCCAGCTGATGTTGATTTTTACACCAGGATGGTCAGCCTCAAATGCCTGCGCAGCTTCCTTGATCACTGCACCCTGAGGCTCAGCCTCATTCCACATAGACCAGTAGTTCAGCTCGATGGTTTCAGACTTCTGATCTGCCGCAGCCGCTTTGGTCGTATCCGGTGTTTCTGTTTTTGCAGGCTCGGTGTTTCCACAGCCGGTAGCAAACAGCGCAAAGGCCATACACAGAGTAAGGACAACCGCAATCATTCTTTTTCCCATTTTTTGATCCTCCAGTTTGATTTTAATATAAGTGAAACAGGATGTGCTCTCCCGCTTTACTTCCCTATGCTTTCTTTGCTTTTGCTGCGCTTTTTCGTCAGCTTCCAGCCTATCGCCACTGTAATCGTCTTTTGATATCTTCCTTCTGCAGCCTCTGCATATGCATCAAAACGCCCAGCATGTTAACGTTTACACCATGGTCTGAAATTTAACTGCTGCATTCAAATTCAGCATAACAGATTACATTCATCATACCAGTAAAAATTTTGTACGCAGCAGTTTTAAAGGCATTCCCACAACAATTAACTTCTAATCATAATTCTATAATTTCTGTGTGTTAACGCTTACATATCGCTTCTTTAGAATACCTTATTTCACTTTGAATTTCAATGGAGTTTTTCTACAGAATTCTATAAATTTATTTGTGCAAACACGCTAACCTATCACTCTGGGTTTGTTTCTCAGAAGATAGAATACTCTTTTTTATATTTTAGTTTTCCAACAGAGCTGTGTTTATGTATCACCGTCTATTCCCCCAAGAACTTAACTCCATCTTTTATCCTACAAGAGATCCGGACACACTTTTGCCTCGATGATCTTCACACCTTTCCATTCGCATGATTTCCGGATTGCCAACCTTTTCTGCGGTATTTAGGTGCAAATGCGATGTGGTATTTGCAATTCCATTTGCTATGCGATAAACTGCTCACGTCATTCATCCCCATTGTGAGTGCCTCCCTGTTATGTTTTGTAGTGCAGTTGGCGGACCGCACTGTAATCGAAACGGGGATTATTACTCAACTCCATAGGCCTTATTAAACCACTGGCCTAGCCAGTGGTTTTCTTTATACAGGAAAAGGAGTCGGACGAAAGTCCGGCTCCTTTTTGCAATTTAGGTTCAATTGGCACACAATGTATTTTTGCCTCTCGTTCTGATATGATGCTGGTAAAGAATGAAACGGCCGAGCGGAGGGGCGTAAGCTCGTCTTCTCACTCCACCGGATTATCCGTGTTTGCATGCTTGCGATTCCAAAACACCCTGTTATATTGCCGGAATACCCGGATGAAATAGGAAGAGGATGGATCACCCAGATCAGAGGCGATCTTCCCCACCGTTTCCCGGGTGGTCAGCAGCAAGCTCTACATATGTTTTTCGATTCCCTCCGCTACAGCTTCACGGAGATTAAGAAGCCACTGAGGATCTCTTGGAAAGTCCGTAAACGTGAACTGAGTCTTCATAACATTTTTATAAATCAACTTCTCCACCTTTTCACGGCCAACCATACTCTCCAGCATCTGAAGTGCACGGTAGTCCAGCAGTCCCTCATCCTGAACCTCTGCACGAAGTGAATCCAAGGCATCCCCATCCTTTCCGGGGTATACCAGGAATGGATCACCGGAAGGGAAGCCATAATCAGCGTGGGAAACTTCATAGGGATCAATGGTGGACCCGGAAAACTTAGAATTATAGAAATTAAAGCCCCAGTGCAGAAAACCTTTAACATTATAGAGATACATAAGGACACCCATAATTCTGGTGCAGCGCTTTCCTGAGCAAAGAAGCGGTTGGGGACATTCTTGCATTGTGCACAGCAATAATAGGCCCAAAGATTGGGAATATTCTCTGCGTAGAATTCGTCTACTTCACTGCTTCCGGAAATCGGATGGGGCACAATACCCTTTCTGTAGAACTCCAGGCTGCTGAGAACATCCACGATCCGATCCTCCGGAATCAGGTCTTTCACCATATTTCTGGCTGCCTGGTATACTTCCAGATGGGCCTGGGACGGCTCATCGGATATATGATAATGCACATGCTTCTCATCATATCCAAGGTTCTCAAGTCTGGCTCTCAATTGAGGAATATCCGCATGGAAAAAACGATTATAGTCATCACCTGTAGCAGGGTGATCCCATCCGAAGATTCGTTTCTCTTCACCGTCTACTTCCGCCATAATGTTAGGTGTGAACTCTGAGACCCACTGGATAAAGAAGTGGGCAAACTCCAAATACTGCATATCATACTTTTTACAAAGTGCTGCCCAACGGTCCAGCAGACTGAAGTCAAAGGAATACGCACCGTTTTCATATTTGATTTTAACAAGCTGGTTGATTCTGCGGACAGCCCCTCTGAGTGTATCAAGAGGAGGTGTCAGTGCACAATAAGAGCCGGGCGTGTTTCTGTTTTTATGAATTCAATTTACTGCTGGCTTAATCTGGCATTCATCTTTTTTACGGACAAAGCAATTCCGTAGTATACACAGCACCAGATCAGAAAATATCCAGCAATGAAAATGCCA
>RCNI01001477.1_pt1 | contig 12589 bp, 10 predicted proteins | sample 2041151 | NCBI WGS metagenome assembly RCNI01 (sample SAMN09708214, study PRJNA481090) | feces metagenome | isolation source: feces | place: Antarctica: Albino Rookery | reverse complement strand
ACACCGCCAGGACGGATAGCATTACGGTAGCGAATCTCCCAGGGGCTGATGCCCACCAGATCTGCCATCTCATTGAGCAGTGTCTCCGTGCAGAAGCAGGTCTGGGTCACACCAAAGCCGCGGAAAGCGCCAGCAGGCGGGTTATTTGTATAGTAAGTGCGGCCCTCAATGGTAAAATTTTCATAGGCATATGGCCCCGCTGCATGGGTGCAGGCACGTTCCAGCACCGGGCCGCCCAGCGATGCAAAAGCACCCGTATCGGCCACCACCGAGGCCTTGACCCCCTGGATCATCCCCCGTTCGTCACAGCCCATGGTAAATTCCATGTCCATACTGTGCCGCTTGGGATGGACCAGAATGGATTCCTGACGGCTCAGCTTGACCTTCACCGGCCGTCTGGTTTGATAGGCGATCAGCGCCGCATGGTGCTGCACCGTCATATCCTCCTTGCCGCCGAAACCGCCGCCCACCAGCATATTCTGGACCTGGCAGTGGTCATAGTCCACGCCCAGCATGGCCGCACACTCATGCAGTGTGGTGTGCGCACTCTGATCGGAAGTCAGCAGCCGCACACCGCCGTTATCCAGCGGCAGTGCCACACAGCATTCCGGCTCCAAGAAGGCGTGCTCCGTCCATGGCGTATGGAACTTGTGATGAATCACATATTTTGCCTTTTGGATCGCTCCTTCTGCATCCCCCCGGGAGACCTGCTTATACGCCTGCAAATTGCTGGTAGCATCCTCAAAGACCAGCGGTGCATCCTCAGCCATGGCCTCCTCTGCATTATGGACCGCAGGCAGTTCCTCGTAGGTCACCTGCACCAACGCCTTTGCTTTCTCCAGAATCGCCAGCGATTCAGCGCAAACCAGCGCCACAGCGTCCCCCAGATAGTGGGTGATCTCTCCCACAGCAATCAGTGTAGGCTGATCCTTCGTAATGTGCCCCACATTCACCTTACCGGGAATATCCTTTGCCGTCAGCACAGCCACCACACCGGGCAGCGCCTCTGCCTCTGCTGTATCAATAGAGAGCACTCTCGCCCGGGCATATTGGCTGCGGACCGCACCACCATAGCACATCCCGTCCACATAGACATCGTCGGGATACTGCCCGTAGCCCAGTACTTTTTCCTCCACATCCAGTCGATGAACAGACGTTCCCATCTGCCAGTCTGCATCGTTTTGTGTAGGAATCTTTCCTTCACGGAAGATCTTTGCCGCCAGCAAAATGCCGTCGATAATCTTCACATAGCCAGTACAGCGGCAGATATTGTTGCGGATGGCATAGGCAGCTTCCTCCCGGGTCGGTGCCGGATGACTGTCCAGCAAGCCCTTGGCAGAAAGGATCATACCGGGAATGCAGAAGCCGCACTGCACGGCTCCCGCTTCACCAAACGCATATGTATAGACCTGTTTCTCCCAATCAGACAAACCCTCAACCGTCAGAATGGTCTTGCCTTCCAAGCGGTCTGTCTGCAAAACACAGGCTTTCGTGGGCTTACCGTCCACCAGCACATGACAGGTACCGCAGGCGCCTTCGCTGCAGCCGTCCTTCACAGAGGTCAAATGCAGCTCATCCCGCAGATAGCGCAGCAGCTTTTGGTTGTGCTTTACCGTGACCTGTTCCCCGTTGACGACGAAATGGGCCATACAAGCTCCTCCTTCACAAAATACATATCCTATGCATTGCGCAATATTTTTGTACCGTTTGCCCCTTGTTTTTTGTTCATTATAGTATACTTCCTGCGCTCACGCAAGGATTTTCAGTCGCTTTCGCATATTCTGCGGAGAAGGCGCAAAAAAGCCGGAACCCATCTGGGTTCCGGCTTCTGCCGATGGATTATTATCGCTGGGTAAGCTCCGTAATCAGCGCCAGCAATTCCGATTTTCCAATGCCCTTCTCCGCAGAGAATGGCACCACTGGCACGTTTTCGTCCAATTCCAACACATCACGGACCCGCTGAAGATTGGGTTCAATTTCCTTCTTCTTCAGCTTATCCAACTTGTTGGCGACCACCACCATGGGGCAGCCCGTGTCCTTGAACCAGTCGCACATCGTTATATCGTCCGCCGTCGGAGCATGGCGGGAATCTACAATCAGGACGCCCATGGTAATCAACTCAGGCTCCTGAAAATAATTCTCCATCAAACGACCCCAGCGCTCCCGCTCGGACTTGGACACCTTGGCATATCCATAGCCCGGAAGGTCTGTAAAGTAAATCTGATTGTCAATCAAGAAGTAGTTGACCTGGGTGGTCTTACCGGGGGTCGCACCCACACGGGCAAAGTTCTTGCGGTTCAGCAGACGGTTAATCACCGAAGACTTCCCCACATTGGAACGGCCTGCAAAGGCCACCTGCGGACGACCATCACGAATGAAGGTACTCTGCTTGACCGCCGAGAGAATAAATTCTGCCTTATTAAAGTTAATTCCCATACAAGTCTCCTTCCTTTACACCCGCACTGCCACAGAAGGCTCCGCGTTTTCAGCTGCCAACACCGTCATGTGCTCCACAGCAGCTGCCGGTGCCTGCGGCGGTACCAGTGCCATTTTCAGAACCGTGTCCACCGATTCCACTGTTACAAAGTGCAGCCCACGGCGCACTGTCTGATCGATTTCCTCCAGGTCCTTTTCATTCTCCTTGGGAATCAGTACCGTGGTGATGCCGTTGCGCAGCGCTGCCATAGTCTTTTCCCGCAGGCCGCCAATGGGCAGCACACGGCCTCGCAGCGTCACTTCACCGGTCATGGCAATATCGCCCCGTACCTTCCAGCCCGTCAGTGCCGAGCACATGGCTGTGGTAATAGCAATACCCGCCGAGGGACCATCCTTAGGAACAGCCCCCTCCGGGAAATGAACATGGATATCTTTTGTCTTGTAGAACTCTTTGTCCAAATCCCACTCCGCAGCGTGGCTGCGCAGATATGTATGAGCTGCCTTAACAGACTCCTGCATCACCGTTCCCAGATTGCCGGTCAAATCCAGCTTGCCGGTACCGTCCATGACACTGGCTTCCACTTCCAAGAGCTCGCCGCCCACTTCCGTCCAAGCCAAGCCGTTCACCACGCCTATTTCGTCATGCTTGCGGTGCATCGGGGGCTGATAAGGCACGGTTCCCAGCAAATCATGCAGGTCTTTCTCTGTCAGGCGAACAGACTTTACATCACCGCTTACAAGGCGCATTGCTGTTCTGCGGCACACCTTCGCCAGCTGCCGTTCCAGTACACGGACACCGGCTTCTCTGGTATAGCCGGTGATGATACCACGAATGGCATCGTCACTGATATGAAGCTGCGACTTCTTCAGGCCATGCTCTTTGAGCTGCTTGGGCAGCAAGTGGCGTTTGGCAATTTCCAGCTTTTCCTCATCGGTATAGCTGCCCAGTTCAATGACCTCCATACGATCCAGCAGCGGGCGAGGAATGGTGCTGAGCGTATTAGCGGTGGTGATGAACATGACATGGCTTAGATCCACAGGGACTTCCATAAAGTGATCCCGGAAGGTGCTGTTCTGCTCACTGTCCAATACTTCCAGCAGTGCCGAAGCAGGATCGCCCCGCATATCGCTGGCCATTTTATCAATTTCGTCCAACACCAGCAACGGATTCATAGACTTCGCACGAATGACCGCATCAATGATACGACCAGGCATTGCGCCAATATAGGTTTTGCGGTGGCCACGGATATCCGCTTCATCCCGCACGCCACCCAAAGACAGACGGGCCATTTTGCGGTTCATCGCCTTGGCCACAGAGATGGCAATGGAGGTCTTACCGACTCCCGGAGGTCCTACCAGGCAGAGGATCTTTCCCTTGGCATCGGGGTTGATCTGACGCACGGCGATATACTCCAAAATGCGCTCTTTCACCTTCTCCATCCCGAAGTGATCACGGTCCAGAATTGCCCGCGCCTTGTCGACATCGGCACGGTCACGGGTCTGCTTGTTCCAGGGCATCTCCAGGCACACATCCAGATAGTTCCGGATCACCGAGGCCTCAGCACTGCCAAACGGCTGTTTGGCCAGTCGGCTCACCTCTTTTTGGAGTTTCTTCTCCACATCCTCTGCCAGCTTGGCATCCCGGATGCGCTTGGTGTACTCCTCAATTTCCTCGTCGTTGTCGTCACCCAGCTCGTGCTGCAGTACATGCAGCTGCTCCCGCAGCACCATGTCCCGCTGTACACGGCCCACTCGGTCACGAACCTTTTGCTCCATCTCTATCTCTAACGAGATCACATCTACCTCATGGGTCAGGATCTCATTGACGATCTGCAAACGCTTAACAGGATGCAGCTGTTCCAAGACACGCTGGCGTGCCTGATGCCGCAGCGTCAGATTCTGGGCAATAAGGTCCGCCAGATGACCGGGGTCTTTATCATCCAGCATTGTCGCCACCAGCTCTTCCGAGAGATTGGGCATCATGTCACGATACTGGCCAATAAGGGCGTACGTCTGACGAATTGTCGCCTCTACCCGGTCACTGTCGCGGAAAGAGACATCCTCCAGCAGTTCTACGTTAGCCTGCAGGAACGGAGTTGTCTGCCACAGGCGGTGCAGCCGGGCCCGCTGACGGCCCTCAACCACCACCCGGACGGTGGTCTCCGAAGTTTTCGCAATCTGCACGATCCGGCACACCGTACCGATGCTGTACAGGTCCTTCTCTGTTGGCTCGGCTGTACTGATCTCACGCTGGGTAACCAGGAAAATATCTCTCTCGGCTTCCATCGCACAGTCCAGGGCATAAATTGAAATTTCTCGCTCTACGTCGAAGCTGAGAGTCAGCTCCGGGAAAACTGTCAGGCCCCGAAGGGCCAGCACAGGATAATTCATGGTTGTCATTGTTTTCTCCTTTATAGGGAAAAGAGAAGAGGCGAAAAATTCGCCTCTTCTCTATGGCACATTTAAGAGGCCGGGACGGAGTCTTGCTCCTCCGCTTTACCGGTCTTCAGTTTTGCGTGATGACTGACCTTCTCCGGATCACGTTCGATCATCGGTTCGGCACCGTTTTTCACACAGTCCACCGTAATCGTCACCTTGGTGATGGTGGGATCCGAGGGAATATCATACATGATCTTCGTCAAGATCCCTTCCATAACGGCACGCAGACCGCGGGCGCCGATATTACGCTCCACAGCGCGGTCGGCTACTGCCACAAGTGCCTCCTGCTCAAAGGCCAGCTCCACATCGTCGTACTCAAACAGCTTGTGGTACTGCTTGACCAGTGCATTCTTGGGCTTGGTCAGAATTTCCACCAAATCATCCCGGTTCAGACCGTCCAGTGCTGCCAGCACCGGCAAACGACCCACCAGCTCCGGAATAATGCCGAACTTCAGCAGATCCTGGGGCTGTACTTCCTTCAGCAACTCGCCGTTGCGGCGCTCTGCCTTGCTCTCCACCACGGCATCGAAGCCGATTCCTTTGCGGTCCGTGCGCTGCTCGATGATCTTTTCCAAGCCATCGAAAGCACCGCCGCAAATGAAGAGGATATTGCGGGTGTCGATCTGAATAAATTCCTGATGGGGATGCTTACGGCCACCCTGGGGCGGCACATTGGCCACCGTGCCCTCCAAGATCTTCAGCAGTGCCTGCTGAACACCTTCACCGGACACATCACGGGTAATGGACGTATTTTCGCTCTTTCGTGCGATCTTGTCGATCTCATCCACATAGATGATACCGTGCTCTGCCAACTCCACATCAAAGTCGGCTGCCTGCAGCAAACGCAGCAGGATGTTCTCCACGTCGTCGCCCACATAGCCGGCCTCGGTCAATGTCGTGGCATCGGCAATGGCAAAAGGAACATGGAGCACGCGGGCCAGCGTCTGGGCAAACAGGGTTTTGCCGCTGCCGGTAGGACCGATCATCAGGATATTGCTCTTCTGAAGCTCCACGTCCTCACCGCCGCCAAAGTAGGTGCGCTTATAGTGGTTATACACCGACACGGAGAGGGCAATTTTTGCCTCCTCCTGTCCGATCACGTACTGATCGAGCACATCCTTGATCTCACGGGGCGTCGGCAGACGATCCGGGGCCTCCAGAGCGCTTGAGGAGGTCTCCTCATATCCGTCATCCAAAATGGACATACACAGCTGCACACACTCATCGCAGATGCGGACACCGCCGGGACCCTGAATCATTCGATGGACCTGATCCTCATGCTTTCCGCAGAAAGAGCAGCGCAGAGACTTTCTCTCTTCAGACATCTGTTTACCTCTTATAAATGACCTTATCAATCAGGCCAAATTCCTTGGCCTCTTCAGCGGTCATAAAGTTATCGCGCTCACAAGCGGCAGTCATTTCCTCCACAGTGCGGCCGGCATTCTCCGCCATAATCTTGTTCATGCGCTTTTTGATGATTTCCAACCGCTTCAGGTGGATGGCCATGTCCGTGATCTGACCCTGCGTACCAGCAGAAGGCTGGTGGATCATGATCTCAGCGTTGGGCAGAGCAATACGCTTACCCTTGGCACCGGCAGCCAGCAGGAAAGCACCCATGCTGGCACCCAGGCCCACGCAGATGGTGGACACATCGCACTTGATATACTGCATGGTGTCATAAATGGCCATGCCGGCAGTCACACTACCGCCGGGGCTATTAATGTACATCTGGATGTCCTTGTCAGGATCCTGTGCTTCCAGGTACAGCAGCTGGGCAACCACCAGAGAGGCGGTGGTATCATTGACCTCTTCGCCCAGGAAGATGATGCGGTCATTGAGCAAACGGGAGAAGATATCGTAGGAACGCTCACCCCGATTGGTCTGCTCCACAACATAAGGGACTAAACTCATAAAATTGCCTCCTGTTCAAATAGATGTTTCAATACCAAAGTATACCCGCCCGTATGTGATTTTATCAGCAGGGAGAAAAATTACTTCTCCTCAGCTTCTTCTTTCTTCTCTTCTTCCACGGGGGCAGTAGCAACTGCGTGCTTAGCCACCAGCTTGATGACCTTCTCGCGAACGATCTGCTCCTTGACCTGGTCAGCGGGCAGATACTTCTTGACGGTCTCCAGATCCATGCCGTACTTCTCGGCAATGTTCTTAGCCTCGGCCTCGATCTCCTCCTCGGAAGCCTCGACCTTCTCAGCCTTCACCAGAGCGGTGATAGCCAGGTCCATACGCACCTGCTGCAGAGCGGGAGCCATAGCCTGCTCCTTGAACTGCTCCTCGGTGGTACCGGCCATCTTCAGGTACTGCTCAAAGGGCAGGCCCTGCATGGTGATCTGCTGCTTGAAGCCTTCAACCATCTTCTCAGCCTGCAGCTCCACCAGAGCATCGGGGATCTCGCACTCGATACCGTCAGCAACCTTCTGCATCAGAACGTCCTCGAAAGCGCTCTCGGCAGCTTCCTTGCGCTCAGCGGTGATCTTCTTCTTCAGATCAGCCTTCAGCTCCTTCAGAGTCTCGAACTCAGAGACATCCTTAGCGAACTCATCATCGATTGCGGGCACGTTCTTAGCCTTGACCTCGTTGACCTTCACGTGGAAGACCACGGGCTTGCCAGCCAGATCGGGGGTATAGTTCTCGGGGAAGGTGATATCGATATCCTTCTCCTCACCGGCCTTCATGCCGATCAGCTGATCTTCAAAACCGGGGACAAAGCTGCCGGAACCGATCTCCAGATCAAAGTTCTCGCCCTTGCCGCCCTCGAAAGGCACACCATTATCAAAGCCCTCGAAGTCGATGTCAGCGGTATCGCCCTTCTTCACGGCGCGCTCGACCGTCTCCAGACGGGACTCCTTGTCAGCCATCTCCTTCAGACGTGCATTCACGTCAGCGGCCATGACCTTGACCTCTGCGCGAGGAGCCTCCAGGCCCTTATACTCGCCCAGCTTCACTTCGGGATACACGGCGACGATAGCCTTGAAGGTCACGCCATCCTTGCCGCACTCCTCCACATCTACCTCGGGATAACCCACAACATCCAGCTCCTGCTCCTTGATGGCGCTCTCATAAGCCTCGGGCAGAACGATGTTTACTGCTTCTTCATAGAATACTTCCACGCCATACATCTTCTCGATGATCTTGCGGGGAGCCTTGCCAGGGCGGAAACCGGGCATCTGGATGTTCTTACGCATCTTCAGATAAGCCTTGTTGATGGCAGCCTCAAAGTCCTCGGGGCTGACAGCGATCGTCAGAGCAACTCTGCTCTTCTCCAGTTTTTCACAGGATTTTACACTCATTTTGTCTTTTCCTCCGTTCAGCATTAATCTAATCAATGCAATTTAATATGATACCAGAAAACAATCAGGATTTCCACACCTTTTTGCATTAATCGCAAATTTTTTTAGGAATAAACCCTAAATAGTCTCCTGCAACCAGGGAAAAACGGGTTCCCTGATAATCACCTTCAATTGAGCGCCGGTGCGAGGCTCCGTGCAGATGGCCATAGAAGCACTCCTTCACCTGATATTCCCGCAGCAGGCGCAGGATCTCCGGGCACTGATAGCCCTGATAGATGGGCGGATAATGGAGAAAGCAGATCTTCTCTCGCTCCCCCGCCGCCTTCAGCGAGGTCTCCAGCCGCCCGACCTCGCGCAGCAGAACCTTCTCGTTGTGGGTTCCCTGGTTGTCCAGTTCATAGAACCAACCCCGGGTCCCGCACAAAGCAAGGTCGTTGTAAAACTTGCAATTATTATGGAGGATCTCCATGGTATTCAAGTCGTGCTCGGCAAAGAAGCGTTCCATCTTTGCGGTGGTGTTCCACCAGTAGTCATGGTTGCCCTTCATCAGATATTTCTTTCCGGGCAAGGCGTTGATAAACCGAAAATCCTCCAAGGATTCCTCCAAGGACATTCCCCAGGACAGGTCCCCACACAGCACCGTCACATCATCGTCCGTCAGGGTGGAAAAGCCTTCCTGAATGCGCTGGACATAGTTCTTCCAGCCGTCGCCGAACACCTCCATACTCTTGTTGGACGAAAGGGAGAGGTGTAAATCTCCAATTACATACAGTGCCATAGGGGTCCTTTCTGTCAGATCATCTGTCTGCGATTATTTGAGAAACTATCGTTGTGCTGCACCGGACGAATGCCGTATCGCTGCAGCTCTTTGCTATTTCATGGGTACATCCCTGGATTGACCACGGCTGCGGGTACAAGATCCCCCGCACTGTTTCCGTTAAAATGCGTTTTCCAGATATTCAATACGTACCGATGCGTCGTTGTACGCAGCATCCGTATAGACCTCCGCCACATCAAAGCGGGTGGGACAGTCCAGCTGCTTTTCACATAGATACCAGGCCGCTGTCTTGCGCAGCTTCGCCTGCTTGGTGGAAGTTACATAGTCCCGGGGCAGCCCCATGCGCAGATTTGACCGGGTCTTGACCTCCACGAAACACACCACGCCGCCTTTTTCTGCAATAAGATCGATCTCGCCAAAGCGGCAGTGATAACTGTGGGCCAGCAGCTGATAACCCCGGCGGCGGAGGTACTTTGCGACCTGGGCTTCTCCCCAGGTTCCGACTGCCCGACTCATTTCTTCCGTGCCGCCCACTTTTTCAAAAAGGTCTTGCGGTGGGCCGGACAGGGGCCATATTCATCCAGCATAGCGTAGTGCAGCTTGGTACCATAGCCTTTGTGCTTAGCAAACTGATACTGCGGGTACAACCGGTCCAGTTCCTCCGTCACATAGCGGTCACGGCTTACTTTCGCCAAAATCGAGGCTGCGGCGATACTGGCACTTTTTCCGTCACCGCCCACGATCAACTCATGGGGCGTGGTGACAGCCGCCGTTTTGCCGTGATCCCGGTTGCCATCAATGAGAGCCATCCGGGGCGGGACCTTCAATCCGTCAATCGCCAGCTGCATGGCCTTCATCCGGGCACTGAGAATATCGGTGGCATCGATCTCTTCTGCCTCCACCCGCGCCACGGACCAGTCCTCTGCCAGCTCTATGATCTGGTCATAGAGCTGGTTGCGCTTTTTCTCCGTCAGCTTCTTTGAATCATTGAGTCCCTCAATTTCCCGTTCTGGGGACAAAATCACCGCTGCCGCATATACAGGTCCGGCTAAAGGACCGGCGCCCGCCTCGTCTACGCCACAGACGGCGGTGATTCCCTCGTCCAGCCAGCGCTGTTCATAGCTCCAAAGCTCCATTGCAAAGTCCTTCCTTATTCCGGCTGTTCCAACGTAAAGCGGCCCAATTTGCCGCCGCGGAACTCATCCAGCAGGACACGGGCCATACGCTCGGTGTTCACCTCAGCACCCCGCATTAAAAAGCCCCGCTTTCGGCCTGCCTTGATCAGCAGATCATAGCCGGAATCGCCTTCCTCAATATCAATTTTGTAGCGTTCCTTGATGACATCCGCATAGTTCTCGCCCAGATACTCCATCAGGTAGCAGGCCAGTTCCTCCAGGTCCATCACATCATCTTTGATGGCACCGGTAAATGCCAGACGCATACCGACCTTGGTGTCGTCGAACTTAGGCCAGAGAATGCCCGGGGTATCCAGCAGTTCCAGCGTGTTGTCCACCGGCACCCACTGCTTGGTGCGGGTCACACCGGGGCGATCCTCCGCCCGGGCGGTCTTGCGCTTGGCTACCTTATTTATAAAGGTGGACTTGCCCACGTTGGGAATGCCCAGTACCATCACGCGCATCACACGGCCCACCTGCCCCTTTTCGGCATAGGCAGCCAGCTTGTCCTTCAAAAGTTCCCGCACAGCGGCAGCAAACTGTGCCGTACCGGCACCGCCTTTGGCATTGGCTTCCAGCACAGCATATCCCTGTGCGCGGAAATAGGCAGCCCATCGCTTCGTCTGGACAGGGTCCGCCTGATCCACACGGTTGAGCACAATCATACGGGGTTTCCCCTCCGTCATCTCGTCTACATCCGGGTTCCGGCTGGAAACGGGAATCCGGGCATCCACGATTTCACACACGGCATCCATATGCTTGATTTCCGCCACAATCATACGCTTTGTCTTGGTCATATGACCCGGAAACCAACTCAATCCTTCAATCTGCAAAGGAGATCACCTCTCTTAGAAAATACAATCTAGGATATTATAGCATATCCTTCCAAAAATGGAAACCTCAAATCCTCTTCATTCCTCTCCTCCATCGGAAAAGTATATGGGAAAATATGCCATATTCTTCTCCATTTCAGGAAAATGTACAAATTTTTGGGTTTTTGAAAAATTGGTCGTTTTTTTTGACCTATTTTATTTACATTTATCCCTTTCATTTGCTATAATATGTTCCAACATCTTGCATCCGGCTGTAAAGCCTGGAACAAAAATCTATTCTGAGGTGAACTTATGAAAAAGAAACTGTCGCTACCGATCCAAATCGCCATTGCCTTGCTTCTGGGCATCGTTGTTGGTTTTATTTGCTTCTTCATTCCAGGGGGCAGTAATTTCACGACTTCCTACCTGAAACCCTTTGGCGACATTTTCGTCAATCTTCTGAAATTCATTGTCGTCCCCGTAGTCCTCTTCTCTATGATCGACGGCATCCTCTCCATGGCAGACATGAAGAAGGTCGGTTCCGTCGGTCTGAAGACCGTGCTGTACTTCCTGGCTACCACCGCTGTGGCCTGTGTCATCGGTCTGGTGCTGGCCAACTTCTTTAAGAGCCTGGGCCTGTTCCCTGTGCTGGATACTGCCGGTGCTACCTATGAGACTGCCGAGTACGCTGGTTTCATGAATACGCTGGTCAACATCTTCCCCACCAATCTGTGGCAGTCCTTCACTTCCGCCAATATGCTGCAGGTCATTGTGATTGCCCTGTTCTTTGGCGGTGCTATCATGGCTGCCGGCGAGAAGGCTCAGCTCTGCCGTGACATTGTTGCTTCCTTCTACTCCGTCATTGAGCAGCTGATGAACTTCGTCATCAGTTTGGCTCCCATCGGCGTGTTCGCTTATATGACCTGGGTCGTGGCTACGCAGGGTGCTCAGATTCTGGGTGACCTGGCTCTGGTGCTGCTGTGTGCCTATTTGGCTTATATCATCCACGCACTGCTGGTCTATTCCCTGTCCGCTCGCTGCATTGCCAAGATTGGCATCCTGGAGTTCTTCAAGAAGGCTTCTGCTGCAATGATCTTCGCCTTTACCTCCGCTTCTTCTGCCGCTACGCTGCCTGTTTCCAAGGAAGCCGCAGATGCAATGGGTGCGGATGAAGAGATTTCCTCTTTTGTTCTGCCCCTGGGTGCTACTATCAACATGGATGGTACGGCCATCTATCAGTGCGTAGCCACTGTGTTCCTGGCCTCCTGCGCCAACATGACTCTGACTCTGAGCCAGATGGTACTGGTCGTTGTGACCGCTACTTTGGCTTCCGTGGGTACGGCCGGTGTGTCCGGTGCCGGTATGATCATGCTGGCCATGGTGCTGGAAGCCATCGGTGTCCCTGTCTCCTACATCGGCCTGATCGTCGCTGTGGACCGTCTGTTCGATATGGGTCGTACCTGCCTGAACATCACCGGTGACATCTCCTGCGCTGTCTGCGTCAGCCATTGGGAGCACAACAAGAAGGCAAAAAAGTAAGCCATTTCTCTGCAAAATAAATAAAGGCACATCTCCCAGAGATACCAATAAATTCTGGGGAAGCCTGCTACATCTAAGGAACTCGGTCATCCCATGGGATGACCG
>RCNI01001476.1_pt1 | contig 12591 bp, 10 predicted proteins | sample 2041151 | NCBI WGS metagenome assembly RCNI01 (sample SAMN09708214, study PRJNA481090) | feces metagenome | isolation source: feces | place: Antarctica: Albino Rookery | reverse complement strand
GCCCATCCTGTACCTTCTGGATTTTCTTTCTGCCCAAGCCACTCCACATATGGTGCACATCCTTTTTTTACATAATCATACCTTGTATCCACGCAATTTTGCTTCAGTTCTTCTTCCGTTGCATATGCTTTTAAATGTTGGATCTGCGCTCGAATTCCTGTTTGTACATCTGGATAACTTTCTCCTTTTACACCACCTCCGGTCGTTCCAATTCCAGCAAAATTGAACTGTTCTACTGTAGAATCTCCACCATATTGAAGCCATCCTGTCTCGATCATCGTTTGTGCAAATGCAACTTCTGGTCTTACTCCTTCTGCCACTGCTTCATCATAATACATTTGACAAAAAGTTTCTATGCTATCTGCTCCCCCCTGCTTCATGGCATCTTTCGGGTATTCCCCACCATTTTCTTTAAAATAAGTTACCATTTTATCTACTGTTACATCGCTTTTTCCCATAATTGGATAAAAGCCATCTGTTGACGTCGGCTGCACCGCTTCTTCTTTTTCTACCTTGTCTATTTTTGTTCTTGCATTTTTATTTTCTTTTTCAGCCATTTGAACTTCATCTGTTTGAACTTCTTTTTTTGAATATTCTTTACTTTGAAGAGTATCTTTATAATTATTTTTCAACACAACAGCAAAAATTAATATAGCTAGTCCAATCTCTATCCATAATTTTACTTTTTCAACTCTTTTTTCTTCTTTATGCATTCCGATACCCTTCTTCTACTCTTTCTAAACTTAATTAAGTATATTCATACCTTATTTTTTTATAACATATTTTCTCTATTATAACATAATAAAAACGTCGGAAATAGTAAAACTATTTCCGACGCATTTCTCATATGATATGTATATAGCTTTTATTATTCAACTACTACACCTTTCTGAAGCATAATGTTTGCATATAATGCTTTTTCACTTGTTGCGATGATAGCGTATACCTCTTTTGCTTCATCGTAGAATTTGAAACGTTCAATATTTCCAACAGCTTCTGCTCCTCTATCGTCATATTTAGCAACGATTTCTTTATATGTATCCCAGATTGGAGTTTCAACAGTATCACCAGGAACAACTTCCATAAGATTGACTGGTTTTTCTGTATATGTGTCAAGTGGGAAAACCTGAAGAATAGCATCTAAGATTTCTGGAACTCCATGTCCATCCATGCGAATAACAATAGCATTTTTTCCCATTGATTCTGCTGGGAAGTTTCCATCAGAAATTACAAGACGGTCACTATGTCCCATCTCACATAATACTTTTAATAACTCTGGTGATAAAATCTGTGGTATTCCTTTTAACATTTCAATATCCTCCTGATTATAATAGATAATTTTCTTTTTTTGGGCGCAAAGAGTGCCATGTTAAAACAGGCACTCTTTGCTTTTGATAGGTATTAGTTTTATAAGGAATCCCTAAAGGGATTTTCGGCATTAATTATAAACTATTTAATAGTTTTGTACATTGGTCCATATGCCTGGCAAGCTCTGTAGTCCTGTCCTTCTTTGTCCTGTCCAAACGCATTCCAGCAAGATGGTCTGAAGATATCTTCTTCAGGAACGTTGTGCATAGCAACTGGAATTCTTAAGATAGAGCAAAGTGTGATAAGGTCAGCACCGATATGTCCGTAACTGATTGCACCGTGGTTAGCGCCCCAGTTATTCATTACATCGTATGCAGATTTAAATGCACCTTCTCCTGTAACTCTTGGAACAAACCATGTTGATGGCCATGTGTAGTCTGTTCTCTTCCACAGATATTCATCAACTTCTTCTGGAAGTTCAACTGACCATCCTTCACAAATCTGAAGCATTGGTCCTAAATTCTTAACAAGGTTAAGTCTGATCATTGTCATTGGCATTTCAACGTCTGTCTTAAATCTTGAAGAGAATCCACCACCTCTGAAGTATCCAAGGTCAGCATAGTTCCATGTTGTGTTTTCCATGATAGCATCCTGATCTGCTTCTGTTACCTCATACCAAGGTTTCATACATCTGTTACCTTCAGCATCTCTAGCCTGTCCATTAGCGTCAAGGCAGCAAGCTCCTGAGTTGATAAGGTGAATAAATCCGTTAGCTTCTTTAGCGTGTCCTTCAAGCTCATATCCTGTTGTTCTCTTAACAGCCTCTGGGCTCCAGTATGTACGAACATCTGCGAACATCTGAGCTGAGTTTGTAAGAAGTTTAGAGAACATCATTCCAAGTCCGTTAAGGATATCATTTTCTGTTGCAAGGATGTATGGCTCTCTAGCTCCATTCCAGTCAAATGATGTATTTAACATAGCCTCTGTAAAGTCAGCGTTTGGATAGAAGTCTGTCCACTGTCTCTGTCCCTGGAAACCAGCTGCAAGAGCGTTGTGTCCAACCATCTCTTCTTCGCATCCTTCTGGAAGGTTTTTGTTACCATTCATAAGGTCTTTAACGATACACATCATCTTAACTGTGAATTCCCAATCCTGTTCTTTTTCTTCAGGAGTTCTCTGAAGATCTTCACGGTTCTTATCAAATCCCATCTTGCATTTTTCTTTTGTCCATGCAAGAGCTTTCTGGAATTCTTCTTCATCATAAATGTTGTTTGTCATACGACGGATAATTTCAACTTCGTCAACAGACTCTACACGCATACCAAGGTATTCTTCGATGAATGCTGGATCCATGATTGATCCACCGATTCCCATACAGATAGAACCAATCTGTAAGTAAGATTTTCCTCTCATTGTTGCAGCAGCAACTGCAGCACGTCCAAATCTTAAAAGTTTTTCTTTAACATCAGCTGGAATTTCAGCATCATCAGCCTCTGTAACTTCGTGTCCGTAGATACCGAAAGCTGGAAGACCTTTCTGTGCATGTGTAGCAAGTACAGATGCAAGATATACAGCTCCTGGTCTCTCTGTTCCGTTGAATCCCCAAACAGCTTTGATTGTCATAGGATCCATATCCATTGTTTCAGCACCATAGCACCAGCAAGGTGTTACTGTAAGAGTAATATCAACGCCTTCTTTTTTGAATTTTTCAGCGCATGCTGCTGATTCAGCAACACGTCCGATTGTTGTATCAGCGATTACAACTTTAACTGGCTCACCATTTGAATATCTTAAGTTGTCTGTAAATAATTTAGCTGCTGATTTAGCCATGTTCATTGTCTGCTCTTCGAGACCTTCACGAATTTTATAAACTCCTCTACGTCCATCGATTGTAGGTCTGATTCCGATTACTGGGTAACCGCCAATAAGTCTTGATTCTGCCATTGTTATCTCCTCCTTGACTATTTATTTAATAAATGTTTTAAATTTTTCATATGCAGCATCCCACTTTTCAGCATCCTGTGGAAGATACTCATATGTAGTTTCTGAATTTGCAATAATTGCTCTTGCTTCTTTCATATCCTTGATTTCACCAAGTGCCATGAACTGAACAGCAATATTTCCAAGAGCTGTCGCTTCAATAGGGCCTGCGATAACCTTACGTCCGCTTGCTCCTGCTGTCATCTGACAAAGAAGTTTGCTCTGGATTCCTCCACCGATCATGTGAATTGTATCATAATGTTTACCTGTACACTCTTCAATCTGCTCTAATGCATATCTATATTTCATTGCAAGGCTCTGATTGATACAGCACATAATTTCTCCAATAGTTTCTGGAACTTTCTGTCCTGTCTTACGGCAGAACTCTCTGATTCTCTCTGGAATATTTCCTGCTGGAACAAACTCTGGAGAGTCTGGATCAATAAAGCTCTGGAATGGCTCAACTTTCTGTGCCATCTGCTCTAACTCACCAAATGAATATTCCTGACCTTCTCGGATCCACTGTCTTCTGCTTTCCTGTGCAAGCCATAATCCGATAATGTTCTTAAGAAGTGTAGTTGTGTCTCCATAACCACCTTCATTACTTACATTACACTCTAATGACTTTTCTCCAATAACTGGTGCTTTTAATTCTGTACCAAATAAGCTCCATGTACCACAGCTGATAAACATAAGGTCATCTTCCTGTGTAGGAACTGATACTACAGCACTCTGTGTATCATGACTGGCTACAGCTACTACTTTTGCAGGTGCTATACCAAGTTCATCACAAATCTGATCACTTAACTGTCCTACGATCGTACCACTTGGAACGATTTCTGGGAAGATGTTCTTTGGAATCTGAAGGGAATCCATAATCTTGTCTGACCAAACTTTATTTGCAGCATCCATAAGCTGTGTTGTTGTGGCCATTGTATATTCAGCTTTCTTCTCTCCTGTAAGGAAATAGTTGAATAAATCTGGTGTTAACAAAAGTTTGTCTGCTCTTTCAAGAAGCCAAGGTCTTTTCTTAACAAGTGAATAAAGCTGGAAAATTGTGTTAAAGTTTTCAAACTGATTTCCTGTAAGATTGTACAGTTCATCTTTTGGAATAGCTTTAAATACTTCTTCCTGCATACCAAGTGTTCTGTCGTCTCTATAATGTACAGCGCTTTCAAGTAAAACACCCTGATCATCAAGAAGGCCGAAATCCACACCCCATGTGTCAATACCGATACTGTCAAATCCACCTTTTTGTTTTGCTTTGATGATACCCTGTTTAATCTCAAAGAATTGTCTAAGTGTATCCCAATACATTGTCTTGCCGATAATAACCGGATCATTAGAGAAGCGATGAACTTCTTCCATTTTGATCTTGCCATCTTCCAAAGTACCAATAATAGCACGTCCACTGGAAGCACCGAAATCGAATGCAAGTACCTGTTTCTTTTCGTTACTCACGCATTTTCCTCCTCCCAAAGCTAATTAATATGCTCTGTTAATTACTCTGCTACATTTGTAAATTTTACCTTACCTCTGTAACTTCATTACTTTCATTTTAACATTGCGTAATCAAATATACTTGTGCTATAATAGTAAAAAATATAACAATATTCACTTTAGGAGAATTATGCAGTACATAAATTATCGCGAAAGCCGACAAAGGGGAACACTCGACTTTCCTTTTGAATATCATCATGTCACCCCATCTCATCCTCAGTATAACATGTCCCTTCACTGGCATGTAGAGTTTGAACTTATTCGAATATTAAAAGGACAACTATTATTAACGATTGACGAGAATGAATATACAGTTCTAGAGGGTTCTACTATCATAATCCCTGCTGGTTGTGTTCATTCCGGAGTACCAAAAGACTGTACTTATGAATGTATTGTATTTGATATGAATGCATTGTTAAGTAAAAATGACTCCTGTTGTAAACTTGTCCACAGAATTAGTGATCACGAGATTGTTCCATTTTTTGTGTATGATGAAACTTATAACGATATACACCAAATCGTATGGTGTCTTTTTAACGCCATTTCCTCTAAAACCGAAGGTTATGAACTTATTGTTCTTGGCTCTTTTTACCATCTGTTTGGTATAATTTATTCAAAAGGTTATTATACTGCTGTATCTGCACAGCCTTCCCGTAATCATAAACGAATTGTTCAGCTTAAAACTGCGCTTGAGTACATGGAGTCTTCTTATAATCGCCAGATAACCTTAGAAGACATTTCAAATGTTGTGAATATGTCTCCAAAATATTTTTGTCGTTTTTTTCAGGAAATGACGCATCGTACCCCCATTGATTATCTGAATTATTATCGCATTGAACGCGCCTGCTATTTACTGTTAACGACCGATCAGTCTATTACTGAAGTTGCATTCAATTCTGGATTTAACGATCTTAGTTATTTTATCAAAACCTTTAAACGATATAAGGGTACTACTCCAAAAAAATATTTGAAAGCTTAAAAAGACTATATCTCTACATGGAGATATAGTCTTTTCTTTTTAAAAAATTCCAAATATTTTATTTCGGAATGATCCATATAATGTATCATAATCTGTATATTGTATTTTACTGTCTTTAAATCTTTTTCCCCACAACTCGCATAATTTATCCGCAATTACTTTCGTATATTCGCTTTCTAAATTTAAGATTGTTGGAAATACATAATAAATCATAAAAAAGTTAAGATCAACCTGTACACTAGATGGGATCTTTCCTTTTTTGTTAGAAAAATTCTTCTCAACTGCAGACACAAAACATTCAGCAATCTCAACTGCAGCTGCATCTTTATCTTCCGCCTGATCTACATAGGCTTTCATATCTTCAAAAAAATGACTATGCTCTTCTAAAAACACTGCTGTATTAGCTTCATAGTTTTTCTTTTTAAGATGTGACATCATTTTTTCTTTGTTATCAAAAATTTTTTCAATACCTTCAAGCATAATTTTCCTCCTATAGCCTGACGATCAGGATGTTCTGCAAAACATTGACCGCTTTCATATGGTTTACATTATAACAGAAAACACAAAAAAAAGGAACCGGAATACTTCCGGTTCCTCTATTAATTATTCATATTTAAATAATTATCTCACCTTTTAAATTAGTCGTAAAGGTTAGGAGCAATTGTTGGCTCTTCCATGTTTTCAGTGTCATACCAGTATCCGTCTGTTGGGATATCTTCTACTTTTTCACCGTTGTTAACTTTAACTAATGTTTCAAGAGATAATTTACCCATCATGAATGGAGACTGTGTAACAGCACCAAGTAATACTTTATCTCTAACTGCCTGTTTGATAACTGAACCAGCATCAAATCCAGCTGCAACAATCTTGTCACCTAAAACGTTTAAGTTCTGGTTAGCTGTAAGAAGACCTTCTGCTGTAACCTGGTTAGAACCGAACATAGCGATTGTGTTATCTTTGTTCATGATGTTAGCTGCTTCTGTAGCTGAAAGCTCAACTGTTGTCTGTGCAGGAACTGCAACTTCGATGACAACGTCAGCTTCTTTTTCTGCAACTACTTCTGCTTCTGTTTTGTCTACAAATAAATCGTTACCAACAACTGCAACTTTCTTTCCATCAGCTGTAGCAAGTTCGATAAATTTGTTGATAAATCCAAGACCACGTTCGATGATGTTAGCAGATGTAGCATCCTGGTTAACTTCACCAACTCTTACCTGAGCATCTTTGCTAGCTTTTGCAACCTGATCTTTAACTGCTTCATATACGTGTTCAGCTGCTACTGCACCTGCAGCACCGTTGTCTGTAACAACTGTAGAAACAACTGATCCTTCTGGAGCGTCTGGAACTGCTGCGTCGAAGCAAACTACTGGGATTTTTTTGTCTAATGCCATCTGTAAAGATTCAAGAACTGAATCCTGAGCACAAGCTGCTAAAGCGATACCATCTGGGTTTTTGTTGATAGCATTGTTTAACATGTTAACCTGGTCAGCGATATCAGATTCAGCGTTAGGACCTGTAGCATTGAAGTCAATACCAAGTTCTTTCTTTGCTTCTTCCATACCTTTGATAGCTGCCTGCCAGTATGAAGACTGGAAGCTCTTTACAACAACTTCAAAGTGAAGTTTGTCTCCACCTTTGTTAGCGTCATCAGCTTTGTCTCCGCCTTCTTCTTTCTTTCCGCCGCATCCTGCAAGTAATCCAGCAACCATGCATCCGCTAAGTAATAATGCTAAAACTTTCTTTTTCATTTCAATCTCCTCCTAAATGAAATATAGTTTTTTCTATAGTAACAGCCGGGGAGTTAACGACTCCATTTTCCGACTGCTGACTATCATAAATAAATCATCGAGCCTTTTGATTAGTTCTGCTCTTTCTTTCTCTTCAAAATGTCTACAAGTACTGAGAAGATCAAGATAAGACCTGTGATGATCTGCTGCCAGTTTGCTGTAAGACCAATGAAAGGAAGTCCTGTCTTAAGAAGACAGATTACAAATACACCTGCTAAAGTACCTGTGATAGATCCCATACCACCTGTCATAGATACACCACCGATGATTGCACCACCGATAGCTTCAAGCTCAAATCCTGCACCTGTACCTGGCTGTACTGTTGCGAAGATAGCTGAGTAAGAAATAGCAGCTAATCCTGCAAAGAATCCAGAAATTACATATGCAAAAATGTGATAAAATTTTACGTTAACACCTGATAATCTTGTAGCTTCTTTGTTACTTCCAATAGCAAGTGTATAACGACCAACTTTTGTATGGTTAAGTACAAATGTCATAAGTATAACAATTAAAATGATCCACAAGAATCCAAGTGGTAATACTTTTCCACCTTCAAGCTGGATTCTGAAGATTTTTCTGAACCAGCCACCTTCTGCTGAAACTGCTGGCCAAGAAATACCAAATCCACCAACGATGATAGATCCAAGTCCACGTGTAATCATACATGTACAAAGAGTAGCAAGGAATGGCGGTAAATCCATAATTGCTACCAGACATCCATTAAGGATACCAATAACGATACCAAAGAGAACACTAACAAGCATACCTGCCCATGTTGGCCATCCCTGGAATGCGATGAGCCATCCACCAACTAATGAGTAACATACAAGACCTGTACCGATAGAAAGGTCAACACCTGCTGTCATCAATGGGAAAGCAACACCAATTGCCATCAATGTAATATAATATGAATAGTCCAGAATACTAACCATTGTAGTATACTTTCTAAAGTTCGGACTCATAATGGAGAAGAAAGCGAACAATGCGATAACTATAAGAAGAACGATAAATTTCTGTCCTCCGAGTCTGTCGATTGTAGACACCTTTCTGACTCCAGCATTATTTTTTTTGTCTGCCATTTTATCTTCCTCCTACTCAATCTCTCGTGTAGCCAGATTCATGATATTTTCCTGTGTAGCTTCGGAAATATCCAGCTCACCTGTTTTTTTACCTTCGCACATTACTGCAACTCTATCACTCATACGTAAAATTTCAGTCATTTCAGAAGATATCATAATAATGGCTTTTCCTTCTTTTGCAAGCTGATTCATCAACTTATAGATCTCATTTTTAGCACCAACGTCGATACCTCTTGTAGGCTCATCGAAGATTAGAATATCACAGTCTCTTGTAAGCCATTTAGCAATAACGACTTTCTGCTGGTTACCACCTGATAAGTTAACAACAAGCTGGTCAACTGTAGGTGTCTTTGTTGCAAGTGATTCAACATATTTGTCAGCAACTTCTTTTTCTTTCTTCTTATCGATGAAGATTCCTTTTGTGTAACTGTCAAGTGTTGCAAGTGTTGTATTTTCAGCAACAGATTTCTGTACAACACAACCAAATCTCTTTCTATCTTCAGAAAGATATCCGATTCCGTATTTAACAGCATCCTGTGGACTCTTGATTGTAACTTTCTGTCCGTTGATATAAATATCTCCACTTTCAATAGGGTCAGCTCCAAATAAAGCTCTGGCTGTTTCTGTACGTCCAGCACCCATAAGTCCTGAGAATCCAAGGATTTCACCCTTATGAAGTTCAAAACTTACGTCCTGAACCATCTTACCTGCATTAAGGTGTTCAACCTTAAGTACAACTGGTGCATCTTTTGGAACTGTACTTTCTGTCTTAGGATCTTCGTAAATAACACGTCCAACCATCATGTTGATGATATCATCTTTTGTACTGTCTTTTGTGATCAGTGTTCCAACGTATGTACCATCTCTCATGACTGTAACACGGTCTGTGATCTTTTTGATTTCATCCATACGGTGTGAAATGTATACGATACCAATCCCCTTATCTCTTAAGTCATTGATAATTTTGAATAATTCTTCGATTTCTGTCTCTGTAAGAGCTGCAGAAGGCTCATCAAAGATGATAACCTTTGCTTCGTGAGAAATTGCTTTTGCAATCTCACACATCTGCTGACGACCTACTGTGAGGTGTGACATAATCTCTTTAGGATCAATATCGATATTCATTCTCTTAAACAACTTAGTAGCTTCTTCATTCATCTTTGCATCATCGATACGAATTCCTTTTTTGAACTCACGTCCAATAAAGATGTTCTGTGCTACTGTAAGATGTCCGAGCATATTAAGCTCCTGATGCACGATTACGATACCTGCATCCTGTGCTTCTTTTGTGTTTGCAAATTCTACTTCTTTGCCTTCATATGTAATTGTACCGGAATCTTTTTTATAAATACCTGTAAGTACTTTCATAAGTGTTGATTTACCGGCACCATTCTCTCCCATAAGTGCAAGGACTTCACCTTTTCTAATTTCCAGATCTACATGATCCAATGCGTGTACACCAGGGAAAGACTTGTCAATATCTTTCATCGTTAATATAACTTCGCCCATTCTATTACCCTTGCCTTTCTAATTCTTCACTGTTTTAGCAGCTATACTATAAACTGCAATTAGTTCTTTCTACGTCTTGATAAAACATCACCAAATACTGCTACGATAACAATAATACCTGTTACAATAAGCTGATAGTTTTTGTCAAGTCCAAGAGCCAGAATACCTTCCTGAAGTAAAGCGATGACTAATACACCCATTACTGTTCCGCTGATTGAAGCAAGTCCACCTGCCATGGAAGTACCACCCATTACACATCCGGCGATTGCTTCGTTGTTGTACTGGTCACCATAACCAGGCTGAACAGTTGTATATGCTGCTACATAGAAGAGAGCTCCAATACCAACTAATGTTCCACAAATGATGTATGCTAACATTTCCCATTTCTTAACATCTACACCTGAAAGTCTAACTGCTTCTTTGTTACTTCCAAGACATAAGATGTAACGTCCGATCTTTGTCTTATTAAGAATAACTGCACAGATAACAGCAACACCAAGGAAAATGAAAAGTCCTACTGGAACATCTCCTACTTTGATGATCATTCTATACCAACCACCATCTGCTGATGCCTGTGGCCAGTTAACTGACTGTGTTTTTGTAAATACTGATGCAAGACCTTTTGCGATATTCATACTTGCCATTGAAGTGATGAATGATGGTACTGTCCAGTAAGCTACCAGATAACCATTAAATAAACCAAAAGCAAATCCCACAAGAATGCTGATGATGATTGCTACTGGCATTGAAATACCATGTGATACAAGACTGTAACCTGAAATAAGTGCACAGCAGAACATAACTGGTCCGATAGAGAAATCGATTCCGCCTGTTGCAATTACAAAAGTAACACCCAATGATAAGAATCCAAGAAAATATGCATAGTTAAGAGCACTTAAGATTCTACCTACTCCAAGGAAATTTCCACCTGTCATAACACAGAAGAAACCATACAGGAGAAGTAATACGAAGAATAACACGATTCTGTTAAACCCCACCTTTTTTACAAAAGGATTTTCTTTAATCTTTCCCACTTTTTTTCCTCCTACTTCTTCAGCCATACTGACTTTCGTAATATTTTTTGTACCGGCCATGCAGTCTTATCCTGCACCTGCCGTCCCTTTTGGGCCTTTTTGACATGCCACCATGTTGTCCCCTCCTTCACTTCTTTTTATTATAACATTTTCCGTTCATAATTTGCAAGACATTAAAATGATCTATAGCCTTAATATCTGTTTTCTATTTCTTTATATCTCCTTTTAACTATAACTTGCATTTTTTGTGTAAACTTTATATAATGTCGTTATTCAACCGTGAATTTTACGGTTTATTTAAAAAGGAGGATTATATGAAACACCAACGTACTATATTAAGTATCATTTTACTAACAATTCTTTTATCGCTTAGCCTAGCAGCCTGTGGTCAGAAATCCGACTCCGCACCGGCTCCTTTTTCAGAGCTTACATGGGACAGTTCCTATGACGATATGATTGCTCTCGAAGGTAAAGAAATCAATTCATACGACTCCATATATAATGGAACTACATATGCATACAATAGAAGTTTTCTAGATCATGATGGTTCCATCAAATATATGTATGATGATAAAGAAAAACTTGTATGTATTGCTTGGGAATACACTGCTAAATCACCAGAAGATCTAAAAGAAGTCTACGATGAGATTGTTAAAGATCTTACTAAAAAATACGGTGACAGTGAATACCAAAGTGGAAATAGTACAAACAATGGCAATGTATGGTATCGTAAAGAAGGAAACATCATCTTAAGTTCCGTCTCTACCAAGAACATCAATGCTATACTGTACTCTCACCTCAGCCCTTCTGTTTCTTCACCAGAAAATGACTAATCATTACTGTACTTTATAGTATAGCGTTATTTTAAAATTTATGTAATCGAATATCTTACTAAAAAAGGTTAAAAAATTACACTTTTGTAAAATTTTAACCTTTTGTTTTATTTTGATTTCTATTCTTGTCCTATAAACGGGTAGAGCAATCTCTGGTTTTCTTCTTCGTAAAGATTTTCTTTTGTAATAAGTTTACAGCCTGAGTCTGTATTTTTTTCTATTTCTTTTCCTTCTAGTATATCATTTGCCTGTTTCATACCTAAATACCCCATATTAAATGGTTTCTGAATTACAATCCCCTGAAATACTCCGGCTTCTAAAAGTTGAATTTCTTCTATAGAGTTATCAAATCCTACAATTTTTATTTTTTCTGACAATCCTAATTCTTTTATGGCTCTTGCCGCACCTACCGATGCATATTCATTTGTACCTATTATCATTCCAAGTTTTGGATGTTCTTCAATCATTGTCTTTGCCTGTTCATAAGCTTTTTCATAGGATGATCCGCAAAACATCACTTCTTTAATATTATTTTCTTTACTACCTAATCCGCTTCGTATTCCCGCTTCTCTGTCCATAGCT
>RCNI01001720.1_pt1 | contig 12592 bp, 15 predicted proteins | sample 2041151 | NCBI WGS metagenome assembly RCNI01 (sample SAMN09708214, study PRJNA481090) | feces metagenome | isolation source: feces | place: Antarctica: Albino Rookery | reverse complement strand
GGACACCCATTTTGCAAATCCCAATGGACTGGATAGTCCGGGGCATTATTCCACCGCAAAGGATATGGCAACGCTTGCCTGCTATGCCATGCAAAATCCGATTTTTGCTCAGACAGTCTCGACCAAGACCGTAAAAATCGGCGATCGATTCCTCAAAAACCACAATAAGCTGCTGTGGTCGGTAGAGGGAGCTGACGGGGTCAAAACCGGGTTTACGAAGGCTGCAGGACGGATTCTTGTATCCAGCGCCACAAGACAGGGCCGCAGATTGGTGGCTGTGACCATGAATGATCCGGACGACTGGCAGGATCATAAGGAACTTCTGGAAAAGGGGTTCTCTCAGTTTGCAGTGCGGCAGATCGTGGCGGAAGGGGAGTGCCTGGGAACCGTGGAAGTCGCCGGAGGACAGGATGAAATCGTAAAGCTGATTGCCACAGAGAGCTTTTCCTACGCACTTACCGAAGGGGAAAAGCCGGAAATCGTGCCGCAAGGGCCGGGTTTTGTCTATGCGCCTGTTGCAGAAGGACAGGATGCAGGAAACGCCTATATCTATATCGGGGAGAGCTGCATCGGTAAGGTACCACTGGTTTACGGACAGACCGTGGAACAGGAACCGCAGGAGGAGACTCCCTCCCTGTGGGATAAGTTACTGAGAAGAGGAAAACAATGAAAGAACGCTTACAGAAGATAATTTCAAGCCGGGGACTTGCATCCCGTCGGCGGGCGGAAGAGATGATCGCAGCAGGCCGTGTTACTTGCAACGGGCAGGTCTGCCAGCTGGGTCAGAGCGCTGATCCTGATACGGATGAAATCCTGGTGGACGGGAAACCACTCCCGTCCCTCCGGGATCACGTGTACATAATGCTTCACAAACCGAGAGGGTATGTGACAACCCTTTCGGACGAGAAGGGAAGGCCCAATGCAGCCCAGCTGGTGGCGGACTGCGGCAGACGGGTTTATCCGGTGGGGCGGTTGGACATGGACTCGGAAGGCCTTTTGATTTTTACAGACGATGGGGAATTTGCAAACCTATTGATGCATCCACGGCATGAGGTCAATAAGACCTATCGTGTGATCGTAAAGGGGTTTTGTGAGGATAGTCTGGAGAGACTGAAACAGCCCATATTGCTTGATGGATACCGAATCAAAGCACCCAGGGTTTTCCTGGTAAAAAAACCGAACACGCCCAATAATGGCGCAGCGGAATTGACGGTAACCATTCACGAAGGACGGAATCGCCAGGTGCGCAGGATGTGTGCACAGGCTGGTATGACCGTGATTCGGCTGATCCGGATACAGGAGGGTGCTATTTCCCTGGGAAAGCTGCCCCTAGGAAGGTGGCGCTATTTGACAGACGGGGAAGTGGCGGCACTTAAGAAATAATTTTGCAATTTGCTCTGGATTTACTTGCAAAAATCCAGAGCTTTTGTTATGATTACTGGACAGTACTTTTTGTCTTTGGAGGCAAATTATGAATGAGGATATTTTGTCTGTTTTGGATTCTTTAATGCCCACATTTTCAAAGGGACAGAAGCGAATTGCCAGTTATATTACAGAATTTTATGATAAAGCGGCATTTATGACCGCAGGACGTTTGGGAAAGGCTGTCGGTGTCTCTGAGTCAACGGTTGTACGATTTGCTGTTGAGCTGGGATACGATGGCTATCCTGCTATGCAAAAAGCCATGCGGGAAATGGTTCTAAATCGGCTTACCTCCGTACAGCGCATCGGGGTTACCCACGATCGGATCGGCGATCAGGACATGGTCTCCATGGTGCTTTCGTCCGATGCGGATAAACTGCGGCAGACCAATGAGACCATTGACCGCCACAGCTTTCATGCTGCGGTAGATGCGATCCACACCGCAAAGCATATTTATATTTTAGGTGTCCGTTCTGCTGCTGCACTGGCGAATTTTATCGGCTATTATCTGAACTATATGTTCCGGGACGTGCATATTATTACCGCATCCGGAACGGGAGAGATGTTTGAACAGCTGGTGAATCTGGAAGCAGGGGATGTGGTCATCGCCTTCAGTTTTCCACGGTATTCTGCGGCAACCATTAAAGGCGTTCAGTACTGCCGCAGTGTGGGCGCCACGGTAATCGGTATTACAAATTCCAATATTTCCCCTCTGGCCCAGAACAGCGACTATGTTTTGGTGGCCAAAAGCGATATGGTCTCTCTGGTGGACTCTTTGGTGGCACCCTTAAGCATTGTAAATGCCCTAATTGTCGCACTGGCAGAAAACAGAGAAGAGATGCTCTCTAAAACATTTGATAAATTGGAGCGAGTGTGGGAAGAGTATCATGTATATGAGAAGCAGGTGGACCCATAATGAACTATGATGGTATTGTAATTGGCGGTGGCCCGGCCGGTATGTTTGCTGCAATCACTGCAGCTCGGCAGGGCAATCGTGTTTTGCTGATAGAGCGCAACGCACGTCTAGGAAAAAAATTACTGATTACAGGAAAAGGCCGCTGCAACGTTACAAATGACTGCGGGGCTGCAGAGGTGCTGCAAAATGTACCCAGAAACGGACGCTTTCTTTACAGCTCCATGGAGAAATTTCCGCCAGAGCGTGTGATGGCGTTTTTTGAGGAACACGGATGCCCACTCAAAACCGAGCGAGGCAATCGTGTTTTTCCCGTCAGCGATCAATCTGCATCCGTGCTGGACTGTCTGCAAAAGCAGCTGCGCAGTGCTGGAGTCAAAGTGCAGACAGACAGGGTAGACGCAATCATGACCGACGAAAATGGCGTAGTAGGCGTAAAGACCGAGCATGACAGAATAGAAGCCGGCTGGGTGATTCTGGCGACCGGTGGCGTGTCTTATCCGACGACCGGCTCCACCGGAGATGGATATGCCATGGCAAAAGCGCTGGGACACACCATTGTGGAGCCTCAGGGATCTCTGGTTCCCCTGGAGACAGAGGGCAGTGACTGCCAGGATATGCAGGGCCTCAGCCTGCGCAACGTGGGGATAAAGCTGCTGAATGGAAAGGGCAAGGTGCTCTATAAGGATTTTGGCGAGCTGCTCTTTACCCACTTCGGAGTGTCCGGACCCACAGTTCTCAGTGCCAGCTGTCACCTGAAAGGAGAGGGGTGCAGGCTCCTTATCGATTTAAAACCGGCCCTGGAGGAGGGCAAACTGGATGATCGCATCCTGCGGGATCTGGAAGTTTACCGGAATCGCACCATGGAAAATGCGCTCACAGATTTATTGCCCCGTTCCATGATCCCTGTTGTGCTCCGAAAGCTTGACATTCCCCATGACCTGCAGGCAAACTCTCTTACAAAACAGCAGAGAAGAGCGCTGGTGGGACTGCTCAAAGCCTTTCCAATTCAAATATCCGGAAAACGCCCGGTTGCGGAAGCGATCATCACATCCGGCGGTGTGAAGACATCGGAAATCGATCCCAAAACCATGGAATCGAAAAAGATTCCGGGGCTGTTTTTTGCCGGGGAAATTATTGACTGTGATGCGTACACAGGCGGGTTCAATCTGCAAATTGCATGGGCGACTGCCTATGCAGCTGCCATGGCTGTAAAAAACTCTCATTGACAAATAGGGGTTCTTATACTAAAATACTGTAAGACATCATGGCATACATGTTGGAGGATAAGAGTATGTACGAAAAATTAGTTTCTTACGCTGCCAAGCAGCTCGAAATCAATCCTGATGATATCACTCCGGAGAGCACATTCGAGAGCCTGGGTATTGATTCTTTGGATATCGTTGAAATGATTATGGATCTGGAAACAGAACTTGGCGTAGAGCTGGAGATGGAGGATCAGAAGATCACGAACTTCCGTGAGCTGGCTGATTTTATTGAAACAAAAATCAACTAATAATCAAATATCCTTGTTATGGCAGACCGGCTTATAACAAGGTCGCACTAGTCGGGGAGTTAGCGGTGCCCTGTACCTGCAATCCGCTACAGCAGGGGTGAATTCCCACACCCGGACAAGTTTGAGTGCCGTCTGCTCCATGTAAGTGGCGTTGAAGGAACGGTCCTGCGCAACGGAATCCCGTGAACCATGTCAGGTGGGGAACCAAGCAGCATTAAGCGGACCTTTTCGTGTGCCGCGGGGTAGCCGTTCCCGAGTTGGCTGCATGGATACCGGGTGTTCAGCTTGCTCAAATGTGGGTGTGCGATCTTGTTATGAGTCGGTCTTTCTTTTGGAGGTAACTATGTATCAGGCGCTGTATCGTAAATACCGACCGCAGACATTCGATGATGTGGTTGGTCAAATGGCTGTGACGCAAACGCTGAAAACGCAGCTTCAGAGCGGTCGGCTGAGTCATGCCTATTTGTTTACCGGTTCCCGGGGAACTGGCAAAACAAGTAGTGCAAAAATTCTGGCAAAGGCAGTAAACTGTGAAAATCCGCAGGATGGGAATCCCTGCAATTGCTGTCGGGCCTGTAAGGCCATCGATTCCGGTTCCTGCATGGATGTGCTGGAAATCGATGCTGCCTCCAATAACGGTGTGGACAATGTCCGTGACCTGCGTGACGATGCGATTTACACCCCGTCCCAGGTGAAAATGCGTGTGTACATCATCGATGAGGTACATATGCTGTCGATTTCGGCATTTAATGCACTGCTTAAAATCATCGAAGAGCCGCCGGAACACCTGCTGTTTATTCTTGCAACCACAGAGCTGCACAAGGTTCCGGCAACAATCCTGTCCCGCTGCCAGAGATTTTCCTTCCGGAGAATCAGCCAGGAGGATATTGCCGCAAGGCTTCAGTATGTGGCCTATCAGGAGAGCATTGACCTGGATGATGCAGCGGCTCGGATTTTGGCCCGACTGGCAGACGGCGGCATGCGTGACGGCCTCAGCCTGCTGGATCAGTGTGCCTCTGCCACCACCGGCGAACTCACCGCTGAGCGTGTGTATACCTGTCTGGGAATTGCCGGTGTGCAGGAATGCGGCCAGCTTATGGCCCATATTGCGGATCAAGATACCAGTAAGGCACTGTCCCTTTTAAATACCTTCTATGCCGAAGGCAAGGATATGGGAGCCCTTTTAGATGAGCTTGCCTGCCTTACCAGAGATTTTCTGGTCATTAAGACAGCACCCAAAGAGGGCATCAATATGCTGTCTGGTGTAGCATCGGATGGTGAGGTGCAGGAGCTTGCCAAACGGTTTTCCGTGGGGGAACTGACCCGTATGCTGGGAATTATACAAAAGACAGCTGCCGGATTTACACGTAGTTCCAGCCGAAGAATGGATGCAGAGCTATGTTTGGTTAACCTGTGTCAGCCGGAGCTGCATATGGATTTGGAATCTATTAACTCCAGACTTACCCGCATTGAGGATCAGCTCCGAAGCGGAAACATCCAAATTGCTGCGCCATCCGCAATTCCGCCTCAGCAGGAGGAAGAACGTCCTCCCATGCCGGATGATCGGGAGGCACCGCCGGATCCCCTGGAAGAGGCGCACGGACCGCTGCAGACAGAGGCACCTGTTGGTTTTTGGAGTGACTTGGTAGAACAGATCCGCAGAGAACTGAAACCTCCGGTTTCCGGTTTCTTTGCAGCCACACCCAATGCGCCTGTTCAAGGCGTGCTGAGGGGCGATCAGCTTCTGCTGATATGCACCAACAGTTTTACAATGGATATGATTGGCAAGAAGGAAATTCTTGATATGATCTCCATGAAGGCCGCCGCAAAATTGGGACGGCCCATCCGTGCGGTTGTGACGGATAACAGCGGAGGCAGAGTGAAAAGTGAACAAATGGAGCAGCTGCTGCAGTTCGGCAGAGCCCATAGTGATATTGTCAGTATCAAAGATAACGGTAATGAATAAGGAGAGTTGATTATGGCGAAAGGTGGATTCCGGGGAATGCCCGGTGGAATGAATCAGTCCGCAATGCTTAAGCAGGCACAGAAAATGCAGCAGGAGATGCTGCGCATGCAGGAGGAGATGGAAAATAAGACCTACTCCGCAACAACCGGCGGCGGCATGGTAAAGGCTGAAGTGAACGGTAAGCATGAGGTTTTGAGCCTGGAGATCAATCCGGAGGCCGTGGATCCTGAGGATGTGGAAATGCTTCAGGACATGGTGATTGCAGCAGTCAACGAAGCTATGCGTGCGGCAGACACAGATTCTGCAAACAATATGTCTCGCTTGACGGGTGGCCTCAACCTGGGCGGCCTGTTCTAAGGAGGCAGTATGCAGTATTTTCCTGCTGCTCTACAGGAGCTTGCAGATCAATTCGGCCGTCTGCCGGGAATCGGCGGTAAGACGGCGCAGCGTCTGGCGTTTCACGTATTGGAACTTCCTTTGCAGGATGCGGAGGCCTTTGCAAATGCCATTTTGGAGGCAAAGCGAACGGTTCACACCTGTCCAGTCTGTCAGAATCTGACGGACAGGGAGATCTGTCCCATTTGCGATAACGATATGCGGGATCACAGTACGATCTGTGTGGTAGCAGAGCCTAAGGATGTAATTGCCATGGAGCGCAGCCGGGAGTATAACGGCGTTTACCATGTACTGCATGGGGTGATCTCCCCGCTGAACCATGTCACACAGGATGATATCCGGATCAAGGAGCTGCTCCAGCGTGTGGCTTCCACGGATGTACAGGAGATTATTATGGCTACCAATCCGGATACGGAGGGAGAGGCCACAGCCATGTACATTTCACGGCTTTTAAGGCCTATGGAGGTTAAGGTAACACGCCTTGCTTATGGTGTCCCGGTGGGCAGTCAGCTGGAATATGCGGATGAGGTGACTCTCTCAAGAGCACTGGAAGGCAGACAAGAGATATAAAAAACGGGTGCAGTTCAGAAATGAACCGCACCCGCTCTTTTTCATTATACACTGTCTTTATACTGAACAAATCCCAGAGTCATGTAATCCAGATAAACCTGTTTGTCGGGGGATTTCCCCATAGTGACCCGGCGGCAATTTACTTCCCAGACGGGAGCGCCGTTGAGCGTTGTCGATTTGATCTCAAAAACATGATTCCAGCTCCGGCCTTCCATGTAAGGCTCGTCCCGCAAAAAACGAATGAGCTCCAAATGTCTAAAATGGAAGGTGGGAAAAGCGTTTTTAATGCAATCCTCAAATATTACCTGGGCATCCCGCAGACTGCCCATTTCAAAAGCACTGCGAATCATTGCGCCGTAATCTTCCATAGTGACTCCTTCCTTTATACCTTAGAATAGGTTTTGTCCAGAAAGCGCTGAGAGGACACCACAGCACGTTTGTGGGTGCCTTCGCCGATTTTTCCGGATTCATCGTATGCGGTTACCTGGAATGTCACGGTATTTCCTTCAACCTGGGTGACTTCGGCCTCTGCACGGACCTCCAATCCTACCGGAGTTGCGCTCATATGCCGGATCTGCAGCTCTGTGCCAACGGAAGTTTTGTCTTCCGGGAGAACAGAAACCAGCGCTTCACAGGCAGCGCCCTCCATCAGTGCAACCATGCAGGGGGTGGCATATACAAGCAGACTGCCGGAACCGACTTCCAGAGCGGTATCCTCCCGTTCCACAAGGGTACTTGCTTCCCCTTTCAAACCAACTGTAATTTCCATATTCATCCCTCCATTTACAGTTTCACTATAGCTTAAAATCGGAAAAGTGTCAATAAAAGGATTGCTATTTTATAAATAGTGACTTATAATTGACCCAGTATTATTACGAGGTGGTCACTTATGGCTGAGAACAAAAAATTGAATATGACAATGCTTTGCGACTTCTATGAGCTTACCATGGGAAACGGATACTTTGAAAAAGGCTTCAAAGACAGGATCTGCTACTTTGATGTATTTTTCCGTCAGTGTCCGGATCAGGGCGGCTTTGCAATCGCTGCCGGTTTGGAACAGATCATCAAATATATTGAGGAGCTTCATTTTTCCGGTGAGGATATTGAATATCTGAGAGGGAGAAAGCTGTTCAGTGAAGCGTTTTTGGATTACCTTGCAAACTTTAAGTTCAGCGGCGATATCTGGGCTGTGCCGGAGGGTACCCCGATTTTCCCCAGAGAGCCGATCATGACAATCCGTGCGCCTGCAATTGAGGCACAGCTGATTGAGACCTTTGTGCTTTTGTCTCTCAACCATCAGAGCCTCATTGCCACGAAGGCAAACCGTGTGGTTCGGGCTGCCCAGGGCCGCACAGTCCTGGAGTTTGGATCCAGAAGAGCACAGGGCGCAGATGCTGCAATTCTAGGCGCCAGAGCGGCATATATCGGTGGCTGTAATGGTACGGCCTGCACGATTTCGGATCAGCTGTTTGGCGTTTTTGCAGGCGGCACCATGGCCCATGCCTGGGTTCAGATGTTTGACTCTGAGTATGAGGCGTTCAAAGCATATTGTGAGCTCTATCCCAACAATGCTACCTTGCTGGTGGATACCTATAATACATTGAAATCCGGCGTGCCCAACGCCATCCGGGTGTTCAATGAGGTGCTGAAGCCCCTGGGCATTACCAAGTGCGGCATTCGTCTGGACTCCGGTGATATGGCATATTTGAGCCGGGAGGCCCGTAAAATGCTGGATGAGGCAGGCTGGACAGAGTGTCAGATCTCCGTGTCCAATTCTCTCGACGAGTACCTCATTGAGGATCTGCTGCACCAGGGTGCGCAGATCGATATGTTCGGCGTAGGTGAGCGGCTGATTACCGCTAAGAGTGAACCTGTATTTGGCGGCGTGTACAAGCTGGCAGCGGTTGAAGAAGATGACGGTACCATTGTACCCAAAATCAAAATCTCTGAGAACATCACCAAGATCACCAATCCCCATTTCAAGAAGCTCTATCGCTTCTATGGCAATGAATCCGGAAAAGCCATTGCGGACTATCTCTGCGTTTACGATGAGACCGTGGACGACAGTAAGGATATGGAGCTGTTCGATCCCAATTCTACCTGGAAAACCACATCCGTGCATAATTTCACGGCTAAGGAAATGCTGGTTCCCATCTTCCAGAAGGGAAAGCTGGTCTACCGGTGTCCGGAGCTTACGGAGATTCGCAAATACTGCATGGAGCAGATCGATACACTGTGGGACGAGGTCAAGCGCTTTGACAATCCCCATACCTATTATGTGGATCTGTCTCAGAAGCTGTGGAACATCAAGTATCAGTTATTGAAGCAAAACGGAAAAAATGAGAAATAATCATGGATCAAAAGCCATTGCGCTGAGCGGCGTTTTTTGCGCAGTTGCTGTGGTTATTATGTGTCTGGGTGGCCTCATACCGGTTGCCACCTATGTCTGTCCCATGCTATGCTGCATTATCCTGCAAATCGTGCTGGTGATGTGCGGCAGCCGTATCGCATGGGTTTGGTATATTGCCGTTTCTATTTTGAGCTTGCTTCTGGGGCCGGATAAAGAGGCTGCTGTTATCTTTGTTATTTTGGGATATTATCCCATTGTGAAACCCAAGCTGGATACGATGCGCCTTTCGTGGCTTCTGAAGGCAATTTTGTTCAATGTATCCGTTGCAGCGGCTTATGGTGTTCTGCTGCGCATTCTGGGGGTGGAGGATGCATCGATTCTGAAAGAGGGATGGGTGCTCCTGCTGATCCTGGTTGTTTTAGGAAATGTGGCGTTCTTTTTGCTGGATCGGTTCCTTACCATTTTCATGAGAAAATGGAGACCAAAATCCGCAAAATGAAGTCCGGCCTTCTGGAGGTAATATGGCAAAACAATGGGGCGTATATATTCTTCTTTGCGGGGATGGCTCCCTGTACACAGGCTCTACCGATGATTTAGCGCATCGGCTCGAGACTCACCGGGCAGGGAAGGGCGCAAAATACACCCGTGGAAGAGGCCCTCTCAGCCTACAGTACTGGCAGTGCTGCGATAACCGCTCGGATGCCTTAAAACGAGAATGGGAGATAAAACAGCTTACTCGGTGTGAAAAGCTGCAGTTAATTGAAGCATATAAAAAGGGAATGACATGATTTCATGTCATTCCCTTTTTTAATCCGGTTAGAAACTAAGTGATCTTTACATATCAAAAGCGCCCATGATTACAATACCGGCAATGATGATTACAATGGCGGTATAGTGCTTCCATGAGAGCTTCTCCTTCAGGAACAGACGGCTCCAAAGAACGGAGGCCGCACAGTAGGAGGAGATGATGGGGGCAGACATGGCAACATGTGCGGTATCTGCCAGGGCGTAGATATAGGCAAACTGTCCGGCAGTCTCAAATAGAGCACCCACATACTTGGGAGCCTCCATTTTGGGGACCAGTTTCTGCTTTTTGATAATTACGGTGTAAATAAAGCTCACAACTGCCGCAAAGAGGAAGGTCAGCTCATAGGCAACATTTGCGGAATCCTCGTTTAGGGTTTCAAGAACCAGGCTGTCGGCAAAGGTTCCGGCTGCATCTAAAAAGCAGTAGGCGATAGGCATTGCCAGCGCAAGCCAGGATTTTGCATACTTATAATTGGAAGCCTGCTGGCGTGCCGCGCGAAGCTCGGAATCCTCTGTTGCCTCCACGATACCGAGTCCGATTACACCCAGGCAGGCCAGGGCAACCGCAACATATTGCAGAGGATGACTCATTTCCGCAGAACCGGAAACAATGCTGATCACGGCAACCAGTGCGCCGGAGGCGTTGCAGATCGGGGAGGAGATGGAAAGTTCAATGTATCGCAGACCCACATAGCCTATGGCCATAGAGAGGATGTACAGGATGGAGACGGGCAGGTAGGTCATGATGATGGACATGTTTATCTCAACACCGCCGATAATTTCAATCAGCGCATGCAGGCCCATCACCACACCTACGGCCATAACCATCTTCAAATGGCTGTATTGATCCCTGCTGTCCCGGCAGCCGATTTTAGAAAAGAAGTCTGAGCCGGACCAGCAAAGCAGTGCAATCATTGAAAAGATAAACCAATTCATCTAACTATGTTTCCTCCGATTTCTGTCTCTTACAAATTGACAAGCCCGGCATCCAGCATCTTCTGCAAACTCATTAAGATGCCAAGCTTTGCGTGATCCCAGGTGAGGCCGCCCTGGAAGTATACAGCATAGGGGGGGCGGATGGGGCCGTCTGCAGAGAGCTCAATGGAAGAACCCTGCACAAAGGCACCGGCGGCCATGATGACCTTGTCGTTATATCCCGGCATATCCCAGGGCATGGGAGTGGCAAAGGAATCAACGGGAGCAGCGGCCTGAATGCCCTTACAGAAGGCGACCATACCCTCCTCGCTGCCCAGTTCCACCGCCTGAATGATGTCATGGCGGCTTTCGGTTGCACTGGGAACACAGCGGAAGCCCAGAGGCTCATACAGATTTGCTGCAAAAACAGCACCCTTTTCGGCACCGGCAACAACGGTAGGAGCCAGGAAGAATCCCTGGTAGAGCGCAGGCATCAGGCCCAGATTTGCGCCCACTTCCTGTCCGAGGCCAGGGGCGGACAGACGGAAGGCGCAGCGTGTAACACATTCCTCAGTGCCGCAGATATAACCGCCGATGGGAGCAAGACCGCCGCCGGGGTTTTTGATAAGGGAGCCTACAACCATATCGGCACCTACATCAGAGGGTTCAATGGTCTCTACAAATTCACCATAGCAGTTATCAACCATGCAGATGATGTCGGGCTTTACAGACTTGACAAATGCAATCAGTTCACCGATCTGCTTTACAGAGAAGGTGGGACGGGTGGCGTAGCCCTTGGAGCGCTGAATGGTGACCATCTTTGTCTTTTCGGTAATGGCGGCACGGATACCGGGGTAGTCGAAGGAACCGTCTTCCAAAAGCTCAACCTGGGCATAGGATACCCCGTACTCAGCCAGAGAGCAGGGACTCTTGCGAATGCCGATTACCTCCTGAAGGGTGTCATAGGGCAGACCGACAGGGGAGAGCAGCTCATCACCGGGCAGCAGATTTGCAGAGAGTGCAACTGTGAGCGCATGGGTTCCGCAGGTAATCTGGGGCCGAACAAGTGCTGCTTCCGTGTGGAACACATCTGCATATACCTTTTCCAGATTGTCACGGCCCACATCGTCATAGCCGTAGCCGGTGGTGGCAGCAAAGCATGCAGCAGAGACACGATGCTTCTGCATTGCAGAAATCACCTTTGCCTGGTTATACTCCGCAACCTTATCGATCTGCGCAAAGCGATCTTTCAGCTTTTCCAGCGTTTTTTCACCTTGATAATAAACAGCAGGGGAGATCCCCATAGTTTGGTACATTTCCAGTAATTCTTCCATAATCTCAATCCTCTTTCTTTTCTATATCAAATATTTGATCGGCAAGGTCTCTCAGTATTTCCGGCCGGGATACGATGAGGCCTTTGTTTTCTTCACCCAGAATCAATAAAGTATCTCCGGGATGTATGTTAAACAGCTCTCTGGCTTCTTTGGGAATTACGATCTGTCCCCGGTCACCAACTTTTGCTGTCCCAAACACACGTTTTGCATATCCTTTCCCGAGAATATGTTTACCAGCGGCCATGATTCACACCCTTTCCTACTTTTCATATTTTTCACACAGCGCTTAGTATAATAAAAACCGCTCCGATTGTCAAGACCGGGGCGGTTTTGTTACATTCAGTCGTCTCTTCTTCGATTTCCGAAGAGAATGACAAGCCGCAGAAGCTGCGCCAGAGATACG
>RCNI01001474.1_pt1 | contig 12605 bp, 7 predicted proteins | sample 2041151 | NCBI WGS metagenome assembly RCNI01 (sample SAMN09708214, study PRJNA481090) | feces metagenome | isolation source: feces | place: Antarctica: Albino Rookery | reverse complement strand
TGATACCTTTACGCAGTGGAGCGGTTTCGGTCAGGCGGTGATCCTGGTGATGATCCAGGTAGGCGGTCTTGGTTTTATGACCGTGGCAGCTATGTTTTTCTTTGCGCTGAACCGTAAAATCGGCTTAAAGCAGAGAATGCTGATGGCCCAGAGCCTGGGCCTGGACAGCCTCAGCGGCATCGTCCGCATGGTGTCCAAGATTTTGAGGCGTACCTTCATTCTGGAGGGACTGGGTGCAGCCATTCTGACCATCCGGTTCTGCTTCCAGATGCCTTTTTTAAAAGCACTTTGGTGGGGCGTGTTCCACTCAATCTCCATGTTCTGCAACGCTGGCTTCGATATTATGGGAGCCGTGGAGGAGGGGGGCAGTCTCATTAACTATGTCCATGATCCGGTGGTCAGCCTGACAGTCATGGCCCTGATCGTTCTGGGCGGCCTGGGCTTCTTTGTCTGGGACGATGTGCTGCGGAACCGCCGGTTCCGCAAGTTCACCATCCATACGAGGCTGGTCCTGATTATTACCTCCATTCTGATTTTTGGCGGCGGTGCCGTCTATGCCATGCTGGAGTGGAGCAATCCCGCCACCATCGGTACCTTGCCTTTGGGTGAAAAAATCATGGCCTGTCTGTTCCAGTCTGTTACGACCAGAACAGCCGGTGCCTATACCATTGCCCAGGGACCGCTGCACAGCGCTTCCAAGGCATTTACCTGCCTGCTCATGTTCATCGGCGGTTCCTCCGGCTCCACAGCCGGCGGTGTCAAGACTGTCACCATGGGTGTGCTGCTGCTGTCCGTCCTGGCCACAGCCAGAGGCCGTTCCCGTGTGACCGTGTTCCATCGGACCATCAGTCCCAAGCAGGTCAGCGATGCGGTTTCCGTGGTTGTCATGGTCTTTACCGCTCTGCTGGTAGGTGCCATCATTATTTCCGCTACCAACAATCTGGACTTTATCGACTGCATCTATGAGACAAGCTCTGCCATTGCCACTGTGGGCCTGTCCACGGGTATTACGCCTGTTCTCAATGACCTGTCCAGAGTGATTATCATTATCTTGATGTTCTTTGGTCGTGTCGGTGTCATGACCATCAGTTTGGGCTTCCTGCTGTCCAATCAGGCAGAGGAACGCTATCACCATGCAGAGACGAAAGTCCTGATCGGTTAAGAGGAGGTATATCTAATGAAGACCTATTTAGTCGTTGGCCTGGGCCGCTTCGGAACGGCTGTGGCCGAAAGATTGCAGGAACTTGGCAACGAAGTCCTGGTGATCGATGCAGATGAGGAACGGGTCCAGAAAATCGCCAACCATGTGACCTATGCGGTGGTGGGCGATGCCAGAGATGAGGAAGTTCTGGCATCTCTGGGCGTTCGTAACTACGACTGTGCACTGGTTGCCATCGGTGAAAACTTTGCAGCCAGTGTCTTGGTGACCCTGAACCTCAAGTCCATGGGTGTGCCTCAGGTCATCTGCAAGGCCCAGGATGAACTGCAAAAGCGGGCTCTGGAAAAAGTCGGTGCAGACCGTGTCCTGATTCCCGAACGGGAAATGGGCATCAAGCTGGCCCAGAACCTGACGGCTACCAGCGTTCTCGATTATACGGAGCTGTCTAAAAACTGCGGCATCGCAGAAATCAAGACCCCCAAGCCCTGGATCGGCAAGACCATGCGGGAGGTTGATGTCCGCGTGAAGTTCGGCGTCACGGTCGCTGCCATTCACCAGGCTGACGGTGAGATCTCCGTGTTCTTTGGCCCCAATTATTCCATGAAAGAAAGTGACGTCCTGGTCCTGGTGGGCAGCAACGACGATCTGGCACGGGTGCAGAAATTATGATTCGGGAAACCGTGACCAGCCGAAAAAATCCCCTGCTGCAGCATGTGCGGAAGCTCCTTTCCAGCCGCAGTTATCGGGAAAAAACAGGGGAGTACGCCGCCGACGGCGTCAAGCTCCTGGCAGAGGCCGTCAAGTGGATTCCGCAGGAACTGCGGACTGTTCTGGTCTCTCCCGGCGTGGAGGTGGAGAACCTGCCGGACCATGTGCGTCTGGTGGAAATCCCCCAGGATGTTATGGCCTCGGTTTCTCCCATGGAAAGCCCTCAGGGAGCACTGTTTGTCTGTGCTCTGCCGGAAAAACAGCCGTTGCAGCTGGAAAAACAGTGCCTGATTCTCGATGGCATTCAGGACCCCGGCAATCTGGGTACCATTCTCCGAACGGCAGATGCCATGGAAATTCCCGTGGTTCTGACGCCGGGATGCGCTGACGCATACAGCCACAAGGTCGTCCGGGCCACCATGGGCGCGATCTTCCGAACAAAGCCCCAGTGGAGTACCCAGGAGGATGCAGCGGCCTACTGCAAGGCACATCATATTCCGCTTTATGTGACGGCCCTTTCGAATCGTGCCGTAGACCTGCGTCAGGCAGATTTGCAGAAAGCTGCCCTTGTCATCGGCAGCGAAGGCCAGGGTGCCGGACCGTTTTTCCTGGAACAGGCAGACCAGGAACTGATTATCCCCATGAATCCCCGGTGTGAATCTCTCAATGCAGCCGTGGCGGCGGCCATTGTGCTGTGGGAGATGCGAAGATAAAATAGGGAGGAATGTGCTGTGCTGAAATATTGGATTTGGCTTGCCACCCGAAAGGGCTTGAACGCATATAGCGCCTGTCAAACGGCCCGTTATTTTGGTACGGCAGAAGCTGCTTATCTGGCCTCCGAGGAGGAATATAATCAGGTTGAGGGGCTTAAAAATAAAACATCCCTGTTGGATAAAGATTTGACCGAGGCAGAGCAGATTCTTGTTCGCTGCTACAATCTGGGAATTTCCATCCTGACCATGCAGGATGCGGCCTATCCCCAACGGCTGCTGGTCTGCGACGATGCACCGGTGGTCCTCTATTATAAAGGAACCCTGCCAGACTTCCAGGGGCCTGCTGTGGCAGTGGTAGGAACCAGAAAGGCTTCGGCATACGGTCTGCGTCAGGCCCGGCGTTTGGGCTTTGGGCTGGCGCGAGGCGGCTGCATGGTTGTGACCGGCGGTGCCAAAGGCATCGATACGGAGGCTCTGAAAGGAGCACTTACCGGCGGCGGTTCGGTGACTGTGGTACTGGGCTGCGGCGTTGATGTGGTCTATCCCGTTCAGAATAAGCAGCTGTTCGAAGATGTGGTCTGGCATGGCTGCATCATGAGCGAGTACCCGCCGGGTACGCCGCCTCATGCAGGCAATTTCCCGGTGCGGAACCGAATCATCAGCGGCTTGACCCTCGGCGTTTTGGTGGCAGAAGCACCGGAAAGAAGCGGTGCGCTGATTACGGCGCGGCTGGCCCTGGAACAGGGAAGAGACGTGTTTACGCTGCCAGCCAATGTTGGTGTGGACAGCTGTGCCGGTAATCTGCGGCTTCTGCGGGACGGCGCCATCCCCGTAGGCGAGGCGTGGGATATTCTCCAGGAATATGCAGCGCTCTATCCGGACAAACTCCAAAAACAAGCGTCTGCCCCACAGCTGCCGCCGGAGGAAAAACAGAAGCCGGAGGTAAAACCGGCAGTAGAATCCACAAAAGTCGTTGACAAGCCCGCACAAAGGGCTTATATTGACGTAAAAGATGTGATGGACGCGGTCAGCGAGGATGAGCGGCTTTTGCTGCAGCTCCTGCAGAACGGACCAGTCCATATTGATGTCCTGGCGGAGCAGTCCCAGTTGGGGACCAGCCGTGCCCTGGCATCTCTGACCCTGCTGGAGGTCAAAGGAATGGTCCAGCGTCCCTCCCCCAGACTGTATGAGCTGCAGCTGGCAGGGAAATAGAGTTCGAAGGAGCAGTATAATGCCGAAGGCAAACACCAATCTTGTTATCGTCGAGTCGCCTTCCAAGGCTAAGACGATTGGAAAATACCTGGGCAGTGACTACGAGGTCAAGGCCTGCATGGGCCACCTGCGGGATCTGCCCAAGAGTACCATGGGTATCGATTTTGAAAACAATTTTACCCCCAACTATCAGCCTGTAAAGGGCAAAGAAGATATTATCAATGATCTGAAAAAAAGTGCGAAGAACAGCGATAAGATTTTCCTGGCAACTGACCCGGACCGTGAAGGCGAGGCCATTTCCTGGCACTTGCAGGCACTTCTGGGGATTCCCGATGACCAGGTCAATCGCGTGACCTTCAATGAAATTACAAAGGGCGTTGTCACCAAGGCCATCAAGGAGCCGCGTGCCATTGACCAGAACCTGGTGGATGCCCAGCAGGCCCGCCGTATGCTCGACCGTATCGTGGGCTATGAGCTTTCTCCGCTCCTGTGGAAGAAAGTCCGCCGCGGTCTCAGTGCAGGCCGTGTCCAGTCCGTGGCCACCCGTCTGGTGGTGGACCGGGAGGAGGAAATCAACGCATTCCAGCCACAGGAATACTGGACCCTGGATGTGAAGCTGAATCGCGTGGAAAAGCAGGGCAGTTTCACGGCCCGGTTCTATGGCGACCCCAAAAAGCGGGAGCTGAGCAGCGGCGATGAGGTAGCAGCAATCCTGCAAACCATCGATGGCAAGCCCTTCCGTGTCAAGAGCGTCAAGCGGACGGAGAAAAAGCGTTCTCCTGCGCCTCCGTTTACCACTTCCACCTTGCAGCAGGAGGCATCCAGAAAGCTGGGCATGACCCCCAAGCGTACCATGGCACTGGCACAGCAGCTGTATGAAGGCGTGGAAATTTCCGGCATCGGCGCAGTCGGTCTGATCACCTATATGCGTACTGACTCCCAGAGAATCTCCGAGGAAGCTCTGGCTGCCGCCAAGGACTATATCCTCAATCGCTGGGGTGAGCGCCACTACTACGGGGAACCCCATCGCTACAAGACAAAGAGCGCGGCACAGGACGCCCACGAAGCCATCCGTCCCAGTGATGTAAATCTGGACCCGGAGCGCGTGAAGGACGACCTCAATAAGGACCAGTTCCGTCTGTATAAGCTGATTTGGGAGCGTTTCACCGCATCCCAGATGGCCTGTGCCCTGTATGATAACGTGGCCATTGAGGCTGAATGTGAAAACAACGTGTTCCGTGCCAACCATCAGAGCCTGAAGTTTGCCGGATTTACAGCCCTGTATGAAGAGGGCAAGGACGATGAGCAGGAAGAAATCCAGTCTCCGCTGCCGGACCTGTGCGAAGGCGAGCCGCTGACCAAAGTCTCTCAGGACCCGGAGCAGCACTTCACCCAGCCCCCGGCCCGGTATACGGAAGCAACCCTGGTCCGTGCCATGGAAGAAAAAGGCGTTGGCCGTCCTTCCACCTATGCAAGCATCATTTCCACGATCCAGGATCGTGATTATGTCATTAAGAAGGAAAAGCGTCTGTGGCCCACGCCTCTCGGGGAAGTGGTCACGGGGCTGATGAAAGAGCGCTTCCAGGACATCATCGACGTGACCTTCACGGCCCATATGGAGGGTCAGCTGGACCAGGTCGAAGAAGGCAAGGTCGCCTGGAAGAGCGTCCTGTCTGACTTCTATGAAGGCTTTGAAAAAGACATGAAGGAAGCCGAAGAGGCGCTGGATGGTGTCCGTCTGAAAGTACCCGATGAAGTGACGGATGAAATCTGTGAGGTCTGCGGCCGCAATATGGTCATCAAAAATGGCCGCTTTGGCCGGTTCCTGGCCTGTCCCGGTTTCCCGGAATGTACCAATACCAAGCCCATTGTGGAGCATATGCCCGGCCGCTGCCCCAAGTGCGGTGCCGGAATGCTCAAGCGCAAGTCCAAGCGTGGATTTGCTTATTACAGCTGCGAGCGGGGCGCAGAGTGCGGCTTTATGTCCTGGGATGTGCCCACGGAGAACGATTGCCCCGTCTGCGGCCAGACCTTGTTCAAGAAGTCCGGCAGAGGTGCTATGAAGCCCTTCTGTATCAATGAAAAGTGTCCCAATTTCCTGCCTGAGGATAAGCGCGGCTACCGCAAAAAGCCTGCCGCCTCCGTGGAGGCTGCCGAGGCAGAGGCAGCTGCAGAAGAAGCCAAGAAGGCAGCCGAAGGCGGGGAGACGGCCGAAAAGCCCGCCAAGAAGACGGCAGCAAAGAAGACAGCAGCGGCCAAGAAACCTGCTGCAAAGAAGCCTGCCGCCAAGAAGACAGCGGCGAAAAAAACGGCAGCCAAGAAGCCTGCGGAGAAAAAGCCCGCAGCAGCAAAAACCACCAGAAAAACAACAAAGAAGGCAGCGGATCAGGCAGAATAAGCCTGCCGCTGAGCAGGTAGATCCATGAAGGAAGTAAAAGTAATTGGTGCCGGACTGGCTGGCTGTGAAGCCGCCTGGCAGCTGGCACAGCGGGGCATTCCGGTGACGCTCTACGAGATGAAGCCCAAGAAAATGACCCCGGCGCACCATTCGGCAGACTTTGCAGAGCTGGTCTGCTCCAACTCCCTGCGGGGAGACCGGCTGGAAAATGCCGTGGGACTGCTGAAAGAGGAACTGCGCCGCCTGGGCAGCCTGATTTTGCGCTGTGCAGAAGCCACCCGTGTGGAGGCTGGCGGTGCGCTGGCTGTGGACCGCTATGGATTTTCCTCCATGGTGACCAGTGAAATCCGGAAGCATCCCCTGATCACCGTGGTGGAGGAGGAAGTGACAAAGGTACCGGAAGGACCTGTCATTGTGGCCACCGGCCCGCTGACCTCTGAGGCCATGTCCGAGGCCATCCATGCCTACTTTGGCGATACCCAGTATCTCAATTTCTTCGATGCCGCTGCTCCGCTGGTCAGTGCCGACAGCATCGATATGAATGAGGCCTGGTTTGCCTCCCGCTATGACCATGGAACGGCTGATTATATCAACTGTGCCATGAGCCAGGAAGAATATACCGCCTTCGTGGAAGAGCTGAAGGTGGCAGAAGAGGCTCCCGTCCATGGCTTTGAAGATAAGATGGTGTTTGAAGGCTGTATGCCCGTGGAGGTCATGGCCCGCCGCGGAATGGATACCCTGCGCTACGGCCCGCTGAAGCCTGTGGGCCTCAAGGACCCCAAAACAGGGAAGGAGCCGTATGCCGTGGTGCAGCTGCGCCGCGACAATGCAGATGGCACCATCTATAACCTGGTTGGGTTCCAGACGCACCTGAAATTCCCGGAGCAGAAGCGGATTTTCTCCATGATTCCGGCTCTGCGGAATGCGGAGTTTGTACGCTACGGTGTCATGCACCGCAATACGTTCCTCAATTCTCCCAAGCTCCTGGACCGGTTCTATGCAGACCGGCGTGATCCCATGGTGGCCTTTGCAGGCCAGATGACAGGCGTGGAGGGTTATGTGGAATCCACAGCTTCCGGTTTCCTGGCAGGTCTGGCAATGGCCTATAAGGTGCAGGGCAAGGAGCCTGTCGAATTCCCCAAGGAGACGGCCATGGGTGCATTGGGTCTGTATGTTTCGGACCCCAGCATTGTGAATTTCCAGCCCATGAATGTGAACTATGGAATTCTGACGCCCCTGGGCTACCGGGTCAAGGGCAAAGCCAATAAGAACCTGGCCATTGCCAATCGCGGCCTGGAGATTTTGGCGCAGATCATGGAACAGATGAACCCGGAAGAGAGAAAGGATGAGACTGATGAGAATTCTGATTGATGCCATGGGCGGTGACAATGCACCGGACGCCATTGTTCAGGGTGCCATTGACGCTGCCAAAGAATTTGATGTGCAGATTGTCCTGGTTGGCCAGGGCGCAGCCATTCTCAAGAGCCTGAGCAACCTCGGCCTGGACACCCTGCCCAAGGGCGTAGAAGTGGCCAATGCCGATGATGTGGTGGATATGCATGATGATCCTGCCACGGTGGTTCGGGCCAGAAAGGACTCCTCCATGGTGGTTGGCCTGCGGATGCTGGCCAACGGCGAAGGGGATGCGTTCATTTCTGCCGGCAGCACCGGTGCACTCCTGACGGCTGCAACGCTGGTGGTCAAGCGTGTCAAGGGAATCCGCCGCGCAGCGCTGTCTCCGGAGCTTCCCACGGATAATAAAGCCCTGCTCATTGACTGCGGAGCCAATGCCGAGTGTACACCGGAGTTCCTTTTGCAGTTTGCATTCCTTGGCTCTGTTTATGCCAGAAAGGTACAGGGAAAAGAGAACCCCACTGTGGGTCTGCTCAATATCGGTGCCGAAGATACCAAGGGTACGGCCTTACATAAAGAGGTCTATGGCCTGTTGAAAAAAGCCCATGAACAGGGCCTTGTGAACTTTGCAGGCAATGTGGAAGCAAGAGATGTGCCGCTGGGTGCCGTAGATGTGGTGGTAGCCGATGGGTTCTCCGGTAACATTCTGCTCAAGACCATGGAAGGTACTGCCAGCTTTATGGCAGGGATGATGAAATCCATGTTCAAAAAGAACCTGATGACAAAGATTGCGGCACTCATCTGCAAGGATGGAATCCAGAGCTTCAAAAAGCGGATGGACTACCGCGAGGTAGGCGGCACCATGCTGCTGGGTATCACCAAGCCCGTTATCAAGGCGCATGGTTCCTCCGATGCCAGAGCCATCCGCAGCGCAGTGAAGCAGGCCATGCAAGTGGCTGGCAGTGACTTTAACGAGAGCCTCCTGGAGGCAATGCCCCAGCTGCAGGCCATGACAAAGGTCACGGAAGCTGAATAAACGCAAATGCTCCGCCCCATTTCATGGGGGCGGAAAGATAAAGAGGGAAATATGATGTATGAAGAATTAGAAAAGGGTCTGGGCTATACGTTCCAGAATAAGGCGCTGTTGGAAAATGCGCTGACGCACAGCTCTTATGCCAATGAGCGGCGCGACGGCCGTACCAGCAACGAACGCCTGGAGTTCCTGGGCGACAGTATCCTGGGCTTTGTGGTGGCAGCATTCCTGTACCGCCGGTATCCCGACAAACCCGAGGGTGATTTAACGAGAATCCGTGCAGATCTGGTCTGCGAGCGGAACCTGGCCAAGGCGGCTGGAACCATCCGTCTTGGCGAGTTTCTTCTCCTGGGCCACGGCGAAGCCCATGGCGGCGGACGTACCCGGGACAGCATTGTAGCTGACGCCACCGAGTCTGTCATTGCGGCCTCCTATTTGGACGGCGGCTTTGAAGCAGCCAAGGGAATCATTGATCGGCTGATCCTCAGCGACCTGCCTACCGGACGTCCCGGCAATTTCGATTATAAGACCATGTTCCAGGAGCTGGTCCAGCGGGAAAAAGACCAGATCATCCACTATGAACTGATTGGCGAATCCGGCCCGGATCACGACAAGACCTTCCAGGTGGAAGTTATGCTCAATGGAAACGTTGTCGGAATCGGCCGCGGCCACAGCAAGAAAAAGGCTGAACAGGCTGCTGCACAGGAAGCCATCTCCAAGCTGTTCCCCAACGAATAATCGCAGATACAGGTATCTCGAATCACAACAGCGGACATAGATCCCGATAGGGGATCTGCGTCCGCTGTTGTTTTTTGGAACCGGTGTAGATTTCGATTGCCGGAAAAGGTAATTTTTCGTCAAGTGTTTTTCACCTTTCTATTGCAATCGAAGGGGAAAATTGTTAAAATACAAGAATAATACAGAATGGAGAAGTGTAAGCGTGTATCTAAAATCGCTGGAAATCCAAGGTTTTAAATCCTTCGCGGATAAAACGGTTCTGCGCTTTGACAATGACATCACGGCCATCGTCGGTCCCAACGGCAGCGGTAAGTCCAATATTTCCGATGCCATCAGCTGGGTCATGGGCGAAATGAGTTCCAAGGCCCTGCGCGGTGCGAAGATGGAGGACGTGATCTTTGGCGGCACGCAGAAGCGGGCACAGGTGGGCTTTGCAGAGGCCACGCTGGTCCTTGACAATTCCGATGGTGCTCTTGCCATTGAGACGCCGGAGGTCATGGTCACCCGTCGGTATTATCGCTCAGGAGAAAGTGAATACTATATCAACAAGCAGTCGGCAAGACTGCGGGATATTAACGAGCTGTTTATGGATACGGGCCTGGGCAAGGAGGGCTATTCCAACATCGGCCAGGGCCGCATTGATGAAATCTTGGCTGTCAAGAGTACAGACCGCCGGGAGGTTTTCGAGGAGGCAGCAGGTATCTCCAAGTACCGCCACCGCAAAGAGGAGACGGAGCACCGTCTGGCCTCCACGGAGGACAATCTTCTGCGAATCGGAGATAAGATCTCTGAGTTGGAACTGCAGGTGGAGCCCCTTCGCCAGCAGGCAGAAAAGGCGAAACAGTATCTGGAACTGCGGGACGAATTAAAGGGTCTGGAAATTGCCGTGTGGCTGGAAAATCTGGAGCGGCTTGGTGCCGCTGCCAAGAAAGCCGAAGCAGACTACAACTCTGCAGCCTTCATCCTGGAGCAGCAGCACAGCGAGCTGACAAAGCTCTATGCGCTGTCTGAGCAGCTCAATTTGCAGCTCAATCACCAGGACCTAGCACTGGAAGAGAAGCGAGATGCTATTTCTCAGCAGGAAGCAGTTTTGCACCAGCAGGAAAATGACGCCGCGGTCCTCCACGCAGGCGTGGAAAACGCCAGGGGCAACATTGCCCGGATTCGGCAGGAACTGTCTGACCAGGAAAGCCGCTCCGGCGGAGTCAGTCAGCAAATTGCAGAGCAGGAAGCCCGTATTGAAGAGATCGGCACAAATTTGGAGAAGCTGCAAACGAGTCTCCAGCAGGCCAAGGACGAAGCACAGAGCCTTTTGGCTTCGTCTGACAGTGCCGAGCGCACTGCGTTGGGCCTTCGGGCCAACCAGTCCCTTTTGCAGGCGGAAGCTACGAAGAAGCGCGCAGAAATCGCCTCTTTGACGGCTTCCATGGAAGAAGTCGTCCAGCGACGCCAGACGGTGCAGGACGATCTCGCAGCAGCCACTGCCAGAAGGAAAGACCTGGCAGACCAGGCAGAAAGCTATGAAAAGACCCTGCAGGAGGCAAGAGAAGAAGTTATCTCCTGCCAGAACAGTGCAGCAGGCTACGCCCTGCGGCAGAAGTCGAGACTGGAAAAACGGGACAGTCTCCAAAGAAATGTGGATAGTCTGCGAATCGAGCTGCAAACGACCCAATCCCGGAGTCGAATGCTCCAGGAACTGCAGCGGGACTATGAGGGCTTTTCCAAGGCAGTCCGCATGGTCATGCAGGAAGCCAGAAGAAAGACCATCGGCCAAATCCATGGCCCTATTTCCTCTCTGATCCGCACGGATGACGACTACACCGTGGCCATTGAAACGGCCCTGGGTGCCAGTATGCAGAACGTGGTCGTCGGCACAGAGGAAGACGGCAAGGCAGCCATTCGCTATCTCAAGCGGTGCGACGGCGGCAGAGCCACGTTCCTGCCCTTAACGACCATTCGCGGCAAGACGTTGCAGGAACAGGGCATGGAGCGCTGCCCCGGCTTTGTGGGCGTTGCTTCGGACTTGGTTCGATATGACAGCACTTATGAGGGCGTCATCCGCAATCTGCTGGGCAGAATTGTCTTGGTGGATACGCTGGATCACGCCGTTCAGATGGCAAGAACCTACCAGAATCGATTTAAGATCGTGACGTTGGACGGTCAGGTGATGAATGCCGGCGGTTCCATGACCGGCGGCTCTGCCTCCCGGAGTGCGGGCATTCTTTCCCGGGCCAATGAGCTGACCCGGCTGCAAAAGAAAGAGCAGGATCTGACGGCCTCTCTGAAAGACGGGGAAGCCCAGCTTTCAGAGGCGGCCCGTGCTGCCGCAGAGGTGGAATTCCAGCTGACCACCATTCAGGGAAAACTCCGTCAGGCGGAGGACGATGTGCTCCGTGCCGAGGGCCAGGCCAGACAGGCAGCAGCCCTGGTGGAGGCCCTGGATGAAAATATCCGCTCCTATGAGCGGGAGCTGGAAACCATTCACAGCCGCAGCGGCGGAGATGAGAACAAGCTGTCTGTTCTGTGTGCTGATGCCGAACAGGCAGAACATGAGGCCAGTCGGCTGGAAGCCCAGCTGGAAGAGCTTAACCAGGGACAAAATCAGCTCACAAGAGAATCCAGCGCTCTGGCAGACCGCATCACCGATCTTCGCATGGAGGTGGCGGCCCAGGAGGCCGAGCGCACCACAGCCCGGGAGAACGTCCAGCGGCTTCGCGCGCTGGCAGAGGCCATGGAGGGCGACCGGGGCCAGAAGCAGCAGCTGATTGCCGCCTATGAGCAGGAGATTGCCCAGCTGGAAGCGCAGATCGTCCAGTCCGATGCCCGTCATAACAGTCTGATTTCCGATTTGGAAGCAGCAAGACAGAACTTGCAGGAGTCACTCAAGACGAGAGCCGACACGGAAGCCAGACGTACCAGGACGGACAAGGAAGCCCAGGATAAGAACAAGGATATTCTGGATATGGAGCGTGAGGCTGCCCGATTGGAGCAGAAAAAAGCCTCTGCCGCCATGGAAGAAAAAAATATTCTCGATAAGCTGTGGGAGAATTACGAACTGACCCCGTCCACCGCCGCCGATTCCAGAGCGAAAATCGAAAGCGTGGCAGAAGCCTCCAAACGCATTGGAGAGTTGAAACGAAAAATTTCTGCTCTGGGTCATACGAACCTGGGTGCCATTGAGGAATTTGAGCGGGTCAACGAGCGCTATGAGTATCTCACCAGCCAGCGGGACGATGTGCTCCATGCCAAAAAAGAGCTGGAAGCCATTGTCCAGACCATTACCCAGGAGAT
>RCNI01001473.1_pt1 | contig 12608 bp, 11 predicted proteins | sample 2041151 | NCBI WGS metagenome assembly RCNI01 (sample SAMN09708214, study PRJNA481090) | feces metagenome | isolation source: feces | place: Antarctica: Albino Rookery | reverse complement strand
TATTTAATATATATACTGCCCCCTTTAATATCCCCCCTGTATGCGTTTTAGTAGAAGGCACATATTACCAAATATGCGGGTTTAATAACAGGGGCAGCGACTATATATATTACGGTGAAATGACAAAGGATGAGGCAGTTAATACAGCCCTTACTTTTATTAGTAATACATCTTTTAAAGTTATAATGAATACATATAATTTATGCTGTATTTTAAAATGTAATATTAATAATATTGAAATTTTTAAAACATTAAATATAAAGGGCAGTAAAAGTTTTGATACCCTTGAAAAATCACTTTCTTTACCTGATGAATTAATTGATTTTATTGATAAAAAAGATATACCTTTAAAAACAGTATCTTTAGTTGTTAATTTAGAAAACCATGTTATTAATTTTATAAAAGGTTATATTTTAGAAAACGACTTATCTGTGCAGAGCTTTAGAAAGTTTGTGGAAAAAGTGGGGGATTTTAAAGAAGATATCCCTGAAAACTATACACCTGATTTTCAGTTTAAAGATACAAGAAGTAAAAGCAGAAAAGAAATTGAAGAAATGTATAAAAATTTAATAACATCTTTTGGGAATATAAAAATCAGCAACAACGATTATTTTGAAAGCCCAAAACTAAGCATTACAATAGATATAAAAAATCAGGACGAATATAAAAAAGCAGTATCAGATTTAAAATCACAGGAAGATAAGATTAATGAATTTTATAACCTGCTTGAAAGTTACGGGTTAAAATAATGATATATGTAGAAAAATCTGCCTTAAAACTGCCTCTTACTGAAATAGTATCAAAAGAACATAATATAACTGTTATAGAAGATATGGAAGAAATAGAAGATAAGAAAAGCAATATAGTCATATCTTCCCATAAAGATAATTTTGTTCACAGATGCCCTGCTACAAATATATACAGGTGCTGCAACTACCATGTGGTAGATATTATGCAGGGCTGCCCTTTTGACTGTGCATATTGTATTTTACAGCTTTATCTGCCCCATAAACATATACGTGTTGCAGGCAATACAGATAATGTGCTTTTAGATATACAAAAATCAATACAGCATGAAAAAAGACGTATAGGCAGCGGAGAATTAAGCGACAGTCTGGCACTTGATAAAACTATACCACTTTCAAAAATAATTGTGCCTTTTGTAAACAAGCAGGATAATATACTTTTTGAATTTAAAACAAAATCAGATGTTATTGATAATCTTTTAAACTTAAACCCAAAAAATGTTATGGTATCATGGAGTTTAAACCCACAGGAAATTATATCTCAGGAAGAACCGCTTACAGCAGGGCTTGAAAGAAGACTGCAGGCAGCAAAACAGGTGTCAGAATACGGCTATAAAGTAGGCTTTCATTTTGACCCCCTTATTATGGTAGATAATTTTGAAGAATTATACGGCAGTTTAATAGATAAACTAACATCTTATATAAAAGAAGAAAGTGTGGAATATATAAGCATATCTACATTCAGATGCCCCGGAGAATTAATGAATATTATAAGACAGCGGAAAACACCATCTGTTTTAACAAAAGGTGATTTTATTAAAGGTATAGACGGCAAAACAAGATATTTTAAAGCAGAACGTATTAAAATGATAGGCTATGTAACAAATAAAATCAAAAAAGAATGGAAAAATGTATTTATATATTACTGTATGGAGCATGATACCATATGGAATAAACTTTTAAATTTTGACCCGGGGGAGCGGGAAGAATTTGAAAAATATTTTCCCTGTTACAGGTAAATGGTTATAAATAAAAAGTTGTAAAATAAAACGACACTTAAATAAGTGCCGTTAATATATTTTATTCTGCATGCAGATTAATAGAAGTATCTACGTAGTTTTCGTTAAGTCTTAAATAAAATACTGCATCTGCTTTTGTTTTTCCCACATGGCTGATTTTTAAAGCACATGGAAAAGTGCCTTGAAAAGTGGCAGGAATTAAACAGTTGCTGAAAGAGCTTTCACCTATTTTAAATTCTTTTGAACTATTATCTACAACAAAATCTTTATTCTGATTTTCTTTCGTGCTGCCTTTAAATAATTTATTATTAAACCCGTATTGAGTAATAGGAAAAATACCTTGAACTGCTTTATTATCATATGTGCCGTCTACAATAACAGTATTATTTTCATCTGATATTTGGTTTAATAAAACATACTGATCTTTATTTTCAGCATTAAAAACAAGTGATTCATCATCTAGCATAGGAGTATTACTTTCATCAAATTTTGCAGGATATAATTTTTTTAGGGCAAAAAAGAAATTATCCTGATGAAAAATAGTGTTGTTATTTTTATCTTTTGCTTCAAGAGTAAAAACATAAACAGCAGTATCCTTTTTTAAAGGCTTAATAGATACCCCAAAAGCACTTTTCATAGGGAAACCGCTTGTGATAACAAAATCATTTTTATTATATTCTTCCGGCAGAATAATAGAAGCAGTATGGTTATCCTGCATAACCCCGTCTATAAAAAATAATGCGTTAGAGTTGTTATCATTCCTTAATACGGTAATATTACTAGTAACATTAAGGGAAGGCAGAAGAGATTCCACAGCTGTTTTACTAACTTCTGTCTGCTGTTCAAATTTCCGTTCTTCTTTTTTTGTGCAGGCAGCTATTAGTATAACTATTGATAATAAAGTAAATAATTTATTCATAAATCACCTTTTTTAATATATTTCATAGACTATATTTGAAAATACAAATAGTCAAGCACTTATTTACAAAAATTCTCTATAAAGTGATAAATAATGCTTGAAAAATATTTAAAAATCTATCATTATAAAAAGTTATGAAATTTAATAAACTATACCTTCATGGTTTCAAATCATTTGTAGATAAAACAACAGTGGATTTTCCCGACGGCATTACTGCAATCGTTGGCCCTAACGGCAGCGGTAAAAGTAATATTATGGATGCAGTGCGGTGGGTGTTTGGCGAACAGAACGCTAAAGAACTTCGTGGTGCTGATATGGAAGATATTGTTTTTAACGGTTCCCAAAAACGTAAAGCAGCTGGCTTTGCAGAAGTGGGCCTTACTTTATCTGATATTGATGAATCAGTTGCTGCAAAATACGGCACCTTTTCAGAAATTACTATAACACGTAAGTTTTATAAAACAGGTGAAAGAGAATACTATATTAATAATAGAAAATGCCGCCTTAAAGATATTAAAGACATATTTATGGATACAGGCCTTGGGGCTAGAAGTATATCTATTATTGAACAAGGTAAAGTTGATAAAATCATTAATGCAAGCCCTGAAGAATTACGGTTTTTCTTAGAAGAAACTGCAGGGGTTACTAAATTTAAAGATAAGAAAAAAGAAGCAGAAAGAAGGCTGCAGCAGACTCGGGATAATCTTGACAGGGTAACAGATATTATAGAAGAAATTGTTACACAAATGCAGTCCTTATCTTCTCAAGTAGAGCAGTTAAAAATATATGAAGAACTGCAGAGCAGCTTTAAATCACTAGAACATACATATCTTTGCACTTCTTATTACATTAAAGCAGAAGAAAGCAGTAAATTAACGTCTTATTTAATCAGTAAAAAGAAAGAGCTGGAATCATTTTTAGCAAAATATGCAGAGCTTGTCCGCTTAGAAAATATGTCTAATAATGAATATGTGGATCAGCAGTCAGTATATGAATTACTTCAGGAAAAACGTGTAGCAAATGCTACGGAAAAAGCTAATGTAGAAGGCGATATTAAAGCCCTTGAAACAAAAATATTATCAAGTGATGATGTGAAAGCCGGGCTTATATTAAATATTAATCAGGAAAAAGAAAAACTTGATTTACTTTCTCAAGATATAGAAAAAGTAACTGATGATTTAGATACTGCAAAAGACGGGCTTGAATTTATTAGTGATAAATTAGAAGAATTATCAGATATAATTGATGATATTATTAACCAAAAAGAAATATTAGATGACGAATTTCATGAAGCAGACGAAAAATATATTGAATATACAGGTATTATAACCAGTAAACGTAACGAGCTTATAAGAATAGAATCTTCCCATGAACATGCTGTGCAGGATGTGCGGCGTCTGGAATATGAACAAAATGCACTTTTAAAATCACTCCAGGAAGTAGTAAGTAAGAAAGATTCTTTTAATCAGGAGCTTGAAAACATACAGTTTAAAATGGTGCAGGATGAAAAAAATCTGCAGGCTGCAAAAGAGAAAACGAAAGAATATAAAACTCAATACGATAAAGAGCAGGATGTTATTTTAGGACTGCAGGCAGAAATTAAAAGCCTTGAAAATAATATTGCTTTTTTTAAAGAACAGCTTGAAGCTGCATCTGCATTTAACGATGAAACTCTTGTAATAAAACCATATTTAGACGGGCTTTTAATTGATTTCTTAGCAGATTTAGACCATAAACTTTTAATAGATATAGGTGATGTGCTTGTATTAAAAGATGAAAGCAAAGATATTATATTTAATAAAATATCATCACTTAAATCTTCCATTCGGTTTACTTTTAGAAACGATGTAGATATTATAAGAAGTGTGCTTTTACATACTAATGTGGAAGAAGTGGCAGAAAATATTTTCTTAAATAAAAATATTTATAAAAAAGCGGGGCAGGAAGATAAAGGTTATCAGATAGTATCATTAAAAGAAAATATATTAGAATCCGAAACTAAAAAAGATAAAGCAGGGCTTGAAATATTTGAAAAAGAAAAAATATTAAGTTACGTTAAAGCAAATCTTGATAAAAACACTGCTTTAGAAGAAGAACTGCAGACTGCTTATAATTTATCAAGAGAAGAATATCTAAAAAAAGAAACAGAGTTTACAAGTATTACGCAGGAAGAAGATAGAATCCAAAAACGAAAAGAAACTATTGATAAAGAAATAGAAGTTGCCACATCAAATATTACAGAAAGCAGTAATAAAGTGGTAATCCTTAAAAACGATATTGAAAATATAAGCCGTCAGCAGCTTGAATTAGAAGATAAAAGAGTTATACTAGAAGAAAAACTTGAAAACGTAAAAGATAACTTGGATGAAAAAAAATCAGAACAGACAGAAATAAAAATACAGCATGCACAAAAAGAAGAAATAGTAAACTCATTAAAAAGAGAGCTTGAAGGAAAAAGAAACAGTAAAAACGAAGTGATTGCAAATATAGAAAAACATGAAAAACGTCTTGAACAGCTTTTAAAAGTAGATGCTGTAAACTGGGATATTGAATTAAACCAGTTAAAAGGTAAACTTATAGATTTAGAAAAAGAACTGCTTTCCTGTGAAGAAGAAGTAAAATCTACTGCGTCTAAATTAGAAGAAATGCGGGTTAAAATTGATACTGTTAGGAAAGAAGCCGATGACTTAAACGGTGAAATTAAAATATTAGATGATGATGTTCGTAAAAATGAACTTGATCTTGCAGGGGTTAATTCTGTTTTAGAAAACAGTGCAGCTCAATATATGGAAAAATACGGCACAGATATTAAAGCTGAATATTTAACATATGCAGAAAAAGAAAGAGAACCAAGACGCATTAAAGAAGAAATGAATAAAATAGAAGTTAAACTTGATGAACTAGGTCCTATTAACTTAAACGCCTTAAACGATTATAAAGAATCAGAAGAACGTCATAAATTTTTAACAGATCAAAGAAACGATTTAGAAGGTTCTATTGATGATATTAATTCATTTATTAATGAAACAGATGAAGCCACAGTAAGAATGTTCCAGGAAACATACGATTCTGTAAAAGAAAAATTTGTGGAAGTATTCCATATATTATTTGGTAACGGTGAAGCAGAATTAAAACTTACAGACCCTGATAATATGCTTACAAGCGGTGTGGAAATATATATACAACCCCCTGGTAAAAAACTGCAGCATATGGGGCTTTTATCAGGTGGAGAAAAAGCACTTACTGCTATGACACTGCTTTTTGCTTTATTTTTACAAAAACCTACACCCTTTTGCTTTCTTGATGAAGTAGATGCACCCCTTGATGATGCTAACGTGGAAAGGTATGTCAGTATGGTAAAAGCACTTTCTGAAAGAACACAGTTTATTCTTATTACCCATAACCACAATACTATGAGTATTGCAGATTCCATATATGGTGTAGCCATGCAGGAATACGGTGTATCTACTATATTATCTGTTACTTTAGAACAAGTAGCAAGAGCAGGAAGATAATATGGAAAACACTTTATTACTGCTTATAGTATTTGCTGCAGGTATATTTTTTGGTGCTTTACTTGTTATAGTTATTAACAAATTTGTTACAAAAAATAACGATGAAAAATTTAATGCAGCTATGGATGAAGCATCAAGACTTATGAAAAGCAATTTTGCAGAAATATCATTAGATACCCTTTCTAAAACAACTGATATGCTTTCTTCCAGACTTAAAAGCGAAAGAGAGATTTCATCAAAAGAAATAAATGGTCAGAAAGAGATTATTGAAAAAAGAGTTGATACTTTAAATAATGAACTTTCAAAATTAACAGGGCTTATAAATAATATGGAAAACTCACGCAGTATGCAGATGGGTGAATTAAAAAGCATAATAGATGACAGCAGAATAAAAACAAGCGAACTTTTTCACGTTACTAATAGTTTAAAAGAAACATTATCTTCTAAACAAGGCAGAGGTATGTGGGCAGAGCGTATGGCAGATGATGTTTTAAATTATGCAGGACTGAAAGAAGGTATTAACTATAAACGTCAGCAAAAAATTGACGGCACAGGCACAAGGCCTGATTTTACTTTTTTATTACCAAACGGCAGTATATTAAATATGGATGTTAAATTCCCATACGATAATTATAAAAGGTATATAGAAGCAGAAGAAAAAGATAAGCCCCATTATGAAAAAGAGTTTTTAAAAGACGTTAAAAACCATATTAAAGCTATATCCACAAGGGAATATATTGATGCTGAAAAAGGCACGGTAAACTGTGCGATTATGTTTATACCTAACGAAAAAATATTTTCATTTATATTTGATAAAGATTCTTCTATAATAGATGATGCAGCAAAATCAGGGATTATGATATGCTCCCCTGTAACAACAATAACAGTGCTTTCAGTAATACGTCAGGCGTCTGAAAATTTTGTAATAGAAAAACGTGCTAAAGTATTAATGGAAGCTGTAGGGCTTTTTAGAAAAGAGTGGGTAAAATATTCTGAAAATTTCTTAAAATTAGGTGATCTTATTAATAAAGTATCATTAGAATACGACAGCTTAAAAACCACAAGAAATAATAAGCTGGAATCTTCCATGAATAAATTAGAAGCACTAAAACAGAACGAAATAGAAGCAATAAAATAAGAAATGGTAGTATTATGAATGTTCTGTTAAATAGTCATTAATATATGCAGCACATACTTTACCGCTGGAACATAAATTATAAACATTATTATCTCTAAATTTTACAATTTTATCCTGTATATTTTTATCATTTAATAATTCTTTTATGATTTCCTTAATAGATGTTATATTTTCTATATCAATAGACCTGCCTAAAGAATTTCGCCATGAAATATCTACAGGAATATTTTTATAATTTTTATAGTTATCATTATTAACTTTAATTGGTGTATTAATAAATATTACAGGTTTAAATGTAGTAAAACAATATTTATATACAGTCCCGCTCCAGTCTGTGATCATAATATCTGTATCCAAATATGATGTGAAATTACCTGGAGAGTTATCTATTACAAAATTACTGTTTTCTTTATAATGTTCACGAATTTTATCTACTTTATCCATTTCATATTTTATTGTCATAGGGTGAGGACGCAGCTTCACAAATACACCGGTTTCCAACAGTGTATCTATTAAATCATATACACATAAATCTATTATATTACTTTCCTGCCAGCTTGGTGCTATTGTGATAATTATATTGTTTTTATTAATATTCTGACTGTTTTTATACTGATGATACCTGATTATAAAATCATCAAGTGCAGGATATCCTGCCTTTATAATCTGTTTTTCTTTAGTATGATACTCTTGTTCCATTTCCCTTATTTCTTTTTCATGATGCGGTCCTGCTGCAAAAATAGTATCATAACTTTCAAATGCTTTTGGTAAATATATCATATTCATACTAACAAGAGAATGGTTTACATATATCATATTTTCAACATAAGGAGAACGTTTTAAATGGAAAGTATCCACATCAGGCATAGTAGTTAAAAGAATTTTTGATTTTAAATAATTAAATGCCAGTATTACCATAAAGCCTGTTCCAATATACACAGGAATAAAATTATTTGTTTCCTTATTTAAAACGGGGTCTTTCATATCAGAAGTAATATATATAATTTTTCTGTTATATTTTTCTATCAGCTCATCTATTATAAGTTTAAAATTAGTATAATAAGCCTTAGATTCGCTGTATATAATAATTTCTGCAGGCATATATTTTTTTAATTTAAAGTAACCTTTAATAGAATGGATTAATGACATAATTATTCACCTTTTAAGTAATTAGTGATAGTACTTACACTTTCTTCAATAGTATATTGTTCTGTTATGGTAATATGTGGTGATTTGGGATATTCCACTTTAAAATCAACACCTGCCATATTATTTAGCTGGTTATCTCTATATTTTTTATAAAGCTGTTTAGGGTCACGTTTCATACGTTCTTCTTCTGATATATTAATAAATATTTCACAATAATATTTATTATTTTCTTTATTGTAATTTCTAACGTCATCAAACATAGAAATAGTGGAACAAATTACTAAAGCCCCTTGATCTGCCAGCATGCGACATAAGCCTGCATAGATAAAAGCTATTTTTTTTCTTCCGTCATAGTCATAGCCCGTATTAATAGTATTAAGTATTTTTCTTAATTCATCGCCGTCTAACATAATGGCTTTATTATCATAAAACTTCATTAGTTCTTTAGCAATTGTGGTTTTGCCTGATGCAGAAAGGCCCGTAATCCATATTAATCCGCCTGTTTCTATAGAAGGAATCATATCTACCCCATAAACTTTGATTTATTATATGTATTATTATTGAATACGCTGTAAGGTAAACTAATATGTGTAAATAATAAAGCCTTATATTTTAAGTTGAATTTTTTCATATTATCTCCCATTAGCAGTAGATATGTTTATGATAATTAATATCTTTCTTAAAATATTTTATAATAAACAGCTGTTTAATTGCTTTTAATTATATTTACTAAATCAAGTGCTTTAATATAATTTTGATCTGCTTCTAATGCTCTTTTATGAAGCAATATACTTTCTGCGGTATCTTTCATAGCAGTATATGCACTTCTTAGAAGCTGATTTGCATATATTATAATATTTACTCCAGCATCAATTAATTTTTCTTCTGACAAGGAAGGATAATTTGTAGGCACTGCAATCAAATATTTTTTATTTGGTATTTTATTATATTCTTTACAAAATTCAAGTATTTCGTCGCCGTCTTGTTGCCTTGAATGTATCATAATACCATCTGCACCTGCATCTAAATAGGCCTTTGCACGTTTAAGCGCATCGTCCATACCTGCTCCTGAAATAAGACTTTCTATTCTGGCAAAAATCATAAAAGTATCAGTGCATTGTGCCTGCTTTCCTGCTTTAATTTTATTTGCAAAATCATTAATATCTGCCTGCATGTGGCTCTCTTTATTACTTTCAAGTAAAGAGTTACGTTTTAAACCTATTTTATCTTCTATAATAACAGCTGATACACCAAGTCTTTCTAGCCTTTTTACTGTTAAAATAAAATGTTCTGTTGCAGAACCTGTATCGCCGTCATATATAATAGGTTTAGTTGTTGCTTCTAAAATATCGTTAACAGTATTCATTCTAGATGTTAAATCTACAAATTCAATATCCGGTTTTCCTTTTGCAGTTGAATCTGTTAAAGAACTTAACCATAACGCATCAAAAGTTCTAGGACCTTCGCCTTCTATTCTGATTTCAGCATTTTCTACCACTATTGCACTTAATCCGTTATGTGCTTCTATAACTCTAATTTGTTTTTTTACTTCTAGTGCTTTTTTAAAGTTACGAAGACGTGTTTCAGGCATAATAGAATCAGATTTTTTATGTTTATGGAAACCTGATGATGATACATCTTTTGTATATTCAGGTTCTACAATCTTACCGCCCCACTCAGCCATAATATGAACAGCTCTGTCCCTGTCTGCTTTTAAAGGACCTTTTAACCAGTCATTACCATGCACCATATATGCAGGCTTTAATAAACGTAAATTTGGTTCATAATCTTTCGTTACTTGTTTAATTACATTAGATACATATTTTATACTTTCTACAACTGCCTTACGCTGCTCAAAATCCATATACGGCACTCGTTTATATGATGCAATGGCTTCATCAGAAAAAAGACCAACAGTAACTTCTCCCAGCTCTGCTGCAATTTTTAATATATTTAAATGGCCAGGATGTATAACATCTGCTGCCATAGGGACATAAACTTTTTTCTTATTCATAGTCTACCTCTAAAATAAACAAGTTGAACAAAATTTAGTATTAGATAAATCTCCCGATTTATGGGCATCACGAAGATCCTGCATACCTTTAGAATGCCATATTTCGTAAATTGTATTATTATTAATATTGCCTACACTAATATGCCTTGCTCTATGTGCTGCACATGGAACAACAGTGCCATCACCATGAATAAATAGTGATTCATATGGGTATGAACATTTTTGCCTGCCTCTTATAGGAGCTTCTTCAATTGCATATGAACGTTTATCATTAAAAGGTGATATTGGAACATACCGCTGCACAGATATGTAATCTACCTTATTAACCCATATTTTTTTAAATTCTTCTAATTCATGTTTATTAGTTTCCTGTAATAAAAAACTAACTCTTGTAACAGGCAGATCTCTACCCATTTTCTCTTTTAATTCAAGGAAAGTATTAATATTTTTAATAACTCTATTAAAATTTAAACCTAGTCTAATTTTATTATATGTTTCTTCCGTTACGGCATCCACACTAAAAAGTATGCGCGTTATACCAGTATTTAATAATTTTTTTGATAATTCTTCAGATAGCAGCATAGCATTTGTATTAAGATGAATATCCATTATACCTTTTTTAGTAACATATTCTATACGCTCTATTAACATAGGGTCTAATAGCGGTTCATTTGTCTGACTCATACCAACAGAAGGACAATCATGCTCTGCACATTCATCTACAAGTCTTTTAAATATATCCATAGGCATAGTTTCTTTATAGTAATAGTCATTTTTTAAATCATCATTACCATGAACACACATTTTACATCTACCGTTACACTTAAATTGAGTTTCAAATCTTACAAATAAGGGGAAATCTTCTAATGAATTCATAGTGGAAGCATTACTCCACCTGTTTCTATAATCGACCCATTTTTGTCCAAACTTATTTATAAAAATCTGATCTATATCCTTTACAGAATTGTTGACTACCCTGCCAGCCGATGTAGCTTGTGTTTTAATTTCCTCTGCCATAAATAAAACCTCGTGCACAAATAGAATGTTATATAATTCTATCTTTAATGAATAAATATGTCAACCTTAAAATATTATTTCGGGGGGGGGATTTAATGAATTTATTATTTAATTTAGGTAATATCCTAAAAATAAAAGGTTTAATTGAAAATAAGATAACTGATAAATATATTACCAACGCAATGATTAATATAAATTATAATTTTAAAAGATCATTAGTTTTTATTGTTATTTAAGATTCATATTGTTAAAATATTCATAAAAACTATATATTTTGAAATGTTTTCTAAAAGCAGCACATGTATCTTTATTTGGAAATGAATAATATTTTCTATTATTAAAATCCTGGTTTTTATATTGTTTATTTAAGTAGTTATTAACTGCAGTATTAAACAGGGTAATAACATCATGATACTGCATACTGTATGCACCATAAAGGGATGTATTATTACTTAATTCATACGTCTTTTCTGCTAAAATTAATCCTGCATCAATCTGTTCCACCATAGTATGATACGTTAAAGTAATATTTATGCTACTTTCATTTTTTTGATTAAGCATTGCATATAAAACGGGCTGTAACCCTGCATATTCAGGCAGCTTTCCTGTGTGCCTGTTTATACATACCATATTTGGAGCATTTAAAATATCTTTTTTTAATATATGGTGAGTTAAAGAAAATATTATATCAATATTATTATCGTTAATAAAACTAATTATATCACCTGTATTAATATTATCTGTAACTTTATAAGGGATATTCTTATTATTTAGTATTTTATAATAGTTTATATTATCATTTGATTCAATCTGCCGTTCTTTATATGTATATAAAATATTAAGCATAAAGTTGTTGAAACTGCCATACAAGTTTATTCGTTCTAAGTTATCTTGTTCATTAGAAATTTTTCTATAATTTCCTTCTGTGAAAATAACACATTTTAAAATTAAATTATGGTCTAATTCATTTAAAATTTTGTTTATTATATAAGGAGTATAAATTGGATCGTTATCAATAATTAATACTATATTATATTGTTTATCCATACTACAGCCTGTTAGAAATATTATTTATTATTATATTTTTTATA
>RCNI01001472.1_pt1 | contig 12612 bp, 10 predicted proteins | sample 2041151 | NCBI WGS metagenome assembly RCNI01 (sample SAMN09708214, study PRJNA481090) | feces metagenome | isolation source: feces | place: Antarctica: Albino Rookery | reverse complement strand
AAATTGACATTTCCCACTGGGGCTGAATTTGCCACCCACGGGGAAATCGAAAATATGTAAGTGGTTGGAAATGAGTTCTTTGCGGAATGAGTATTTCCCGGTGGGGTGGGGAGTGTGCTCTTTGATGTGCGTGCCTGGGGTTTTCCGTGTGGGAAAAGTGTTGCCTGGTGTGGCGGATGGAGGGATATGACGGTCGGTCGTTTCGCGGGGTGAAGGGGGAATCCAGTGGGAAAAGGTGATTGGGAAAAGGTGGTTGGGAAAAGGTGGTTGGGGAAAGGTGATTGGGGAAAGGTGATTGGGATTTCTGCAACAAAAAACTTGCCCAGTGGCGAATACACTGCGCTTTGGACTTTCGTGGAAAAGAATTTCTGTACTTAAAAAAAGTTTCTGGACCTTTGCGAATCTTTACAGTAGAATCAAGCTGCCGGCCATAATGGCGAAACCTAGAATTACTCCAATAATGCCCAGGTGGTGATGGCCGTATTTTTCGGTGCCGGGGAGGAGTTCATCGAAGGAAATGTAGATCATGATGCCGGAGACGAAGGCGAGGAGGGCGGCGTTGAGGGATGGAGTCCAGATGGTGCGGAGGAAGAGGTAACCGACGAGTGCTCCGATGGGTTCTGCCATGCCGGAGAGGAAGGAATAGACGAATGCTTTTTTGCGGTTGCCGGTGGCATAGAAGATGGGAACGGAAACGGCAATGCCTTCTGGAATGTTGTGGATGGCGATGGCTACCATGATGGGGATGGCGATTTCCATGTTGGTGAGGGCGGAGGCGAATGTGGCTAGTCCTTCCGGAAAATTATGAATGCCGATGGCCAGCGCCATCATGATTCCGGTGCGGCGCAGTCCCGAATGAGAGGCGTTTTCTGTTGTGTGGATTTCGTGCGGGTTTTCATCTTCAGGCACAAGGAAGTCAATCAGTGCGATGCAGGCAATTCCTGCAAAGAAAGCCAAAATGGAATAGGCTTCTGCCTTTTTGGGAGAAAACAGGGCAGAAAACAGGGCGGTAGATTCTGGCATCAATTCCATGAAGGAGACATAAATCATGACTCCGGCAGACAACCCAAGTGCTGAAGACAGGAATTTGGTATTGGTTTTCTTGGCCAGGAAGGCGATGCAGCTGCCAATTCCGGTGGAAAGGCCGGCGACCAGAGTCATGCCGAAAGCCAATAGGATCTGGGGCGTATTTTCAATCATCACATTTCTTCTTTTACACTTCAAAGATAGGAAAGTTCTTGGGCTTTCCTTCGTCCGTTGGGACTGAAAAATTGTAAAATACTCATTAGAGAGGAGTCTAGAACAGATAGTTCATGCTCATGTTCAATCCATAAGGGCCGTCCTGACGGCTGATTGGACGAGCAATTTCTGCTGAAAGGGTGAGATTGTAGTTCATGTTGATCTTGATGCCACATCCTGCACTGAAATGCATCTTCTCCTTATCTCCGCTGTAGATGACTGGATTACGAGTCGCCTTCATTTCTTCCAGCCGATAGGGACGGACTACCATACCCATGTCAAAAAGAGGATTGATACCGAAATCAAAATGCTGCCCTAACAGATTGAATTCGAATAATTTGGCTCTGAATTCGAAATTCCCCCAGGCATAGCCATTTCCCACCATGCGATTCAAAAGGATTCCTCGTACCGTATTCACTCCGCCAAGACCGTCGGTTTCAATCTGACGGAGCAGAATGGTCGCAATCTCTTGGTTGAGGTAGAATGGACAGGAACCGGCCAAAAGGTCCTGATAGGCCAGGTGGTAGGCGAAGGTCAGACGGTCTTGGAAGATGGGCACGTAGTGTCTGAAGTGGACTGCCAATTTGAGATAGTCGTTGTGGTGCCGGAAGAAGTCTTTGGAACCGTAGAGATAGGATTCGAACCAAATACCTCTGGAGGGGTTGAGTTCAAAGTCCCGGTTGTCGTAGGTGATGCCTGCCTTGAATTCCAGGTGGGTGCCGCCTGATTTTTCTTCCGGACGGATGATGCCTGCCTGGACATATTCGTTGAACAGGCTGTTGCCGCTGTCGTAGTTCTTGTTCTTGATGTCAGCTATGTCATATTTCCATAGCGTCAGACCTGCAGCCCATTTTAGCGGACCATGAATCTTGCCTTGAATGGTCGCCATGCATCTGAGCATATTGGACTTGATACTGTAGAAAGCGGTCCGATTCTCTTGATTGAGATCCAGAGAGTGAAAGTACGGAGAGGCTTTTCCATTGAATCCCATAAATGGATAGAGATTGTGAATCTTGTAGGTGCAGGCAAGGGTCAGTCTATGATTCTTAATCAGTTTTGGCGAATCATAGTAGAGATGAACATGCATGGCCCCTTTCGTGGCCCACTGGAAATCGGCGAGGATGCGGTCATGGTAGTTGGGATAGTTGCTTCCGTCACCATAGTTGTAAACATCCAGTTTGCCTCCCAAAAGCAGACCTTGGTCGGAATTGTAGCTCAAAGCCGGGAAGGGGACAAAATGAAAACCTTTCGTCTTGTCCCTCTTGTGCGCTCCGGCGAAGCAGGATAGGCCGAATGAAAATAATAATGTCGTTGTGAGCAGATATTTGATCTTTCCTGTCATTTTTAAATGTTTACCCGCCAGAGCAGACTAGCGAAGATAGCCCTTGTTGTTTTTCTTGAAATATTCCCAGTCGTAGTAAGGCCCTTCCACAGAATCCAGTCCTCTGAGCAGGGTCTCTTCCTCGTTGAAAAGGAACTTGACGAGAACTGGGTCTTTGTCGGATTTCTTGTAGAAAATCATCTGGATGTTTTCAGCGAAACAGACATTCACTCCACCGCACCAGGTCTTCTGAGCCTCCTGGATGGTCAGCCTGTCACCGACTCCTTCCAGTCCCAGATAGCCGGCGAAGGAGATGACCGTGTAATCGTGTCCGAATCGCAGGTCAGCGGCAATCTCGCCGGTTCGGATTGCGTAGTCGGCTTTGGCGATGACATCGTCCATCAACGGGCGGGTATTGGGCATTCTTTCCAATCCATAGCGGACCGAATTTCCCTGTCTGAGATATAAGTCCATGTTGTAGTAGTCATACCACTTGAAGAGGGCATCGAAAGTGAGGAAGCGGAAAGAATTGCAGTCCATGTCAAATCCTTCTTCCACCTTTGCTGTCTCATAAATGTCTCTTTCCAGACGGTCGATATCTCGGACTAGCTTGTCCGCCTTTTCACGATTGGAGAAAATCATGTTCATCGTGTAATCATTGTCCTTTTCAGCAGGATGAGCTGCTCGGATGGAATCTAAAACGGGTTCTGTTTTTTGACGCATCTCTTGTGAACAGTCGCTGCCGATATAGTCATAGAATCGCTCGCCAGTGTCCCAGGTGAACTTCAATCGGTTGTCCAACTCAATCAGTTTGCCTGTAAAGGCTGTCATGCTGATGATGCAGCGAGGAGAAGTGCTTGAAAATGAATTGATCTGTCTGCTTCCCTTGGAGAAAACTCTTTTATAGCGATGGAACATTCTGTCAGCGATTTCCTGATGCTCCCGGACACCTCTCTGGGTCAGACGGCCATTCATGCCATTTGTCAGTTCCAGTACAGTTTTTGTCTCATCCAACAGTTTCTGTCCTTCTTCTGTCAAAATCTGTTGGCTCTTGGCTTCTTCCAGAATGCCGATCAGATGCTCATAGTATGGGATCCCCCAGTCAGAACGGGAACCATGTCTTCCATAGTGGCTGATATAGAAGGGTTTGTATCCTTTGGGCGCAGGGGTGTCATAGATTTTCCCGACAAGATAAGGCTGAGTGTTGATGCCGGCAAGAGAATTGTCTTTTTTGAGCATTTCCTCAATCTGAGGACTTCTAGTTTGTGCGGCAAGTCCGCTGCCTATGAACAGAGCGATGAGCCCTGGAATGACGAATCCTTTCATATTCCAATTGAATTATAAGTTATTTCCAATAATGAATCACTAAAGGTAAGTATTTTTGCGGATATCTTTATTCAGACTCTTGAGAAGAAAGTCCCGATTCTTTCGTTTTTTCCATTATGATGGTAGGACATACTATATAAATGACTAAATTTGTTTTTCAAAGGATAAAATGAATTAAAATCAGATTATATGAAAAAGATAATGTTGTCAGTGGCAGTGCTGCTGGTGGGATGTTCTTTGAGCGCCCAGACTTACACATGGAAACTGGAACCAATCAACGGATCCAAGACAGGTGTCAAGGCGTCCAATACTGAAAATATCACAGAAACTATGGGCAGAGTCAAGGGGAAGACCTTTTATGCTCCGAATGGAAAAATATTCAAGGGCGGGACTGTCTGGAAGGTGGCCCAACTGATGCTGGATGCCCAGAAGGATATGGCAGATGTCAAATCTGTCGTGGGCTATTCCAAAGAGGAGATGCATCGTGGCTATCCGGAATCCGTATTGGGCAATTGGTTCGTGGACAACCTGATGGCAGAATGTGAAAAGCGTACTGGAAAAAAGGTAGATATGGGCATTGTCAATTTTGGAGGAATCCGTATCAATATGCCGGATGGCGAGATACTCAAGGATGATATTCTCTCTATGTTTCCGTTCAAGAACCATGTGGTCTATCTTTCCCTGAAAGGAAAGGATATCCGTCAGATTCTTGAAAATATGGCAGAAACAGGTTTCCAGGAAGTGGGCGGTGTTCGTTGTGTCGTCCGTGGCAAGGAACTCATTTCAGCCACTATCGGTGGAAAAGAGATAGAGGACGAGACCACTTATGGTCTGGCGACCATTTCTTTTCTCCTTCATGGGGGAGATGGCCTCAATTTGGCCGAGCACGCACTCGAGCAGATTGATCTGGATGGCTATATCTATGATGTCATGATGGATGTAGTGCTCCGCTCAAAAGACTTGGACACACCCATCGCATATCAGCTTGATGGACGTGTCAAATGTTACACAGAAAATGGTGACCTGCTTCCAACAATAATCAAATAAACTCTAGAATCATGAAAAAGTTACTGTTATATATCGCACTCGGCCTGATGTGCTTCAGCGCTCCAGCTCAGAACAAAGATTTGGTCATCATCCACATGAATGATACCCATAGTCACCTGGAACCAGAACGTAAAGGTGAACTCCGGGGTCGCGGTGGTGTCGTGGAAAGAGCCGCTTACATTGATAGTGTACGGAACGTGGCAGGCAAGAAGAATGTGCTTCTTCTGCATGCAGGAGACTGGAACCAGGGAACTTCCTATTACACCAAATTCAAAGGCTATCTCGAAGTGGAACTGCTCAATGCCATGAAATATGATGCCATTTCTTTGGGCAATCATGAGTTTGACAATGGGTTGGAAGATCTCGCCGCCAGACTCAAGAAGATCAAGGCTCCTGTCCTTTGTGCCAATTACGATTTTACCGGCACGCCATTGGAGAAAGAAGTCAAGCCTTATACTATCGTGCATAGAGCCGGCAAGAAGATTGGCATCTTCAGTGTAATTACAGACTTGTCCAGAGTCGTGGATTCGGAAATTGCCAAGACTATGAAGAAAATGGACTACATCTCCGTTTCCAACAAATGGGCCAGATATCTCAAGGAAAAGAAACATTGCGACATTGTCATCGCTTTGACCCATATCGGTTACGATAATGACAGAATGTCGAGTGATGTGCTTCTGGCAGGCCAGACTCGCAATGTCGACATGATTGTCGGAGGTCATTCCCATACTTTCCTGGAAAGGATCACCTACATCAGTAATCTGGACGGAAAGAAAGTGCCAATCGTGCAGAATGGCTGCTGGGGCTTGAATTATGCTGAATTGCGTGTCAGCGAATAGGGAAGTCCTTTCTCAATATGAACCATCAAATTAGAATTGAATATGGCAAAAGAGTCAGAGAAACAGACAGAAACCCTGCTTTCCATAGCAGACCGCCACAAATCCATATTGGATATTCTCCAACTGCAGGGAGGTGTTTCCGTAACGGACCTGTCCCAGCGGCTCAATGTTTCCGAGGTGACTATCAGGAAAGACTTGACAGCTCTTGAGAAACAGAACAAGTTGTACCGTACCCATGGACGGGCCATCCCTATCAGCCCTTACATTGGAGACCGGCATATCAATGAGAAAGAAAAGCAATATGTCCTGGAAAAGCAGGCAATCGGAAAAGCGGCTGCTGCCATGATCCATGAGCACGATTCCATTCTCATGGCTTCCGGAACGACTATTCTTTTTGCTGCAAAACAATTGGTTGAAGCAAAGAACATCACTGTCATTACAGCTTCAGTCTCGGTTTCTTCCATGCTTTCTCAAAACAGGGACATTGATGTGGTCCAGCTGGGCGGTTTGGTCCGTGAAAGTTCTGTATCCGTAGTTGGCTCCTTCGCAGAAAACATGTTGAAGTACTTCAATTGCAGCCAGCTCTTCATTGGAGCGGATGGAGTGGATTTGGAATTCGGCGTGACGACCACCAATATGATGGAGGCTAATCTCAACCGAATGATGATGGATGCCTCCCAGCAGACTATCCTTTTGGTGGACAGTTCCAAGTTTGGCAAGAAGGGATTCAGCAAAATCTGTAATCTGGACAAGGTCGATATGATTATCACGGACAAGAATATTCCTCAGATGTATTTGGACAGCCTGACAAATTTGGGCATTGAGGTGACTATCGTCTGATTTTTCTCAATAGAATAAAAGACAAAAGCCTGGAAGTTGGAAACTTCCAGGCTTTTGTCTTATCCCATGCCCTTCAGTGCAGGGCTGTTCTCTTTTCTAGAACAGATAACCGGTATTGATGTAGAAAGCACCAGCGCCATCTTGCTTGTGCAAGTTTCCGACAGGAAGACCATATTCGGCACAGAGGATGAAGTTTTCATTCATGATGAAGCGGAAACCGACACCGACAGAGATATGAGGGACTTCTTTGGCATGTCCTTTACTCATGTAACAATCGTAGGAATTTTTGGCAGTCAGGTATTGCGCCTCGTTTTCGAAATCTGCAACTGTCTTCATGAAAGAAGTGTCAAATTCTCTGGTGACCATGGCGCCGTCACTGAAAGCGCTCAGACCAAGGGCAATGTTCTGTTTCCATAGTTTGAAGTTCACGAATCGCCATCTTAGTTCAACATTGTAGGAAGCCATGTCCAGACCCACTACCCTGTCACGGAGAATTCCTCTGACTGTGTCGTAGCTGCCCATGCCGTCCTTGTCATATCTTATCCCCATACAGTTGGAGAAGGGCAGGATGTAGTGAGGAGCCTGTTTCCCGAAAGTTCCGTCATAATGGAGACGGTAGGCGAAAGTCAGTATGTCGTTTTTGACAATTGGGACATAATGGCGGAAAGTGGCAGTGTACTTGTAATAAGGGAAGGTGCTGCCCAGAAATTCAGGAGCCAGAGTGGTCAAGGCTGTAGCCCAAATACCTTTCGTTGGAGCCCCTTCCTTGTCTCGGGTATCCAATTCAAAACCCAGACGGATGGCGCTGCTCACACTCTTGCCCACTTCGTCAGGATGGATGATGCCCCAATCCATATATTGCTCATAGAGAGTCGGCTCCTCGTCCGGGAACATCTCTTCTTCTTTTTTGCCTTTGTTGATCTTGGTACGATTGATTGGCTTTTGATTGAAAAAGCGCAGATTGTAACCAGCCAGCCAGAACAGCTTGTTGTTCCAAATGTTGCCGGAAAAGTCACATTTGAGCAGAGCGGAAAACCGATCCACCTTATAATATGGGGAATAGAGGTAACTGTCTCCCTTTAGACCTGCTTCCATTTTCTCGTAATCGTAGAAGGATCTGTAGCCATTGTAGCCATAGAAATCCATTGCCTTGTCATTGGAAATGACCATGGCGGCATTGACTTTCACACCCGGAATGGAAAACCGGTTGTCATAATTGAAGATGTAGAGTTGGGACCCTTTTGTGAAGAAGGAAGCCTCAAAGTACCACTGTTGACGAGGAGTTGGGTAAGTTGAACCATTTCCGAAATCGTAGATGTTGAGCAAGGCTCCCAACTGGAAGCCCTTGTCCGCATCGAAAGCGACCGCCGGGCAAGGACCGAAATTGAGACCTGTCTTGATGATTTCTCCTTTTTCGTTGTATTGCACCTGCTTGGGGGCTTTATCTTTCTTGTCGGAGGACGCAAAGGCAGATATGCAGCAACAGACCATCAGCATGGTTGCCAATGTTGCTTTTTTCATTTTTGTTGATTTCATGATATCGAAGATGTTGATGAAAAATTACAAGATAAGAATTATATCTGGATACATGTCAGAATAAGTAGCCGGTATTGATGTAGAAGGCACCATTCCCATCCTGATGGCGCAGTTTCCCTACCGGAAGGCCATATTCCAGACAGATGATGAAGTTCTGGTTCATGATGAAGCGGAAACCGCCGCCGACGGTGATATGGGGACGTTCCTTGCGCTGACCGTTCTGCATGTAGGTGTCGTAAGAATTTTTGGCGGAGAGGTACTGGGCTTCGCTTTCGAAATCTGCCGCTGTCTTCTGGAAGGAGGTGTCAAACTCACGGGTGACCATGGTACCGTCGCTGAAAGCATTTAAGCCAAAGGCGATGTTCTGTTTCCACAACTTGAAGTTTACAAATCTCCATCTTAGTTCTACATTGTAGGAGGCCATGTCCAGACCGACCACTCTATTGCGGATGAGACCACGGACACTCCGGTAGCTGCCCATGCCGTCCTTGTCAAAATTGACCCCCATGCAGTTGATGAATGGCAGGATGTAGTGCGGCGCATAATTGCCGAAAGTGCCATCATAGTGCAGACGGTAGGCGAAGGTGAGGACATCATTCTTCACAATCGGCACGTAATGACGGAAGGTGGCGGTGTATTTGTAATAAGGGATGGTACTGCCCAGAAATTTGGGAGCCAGGGTAGTCAGTGCCGTCAGCCAGACACCTCTTGTCGGGGCCCCTTCCTTGTCGCGGGTATCCAGTTCCAGACCCAGGCGGATGGCGCTGCTGATGGATCGTCCCACTTCGCCTGGATGAATGATTCCCCAATCCAAATATTGTTCATAGAGGGTCGGCTCTCCGTCCGGGAACATCTCTTCTTCTTTCTTTCCCTTGTTGATCTTGGTCCGGTTGATTGGGTTCTGGTTGAAGACGCGGAGGTTGTAGCCGGCGAGCCAGAACAACTTGTTCTGCCAGATATTTCCTGTGAAATCGCATTTCAGGAGGGCAGAGAGGCGGTCTACCTTGTAGAAAGGAGAATAGAGATAACTTTCTCCCTTGTTGCCTGCCTGCATCTTGTCATAGTCGTAGAAGGACTTGTAGCCGTTGTAACCATAGAAGTCCATTGCCTTGTCATTGGAAATGCTCAGGGCAGAGGAGAGACGTACTCCCGGAATGGAGAAATCATTGTCATAAGTAATGGTGTAGAGCTGGGACCCTTTGGTGAAGAAAGACGCCTCGAAATACCACTGTTGGCGAGGGTCGGGATAGGTGGCTCCATTTCCGAAATCATACATATTCAAGATAGCTCCCAACTGGAAACCCTTGTCCGCATCGAAAGCGACGGCCGGAATCGGACCAAAATTGAGTCCGGTCTTGATGATTTCACCGTTTTCATTGTATTTGACATTTTTCTTGGCTTTCTCTTTGGTCTCTGCACGGAGATCCAGGGTGGATGCCAGGGCGGCAACCAAGGTGAAGGCAATGAACAGATGTTGGATTCTAGTTGATTTCATGATAATCTTTACGTATTTGGTCATATAACTTTTTCAGTTGGGTACTTCTCCTATATTTGAAGTCGGAAAGGAGCAGTCTCAGCGACTTGTAGGTGTCCTGGGCAATCATGCTCGCCGGCAGGAGAGCCAGGGCGATGGGCAGGAACAATTGCCAAGGAAGCAGACTGAAGCCAATGAGAATATAGACCAGCCACAGCAGTGGCCAGAGAATCAGATGGAGGGCAAACCGGAATGAATTGAAGAAACTCGGATCACTCATCCTGCTGAATACCCATTTGCATATTCCAGTGAGGGGAAGGGTGCACAGGATGGACGGAACGGTGAAAGGCAGCGTCAGCAGGAGCGCCAGCCAGTTCCATGCCCTGTGCGGAAATTTCTTTTCTGCCGCAATTGAGTTGAGGCTGATCTGCTTTTCCAGTCTCAGACTTCTGGCAGTCCTTGCCAGTTGGAACAAGGCCGTTGCCTGTTCCGGCTTCTCTTTTCTGGTACGTTGCAGGACAGCGATGGTCTCCTTGTTCTTGTCAAATGAGCTCAGGAGTGTCTTGTTCTGATTGGAGACGGCGGCGCAGATCTCATAGGTAGCCTCGTATTCCTCGTCATCCGGGATGGCGAGGGTCACTTTCTCCAGTGCGGCCGTCAGGTCGTCCCTCATTTCATTCATGACCTGCGGACGGGGCAGCTGCTCGTGTCCGGTGGTATATTGCCGGACCGGAATCGGGTCGCCAATCTGGATGAGCAGACTGGAGCGGAAACGGAAGAAATTGCCGTATTCGATGCCGACCGGAATGATGTAGAGCGGAAGCTGGTGCTTCTCCAGCTCTTCTTCGGCATCCAGGGCAATCCGAAAGATGCCTTTGCATAGCGGCATGAGGGAATGTTGGGCACGATGGCGTCCTTCCGGAAGAATGCAGAAAGGCACCTGGTCTTTCAGGACATCGATGGCTTTTTCCATGGTCTCGTCGTTCTTCCTGACCTCGTCCAGTCCGTCCCTCACTCTCATGATCGGCATGATCTTGAGGAAATGCAGGCATTTCGCCTGAAGCGGTTTCCTGAAGATGTCCGCTCTTGCGACAAATACTTTTCTGTGATTGTCCAATGATAAGACAGCCAAGGCATCCATCAGCCCATTTGTGTGGTTGGGCGCATAGATAATCGCTCCATTCTCCGGTATCTTGTCCATTCCGGACACTTCGACTTGGGAATAGGCATGGCGGAAAGAAAAATTGACATATCCGAGCAAAGCTGCATAGAGCGGATTATAGTCTTGTATTTTTGGGGTTGGTTTCATGACGTCAATATTGCACTCTTCTGAAAATGCTGGAGAGGGTCAGTCCGGACACGATATGCCAGATGCCCCAAAGTGAAGCGACCAGCAACATGCCTCCGTAATGGCCTGTCCATATTTCGGGAGGGAAGATGGCCGGATTCATCATTAAAATCAGACCCAGTCCGGAATTCTGGATGCCCACCTCAATGGTAAGGGCACGCCGGTCTGGACAAGATACTTTGGCCAATGTTCCTCCTATATAGCCTGTGCACAATGCCAGTGCATTGTGCAGGAAGACAACTAGGAAAACAAATGCAATATTGCCGGAAATCAGATTCCAATTCTGGTAAATCATCACGCCCACAATCGCAATGAAGAGGACGAACGAGAGGTTCTGGATGGGCTTGACAATTTTTGCGGTAGCTTTCGGAAAATAATAGGCGAAGACCATTCCGACCAAAATCGGAATTCCCAGCAGGAGCAGAATCTCCTTGAGCATTGGGAAAAAAGGGATGACCAGTCTTGGTATATCTCCGCTGACACTGATGACCATATAATATAGAGAACCCCAAATGAAGAAGTTCAGAGGAGTCATGATAGAGGAGAAAAGGGTCGTGATGGCCGTCATGCTGACAGACAGTTCGGTGTTGCCTTTGGCATAAGAGGACATGAAATTGGATATGTTGCCACCCGGACAGGAAGCCACCAGGATCATTCCAAGTGCGACCATTGGGGTAATCCATTGGTTTAGCGCCCAAGCAAGAACAAAAGTGATGAAGGGTAGCGCGAACCACTGCAGACACAATCCAGTCAGGACAGATTTCGGTTGACGGAAGATTTTTTTGAAAGAATCAAGCCGGATATTCAATGCTACTCCGAACATGATCAGAGCCAGTATGATATTCATTATTCGCAGGCCACCAGACCCCATATTGATGATGATTGCATTGAGGCTTTCCAATTGTTCTTTGATCATAATCAATCTTTTTACTACTTGTCTCCAAGAATAAAGTCCGCAAATGTAAGAAATTTTTCTATAATGAAAATGCAAAATCATAGACAGGATACGGTGAAATATGACAGATTTTGCCGAGAAATGAACTGATCGTCAATTAGTTATGTGATTGAATACACGGCCGGAGAACTATTTTTCCATTTTGGCTCATATCTTTTTAGTACTAACGAGGAACTTTTCAAGAATATATGAGTAACTTGCCAATCTTTTGTTAAAACTAATAATTATGAGAAAATATCTTCTAGCCACCTTGATCCTTGCGCTGGCGCCTATTCTGGCAAATGCCCAGCAGTGGATCCGTATCAACCAGGTGGGCTATCTGCCTGCAGACAAAAAAGTGGCCGTATTCATTTCAACTGAGCCGTATTGTTCAGAAACTACCTTTTCCTTGCATGACTCTGTTACTGGAGAACAAGTATTCGAGGCAGAAGCCATCCGTTCTTCCGATCCTGGAAAATGGGGCATGAAGTCCGCTTTCCGTCTCGATTTTTCTGATTTTGAAAAAGAAGGAGGATACTACCTCCAGTTTGGAGGAATCCCGTCTCCGGCCTTCCGCATTTCACCGGAGGTGTACGATGGTCTTTCCGACTACCTTCTCAAATATATGCGGCAGCAGCGTTGCGGTGACAACCCGTTCACAGAGAAACTCTGCCACCAGAAAGATGGCTACATCGTGGAACATCCAAC
>RCNI01001471.1_pt1 | contig 12612 bp, 8 predicted proteins | sample 2041151 | NCBI WGS metagenome assembly RCNI01 (sample SAMN09708214, study PRJNA481090) | feces metagenome | isolation source: feces | place: Antarctica: Albino Rookery | reverse complement strand
TAGCTCAGCTGGTTAGAGCGCATGCTTCACACGCATGAGGTCACAGGTTCGAGTCCCGTAGTCTCCACCATGAAGAGAAAACCACAACCGAAAGGTTGTGGTTTTTCTTTTTATTACCCAATAGTCAGAGAAAACATAATAAGATGGGATAATTCCATTTTAGAAGGTCAAAAATCAAACCGTATGCCTAACATAGTAAAAACAGAAAGAATTCCCTTGGAGCCGTATGGACAACACCTGATTTTTTCATTGCAAAGACTGTGCTTTTCTCTTCGAAACGTCGATTTCTGCACTGACCGTTCTAAAACTTCCTGATGTTTATTTTTATGGTGTCCATCCTTATGTGCGTTACGACTCATTTTGGAGTGTTACGCAGAAGACACAAAAGCGGTTTCCTGCTTGCTTAAGCGAATCCCTATAACAGGATGGGCAGCTGGCACTTTTTATTCCGGGAGTTTCTACCATGGGCCCATGGGCCAGTAAGTCGGACTGGTTCCCTCCCATCGCAGCAAAACAAGCACATCACTCCATCTGGCGAATGGAGGATGTGCTTGTTTCGTACCCAAGACATGCCGCAGAATTTGCACTCTGCAACAGTTTTTGGAAAATCAGTCTTTAAAAATCATGTTTTTCTGAACAACAACTGCTTCATAGGGCCGAAGCTGTCCGTTTAGAATGCCGTCATAGTTGCCAATCAGCTTTTCATAGCCGGAAAGATCCATAGCATAGTCAACAGTTTGGTCGGTGAAGTTGCACAGGACGACGAGCTTCTGTTCCTCTAGAACCCGCTCGTAGGCAAAGATTTCTTCGCTGTCAGGCATCAGCATATGGAAGGAGCCGTAAACAATGAGAGAACTACGGTGACGCAGAGATATCAACTTCTGATAGTAGCTGAAAATGGAATTTTTGTCTTTTGTGGCAGCTGCTGCGTTGATCTCATGGTAGTTTTTATTGACGGAGATCCAGGGCGTACCGGTGGTAAAACCTGCGTTTTCCTGATCGTTCCACTGCATGGGTGTGCGTCCGTTGTCCCGGCTGACCAGCTGCAGATACCGCATGACTGTTTCCTTGGGCATGCCTTTTTCTTCTGTCAGATGGTGGAATACGTTATAGGATTCAATGTCTCGGTAGTCGTTGAGATCTTCAAAATAGGCATTGGTCATGCCAATCTCATCACCCTGGAAAATATAGGGGGTTCCCTGCATCATATGCAGGCAGGTACCAAGCATTTTGGCGGATTCCACACGGTAGGTGGTGTCATTGCCAAAGCGTGACAGAGATCTGGGCTGATCATGATTGCCGAGAAACAGAGCATTCCAGGCACAGCCATCCAGCTCCGTCTGCCACTTATTGAAGATGGATTTGAATTTGGTGAGTTGAACCGGGAGATCGTTCCACTTTCCGTTTTCGTTGAAATTCATATCCATGACTTCGAATTGGAAAACGGTGTTGAGCTCATGCCTGTCAAAGCCGGAATATTTTTTTGCCTCTTCCACAGTAACACAGGCAGTTTCTCCAACGGTCATGATGTCATACTTGGAGAGAACTTCCCGGTTCATCTCCTGAAGGAACTCATGGACTCTGGGACCGTGGGCGCAAGCGTGAGAGACATCACCGTATCCGGTTTCCAGCAGTTCACCGTCGGGCAGACCGGGTACCTTGGAGATCATGCTGATTACATCCATCCGGAAGCCGTCAATTCCCTTATCCAACCACCAGGTCATCATTTCGTAGATCTTTTTGCGGACAATCTCATTTTCCCAGTTAAGATCAGGTTGCTCAGGGGTGAACAGGTGAAGATAATACATATCGGTCTGCTTGTCATACTCCCAGGCAGGACCACCGAACCAAGCTCCCCAGTTGTTGGGAAGTTTGCCGTCTTTTCCCTCTCTCCAGATGTAGAAATCCCGGTAGGGGTTATCCCGTGATTTCCGGCTTTCGAGGAACCACTTGTGCTGATTGGAGGTGTGATTTACCACCAGATCCATGATGATTCGCAGACCACGGCGGTGGGCCTCTTCCAGAAGCTGATCAAAATCAGCCATGGTTCCAAATTCTTCCATGATATCCTGGTAATCACTGATATCGTAGCCGTTGTCATTGTTGGGAGAACGGTAGATAGGAGATAGCCAGATCACATCTACACCCAGTTCCTTAATATAATCCAGCTTGCTGATAATACCCTGCAGATCGCCGATGCCATCACCATTGCTGTCACAGAAGCTTCTGGGATAGATCTGGTATACGACGGCCTCTTTCCACCATGTTTGATTCATATTTAAATTCTCCTTTATGTTGTAAAGTGTAGATGAGAAAAATATTCTTTTCTCAGAGAGCTTTGAAAACCTGCTGACTTCGGAATTTTTTCCAGCGCTGGCACACAGACAAACTAACGACTGCTCCCAATATACTGATGATCAGCCACAGAATTCTGAGAGCTGTCCATCCGTAATGATCTGCGATGACGCCGAAGAGGCTGCTTCCCATGGCCGTGCCCAGATAGGTTAGGGAATTAACAAAGCCAACCACAGTTGCTACGCAGTGCCATTTTTGAAAATAGACAGGGACCAAGCTAACCAGCAGTGTATTGATGGAAGTCATGGAGGTTGTGATGACGGAAAAGAACAAAACCGTGATCCATGCGGAAGTGCCGCCCAACAGGTTCATTCCGACGACTGCAAATGCAGTGACGATAAAGAAAACTGCTGCGGTTTTTACTTCCGTCCGGAAGATCCGACGATTCCAGAAATCCGCAAGATACACGCCGCTGAGATTGATAATAGGCATCACCATGGTCATCAGGATAGAGAGAACCGAGGAGAGTTCAAAGTTTTCTGCCAGATATGTGGGAACCCAGGTGTTGATGCCGTCCTTGAGAATACCGTGGATGCAGGCGGAAAGCCCGATTACAAGAATGCCGGAGCTGAGGATGACTGGCATATTTGCCCAGTTGAATTTCTCGCTGGCAGCTTGAACGGTTTCTCTGGGAGAACTGATTTTTCCGTCCAGATTTTTGGCAACGATGGCCCATAGTACGGAAATGACGCCCATAATGATGCCAACCAAGATAAATACAGTTCGCCAGCCGGAGTAATGGATGCCCAGAGCGCTAAGTAGATAGGAGCATAGCATACCTGCTGGCCCAGTGGTGGACAGTAACAGGAAGATTTTGGAACAGGTATCGTGATCCACCTGATCGGAGATCCATTTTGCCATGGGTGCCCAAGTCAAAGACTGAAAAATGCCGTTGAAAAACCAGATTACAGTCATAACGGAGGGATCTTTCAGAAATCCGAACATCAGATTCCAGAAGGCGGCACCGGCGACTCCGGTAAATACTAGAACAATAGGGGGCATCCAGTCACCCATAATTCCGCTGATCAGCTGACCGGCACCATAGGCTACAAAGAAAGCTGATGCGATTACACCGAGCTGTGCCTTAGTAATCTGCAGATCCACACCGATTTCATTCATGGAGGCCGAGAAATTCAGTCTGCCAAGGTATGTTGAAAAATAGGTGAGCCATGTAATGGCAATCAGAAGCATCAGACGGTTTTGCTTTTTCCCTTTGATCATATTGTCACTTTCATCCCATCATAGGCAACGGTCATGCCGGTCCTCATCATGTCGTTTTCAATGCATACATCTTTCCAGGTTCCGTTGTGGGAAAAATGGGTCAGAATCCATTGGGTGTGGCTGTCCGTGATGCCGTTCTTATCCAGTTCCTTTTTCACATCTGCCACATCTGCATAACCCATGTGCCCCCAGTAATTGGACTTTTCCATGCCCATGGTACAATCCATACACAGGGCATTCAGATGCTTTCCCAGCAGCCCCTGATAAAATCCATCGGGAGGAAGCCCGGTGTCATTTCCGTGCAGATAAGTGGTTCCGTTTTTTTCAATCAAATATACCAGAGCCTCTTCGGTTTTCATATGGTTTGCGGGAAGGGCGGTAATATGGTAATCTTCAATATCAAAGGATTCCAGGGGTTTTATCTCGTGTATCTCCAGAGAAGTCCAGATTCTCGGAACGGAAAAACGCTGTGCCATTTCCGTAAGAAGATCGCAGACTGCAGTATTTCCGTAGATATGCAGCTTCTGTGTGCCCCAGCCGATGCCGTAGTCCTCGAGTCGCATGAGCAGGTCCATGGGGTAAAAATGATCATCGTGGGAATGCGTGACCAGAAGATTGCGTACAGAAGAGAGGTCTATTCCATGTTGGACGGAATGGAGGTAGCTGTCTGCGGGAAAATCAATCAAAAGTCTGTCGTCAATCAGTGTCTGGCAGCGGCTGCGAACAGAGTGCCCACCGTGCTCTCTGGCATATCGGCAGATTGGACAGTTACAGAACAGGGCGGGAATTCCTTCTGCAGCTGCAGTTCCTAAATATTGTATATCCATCATTTCTCCAAAAAAGCCGGTATCCTTCCAGCAGAAGGATACCGGTCAATGTGTGTTAATTATTTTGCGAGAACCTCATCCAGAGCTTCCTGAGCCAGCTTGGTGGCTTTATCCAGGGCTTCCTGAGCGGGAACGTTCTCAATCTCAATCAGGTCAACGGTATCCTTGATGATCTGATCGATTTTGCCACCGGTGGGGTCAATGAAGTTCATATGACCGATTTCAGCCTGCTGCATGGCAACAAGAGCTTGCGGATGGGTGTCCAGATAAGCCTTGAATTCGGCATCTTCAGTAACGGATTTTCTGACGGGAATATAACCGGTTTCCATACCGAATTTAGCAGTGCCGTGGGTGCCGGTCAGGTAAGACAGCCATTTGAAACCAGCTTCCTTCTGCTCCTGGGATGCCTTCTCGGGAATACCGCAGGTGATGGGGTCAGCAATAGGGCAGGAATCGTGATCGTTAAAACCAGGCTGTACGTGTGCAGCAACGATGTTGAAGTCCAGGTCGCCCTGGTCACCGTTGGAACCGATATAGCCAGCAGCTCTGCCCTGCATGACATCATCAATGGTTTTGTACCAGTATTCCCAGCCGTCACCGCCGAAGTGGATGCCCATGATCTTGTCGTCGTGGATCCACTTTCTGATGGCCTCCCAGGGCTCGACCCACTCGGGAGTGTTCAGCAGAACTTTGGTGCCGTCTTCACTCAGAACCTCAGCACCGTTGGAGAATGCGATGTCCTTCATGTTGCCTTCACCGTACATGGGCATCCAGCCGAAGAAGGTGGTCTCACCGTTCTCCTGAATGGCCATCTTCTCGGCAGCCTCAGCCAGATTCTGCCAGTTCTTGAAGGCTTCATCGGGGTCGATGCCGGCCTTCTCAAAGGTGTCCATACGGTAGTACATGACCTGAGTGGTGCCATAGACAGGCAGTCCGTAGACCTTGCCGTCATCAATTTGGCAGTAGCTCAGGAGAGACTGAATGATGTCTTCCTGATGGAAGTCGGGATCGGCTGCAATGAGGGGATCCATGCAGGCCATGATGCCGCGCTCTGCGAAGGGTCTCAGGGTTTGATAGTTCAGCATGACAGTGGCAGGGACTTTACCAGAGGCGATAGCAGCCTGCAGGAGCTTCTTGGTTTCATCGTAGGATGCCTGAGGAACACCAACAACGGTAACTTCCTCCTGGGATTCGTTGAATTCCTTGATGATGGATTCTACGACTTCACCCATATGGCCGCCGAGGCCGTACCAGAATTCAATTTTGACTCGTCCAGCACCTTCGCCATTAGCCGCAGTACCTTCGGAATTGCCCTTACCGCAGCCGACCATGGAAAAAATCATGATACAGGCAAGGACCAAGCACAATAACTTCTTCATTTTGTTGTTTCCTCCTAATTTTTAATATGTGCACGTTTATCCACAGGCTCCTTGGCGGGATAACCTGTAAACTACTGAATCAGGAATCAGCCCTTGACTGCAGAGTCATTGGTGATACCGTTGATGATCCACTTCTGACCGATCAGGAAGATGATCAGCAGGGGAAGAATGATAACTACACAGGCTGCCATGATGGCACCCCACTTCATACCGTAGGCACCTTCGGCGGTAAAGAATGCTTTCAGTCCCATGCTGACAAAATACTTTTCTTTACTCTTCAGCACTAGAGAGGGCCACAGGTAGTTGTTGTAGTCGGCGATAAATTCCAGAATGCCCAGGGTCATGAAAGAGGACTTAGACATGGGAACTACCACGCGAGTGAAGATTCTCCAGTGACTTGCACCGTCTACCCGGGCTGCTTCTATAATCGAGGGATTGATCTGTGAGAAGGATGTCTTCAGGAAAAAGATGTTGAAGATGCTTGCAGCACAGGAGAAGATGTAGCCTGCGTGGGTGTCCATCAGCCCCATCTTGGACAGTAGGATGTAAGAGGGAATATGAGTGGCTGCAGCAGGCATGATGTAGGTGACCATGATCACCGCATAGAGAACACCTCTTCCGCGGAAGCGGATGTAGGTTAGCGCATAGGCGAACATGGCAGCTGTTGTCAGACTGATCAGGGTAATGAGAGTGGCAGTGTAGGTGCTATTCCACATATAGCGGAAAAACTTGCCGTCATTCAGAGCATCTTTGTAGTTGATCCACTGCGGAGTGGCTGGAAGCAGTTTGGGAGGCATAGCCCAAATTTCATCTTTTGTCTTAATGGAGTTTGAGAGCATCCAAAAGAAGGGAAATGCGACAATTATGCAGGCTGCAATCAGCAGAATGTAAACCAGAATGGATTTCGCTGTGCGTCTGCGCTTTCTTGAGGAAAGTGTTACGGGCTGATTATCTCTATTTTTCATATGTATTGCTCACCTACTCTCTTATTCATAATGAACGATTCTCTTGGAAATGAGCGATTCGAAGATGGCGATGAGCACGGTAATGAATACGAGCACAACGCCGACTGCGGCTGCTCGCCCGGTATTGAATCGGTCGAATGCCTCAAAGTAGTAATAGTAGAGCAAGGTTCTGGTTGCACCAGCAGGGCCACCCTGCGTTAGAACCTGGATCTGATCATAGGCTTGCAAAGAATTGATGGTGGTAATGATCAGCAGGAAGAAGGTAGTTGGGGAGATCATAGGAACCGTAATTTTGAAGAAGCGAGCCACCGGGCTTGCACCGTCGATATCGGCGGCCTCCAACAGGTTTTTGGGAACCTTCCGAAGTGCTTCCATGTAGAAAATCATGGTCCAACCGATCTGCTTCCAGACAGTTACGATGATGACGGAAAGCATTGCGGTATCGGAACTCTGCGTCCACTGGAGCGGTTCTACGCCAAATAGACCGAGAATGAAGTTCAGAATACCGACTCGGGGCTCGAAGATCCAGGACCAGACGATACTGACGGCAACCATGGGGGTAATGTAAGGAGCGAACATAACGGCACGATAGACGCCGACGCCTTTTTGCGCTCCGTTCAGTGCCAGCGCTGCCAGCAATCCAAGAACGATGGTGGGAATCACTGTGCCCACTGCAAACACGAGGGTGTTGAGCAAAATTTTGTAGAAGTCGTGTTCGCTGAGCAGGCTCTTATAGTTATCCAGGAAAACAAAATTGATATCTTCCGACATCATGTCCCAGTCTGTGAAGCTTAGTCCCATAGAATAAAGTACAGGACCGACCCAGAATAGGGTCAGGGGAATCAGAGCTGGAAGGACGAAGAGCCAGCCGCTTAGGACTTCTCTTCTGGATGCTTTTAAACGATGCATATTTCTGCTCCCTTTCATAAAATCTAACTGAAGTATAACACTCGTAAACTACTGAATACATATCTCCATTTGTGATTGCATATCATCTTTTGCTGTTTTTATATAAATTGTATAGCTTATATAAAAATTGACTTATCTATTTATGCGAAACGCACAAATGAAATAGACAAGTCAAAATGGTGCTGTAAATTCCTTTCGATAATTTTGTGGACGGCTCTATATGCTTTGTTTATTCCACAGCACAAGAATGCTGAACTGTTCAGGGTCACCACAGGAGAAGCAGGGGTGGTGCTATCTTGACAGGCCGGCAGGCGTGTGTTATTTCCTTAGTCAGGCTGTCAGCAGATGTTGCTACTCTTTGGCCGGTTCTGCTGGTCGAAGAGGTGTTTCAGACTTCAGAAGTGTTTCATGGTTTGCTTCGATGAATATTGTCCTGCCGTTTTGCACTGATTTTCAGTGTTCAATCAGAACGGATTCCATAAGCTGTAGCAGAGAACTCTCATAGGGATGTACATCAAAAGCAAAAGTTCAATGATTCATATTTCTTTTGCTCCATAGGCAATTTTAAGGGGGATACGATACAGGTGTTCCTGCGTACTTTGAATGGTTAGTATCCATGGTGAGAATCCTGTCAATGGGATACTCACAAAATGCTTTCACCTGAGCATCCAGTTCCTTGGATGCCTCAGAAACCTTAGATGTGGAGAAGAGAAAGTATCATAGAAGATTTTCGTGATCTGCGATGCCTTCTGGGGGGATACACTTTTTATCACCATTTTCGCCATTGGTGTCAACAGAACAGCCTTGCTGTGGAAAGATGATCAATCATTTAGGGATTAAACAGCGGACAATCTCTGTACTTAGGAACCCGCAGATTGTGGAATTCTACTTTAATAATCAGCAACCTGTCCCGGAAACCATTTCGGCTGCCAGAGAATTCTTCTGTCCGCTCATAGGAGTGTGGGATGTCGATTGAAATTTCAGAATACTGTACAGGCTGTCCTCCGAAACGTTTCTTCCCGGTTTTCACTTAAAGGCGGTAGAAATTCTTTCTGAGATAGTGTAAGATGTAACTAAGCTATTAGTTTTTCTGCTTTCGGAAACGTTGCTTTGTTGTTTACGCTGCATCTGAAGAATGAGCAGATGACGCATTTTTCTTTTTCTAATTTACACCATTATAAAGGCAGTGTTAGATTTCAATGGTGCATTGCTCTACGCATATTATAGAATCTAAGTGCTATTTTTGGAGGATTATTCATGAAAAACGGTTCCCATAATCTGTCACTTCTCAAGAAGCTTACGATCATCTGCATGGTGTTTCTGATCGCTCCATCTATACTAATTGCATCCTTTTTCTTTCGGCAGCAGTTCAGACAGTTGTATGATCAGGTATACCGGGAACGGAGCTTATCCTCCAGCCAAATCTGTGAAAATTTGGATACCTCGCTTCTTTCGGTGGAAGATCTGTCCTTCATGCTGACCTACCGCAGCCCTATTGTAAACCTTATCGAGCGTGCAGACTTGAATGAGTATCCGATTTTTGTCAAGCGTTCCACAGAAAACCTTCTGGGCAAAATCCAGTATTCTTTGATCTACCAGAATGCCGGACTGCAGGATATTTCTGTATATACGGATAACCCGGGACTGAAGACTGTGCCGCATTTTTATTCGGACGAACGGATTAACTCCCTGCCTTTCTATGTTGACTTTATAAATTCCGGCAAAAACAGCAGCATCTATTATTTGAATTCAGAGGATGCAGAGAATTATTTCAGAAAGAAGGGCCAGCCCACGGACTGCCCTTACGGAATAGTTCTGCAACTGCACAATATTGAAAAATCCTCGTTTGCACAGTACTACGGACTGCTGGTATTTGAAATCGATCCCCAAACCATTTTGTCCCCCATTACCGACGACCAGTCTGCCAATAGTTACAGTCTGTATTTTTCAAATTTGCACGATGTCTATGGTGCCCAGTTACCGCAGGGGATGGTTGAGAAGCTGGAAAGTTTTGATGCCTCAAATTCTTTGGTGAATCTGGGAAATTACAACTACATGGTTCAGAAAGTGGGGGACTACCCGATTTTTCTTGTCAATACTGAGCCGTTGGATAGGGCCTCCTATATTCTGCCGTCCCTCAAGCTTTCCAGTGCAATCCTGGTACTGGCGTTCATTCAGTTTCTAATCCACTACTTCATTATCCGTTATATCTTCAGACGCATTGACCACAATATCAATGAGATGGATAAAATTATTGCCAACGGGTTCCGGGGAACCGTTTCGGCCACCAATGACGAGATCGGCCATGTGGCACAGCGCTACAACATATTGCTGGTGAAGATCAACAACCTGGTGAAGGATATCGTACGTAAGGAGACGGATAGTAAAAATGCACAGATCAAGGTTCTGCAGTATCAGATGAATCCACATTTTATTTACAATACCTTGAGCATTTTTTCCGGCTGTGCCGAGCAGAGCGGAAACCATGAACTCTCTGAGGCAATTTCCTATTTTGGACACCTACTACGCTACAATATCAAAAACACCGGTCTTTATTCTACGGTAGGCCAGGAGGTTGAAAATGCTTATGCGCTGATCCAGGTTTACTCTATGCGTTATAAAGGTAAACTACAGCTGACTACCAGCATCCCGGAGATTTTCAAATCGGAGAAGATTATCAAATATCTGCTCCAACCTCTGCTGGAAAATGCCATTTTCCACGGTAAAAGAAAAAATAGTGAAAATATGAATGTAACCCTCTCACTCAGATGTGATGGAGAGAACATGATTATTGAAATTGAGGACGATGGAATCGGAATGACATCGCAGCGTCTGGAGGAGGTCCAGCGGAACATCTTGTACGGGAGTAATATGACAGCAGTGTCTGCGAGCAATTCCTCCTGTATTGGCCTGCACAATGTCTATAAAAGGCTGATGCTTGTCTATGACAACCGGGCTGATCTTACGATAGACAGTAAGCTGGACGTGGGCACAAAGGTTACGGTAAAGATTCCGTTCATCGAATACGAGGAGTAATGCAGCTATGAGTTTTTCAGTATTGATTGTAGACGATGAATATTATATCTGTGAGAGCCTAAAGACCAAACTGCATAACCTGAATTTTCCGGAGATTGATGAGATTCGGGTTTGCTACAGCGGCGAAGAGGCTATGGATATCTGCAAAAGCTACTCCCCATCCATTGTGATTACGGATATCAAAATGGAGAATATGAGCGGGATAGATCTGATCCGGGAGCTGAAAAAAACGTTGCATCCGGTTCGGTTTTTGGTGCTTAGTGGGTATGATGATTACGAGTATATCCGCAGCGCTTTTCAGACGGGCGCTTCAGATTATCTGTTAAAGCCAATCCTGTCCGAGCCGCTGGCGGCTGTTATTTCAGAACAACTGCGTTCCCTGAAATCCTACATACTGCCAGAGGTTAATTCCCGGCAGTCGGCGTCTTTCTTTGCGCAGAGGGTCTGCCGCTATCTTCAGGATGCCACCAATGACCAGCGCTTGGGTGCATCCCTGGATCAGCTGAACTATCCCAACTGTCGGTTTGTTGCCATTGGCTGGGAAAGTCAGTCAAAGTTCATCCTCTCGGATCTGCTTGATAGAATCTATGAACATTTTTATGAATGTCCGGAAGTGAGAGCCTATGCCTGCAGTCTTTCACCCAACAAGATTTATGTCCTGACCAATGCGGAACAGCAAGATCCAGACTATAAAAACTTTTGGGAGAAGTTGCTGAACACCTTTGCTTCTGAGAATACCGTCCGGCTTGCAATCGGCATCAGCAGCTGCAAATCGCCCCAGTATCTGAGAATGCTGTTCTATGAAGCAGAAAATCTCCTGAGTCGACGGTTGAAAGAGGGATATGGACAGATTTATACAGGGAAATGTATGACTGTAGCCAAGGAACTGCCTCCTGGTATTTGCAAGATCTCGAAACAGTTGCTGGCAAAACCGGAGCTGGTAAGGGATGAGGAGACGCTGAAAAGTTTTTCTGAACAGCTCCACAGTTTGAGCCTTTTGGAACTGAATCAGTTTTACAACTACTTCTTCGGGGCGTATTTTTCCTACCTCTCCAATAAAGGCTACAGCAAATCCGTCACCGACATTAAAAATTTTTACAGCTTTATCAATTATAAGGAACTTGAGGATTACATTGTACGCAAACTCAGTGAATATGCTTCTAGCGATGCAAGTGCACCGAAAACCAGCATTGGCCAGGTCAGACAGTATATAGATGACCATTTCACAGAGCCTATTACTATGCGGGAAATTGCAGACCAGTTTGCTTTCAGCTACAGCCATTTAAGCCGTCTGTTCCATGAGAAAGTGGGAATGTCCTTTCAGGAGTATCTGATCTTCAAGCGGATGAATTACGCTGCGGAACTGCTGTGTAATCCAGAGATGAGCATTCAGGAAATTGCATGCTATGTGGGCTATGACAATGTATTCAACTTTTCTCGTTCCTTTAAAAAGTTCCACGGCATATCCCCCAATCACTACCGAAATCCTCAGAATTCCCAGAAATTATGAGATTATATGGAGTTCACTCTGCAGCTCGGAAGTAGTGGCGGTACCAGTATTTTCGAACGTTATTTGATAGGATAACTGAAATGAGAAATTACGAGGAAGCCGCAAAAAATGGCGGTGGGAATACCTGTTTGGCTGGATGATACTACAGAAACTGATCTTTATGTACCTCAACATGAGCAGCAATACTGTGCAATTTATAATCGAAGCTCTGCCCGAAATGTGCATCGTTAATATCTAATCAGCAAGAGTGCATTGAAAAGGCGCAGGCTTCGGTCTGCGCCTTTTTGCATACAAGGAGAAAAATAATATGGAATTTTTACGAACCGACCGACTGATTATTCGGAAGTTCCGGGATTCGGATTTTGATGATTTTTATGAGTATGCAGCTGATGCGGAAATGTCCAGAATGA
>RCNI01001470.1_pt1 | contig 12618 bp, 10 predicted proteins | sample 2041151 | NCBI WGS metagenome assembly RCNI01 (sample SAMN09708214, study PRJNA481090) | feces metagenome | isolation source: feces | place: Antarctica: Albino Rookery | reverse complement strand
CAGTTGCCCTTCCGGCTCATGCTCTGCCGGATGCCTTTCTCTCTGAGCATCCTCTGGTAGATCTTCTGCTGGTACTGCCAGCCCTGGTCCGAGTGCAGAATCAGTCCTGTGCCGTCCGGAATCTTCTCAAAGGCACTATCCAGCATGGAGGTTACCATGCTCAGAACAGGACGCTCTGAGATGGTATAGCTTACCAGGTCAGACAGGTAAGCATTCATATTAGCAACATATTTCATAGTAATTTCTCCTTAAAGTTTTATTTTAGTGATTTCTGAGGACTTTTTACTGCCCTCTTCTTTATGGCCCTATATTACCAGAAATATACCTGCCGTTCTGTGGTGATGTCACAAAATTAGAATGATTCTAAAATTTGAGTGTGGCTGTACATAATTATTGAGAAGAACTTTGTTATACAGAAATGGTGCATTGGCATATTTGCAGATATTTATGATTCTGCTTGTATTGAGATGTAATATGAAGTATAATACAAAAAGATGACAGCATTGACTGCAATGTGTTCAATATAGAGGTGAGAAATATGCTAATTGACAAGACCATTAGTACACCATATTATCTGCAAATCAGCAACTATATCAAAAATGAGATCCGCAATGGTGCCTACAAAGAAGGCCAACTGATGCCCAGCGAACAGGAAATGCAAATGAAATTTGATGTCAGCAGAATTACGGTTCGTAAAGCTTATAAAGTTCTGGTTGATGAAGGAATTCTGAGGCCAATGAAAGGTAAGGGGACTTATGTCAATTCGACACAGAGTCAGGATTGGACAAGTATGAAAAGTTTTACTCAGGATGTTATTAAATGTGGCCATGTCCCTTCTACGAAAATTATTAATTTTGACGTAGTAAAAGCAACTGCAGATATTGCAAGTAATTTGAATGTGGCGATAGGCACAGAATGCTATTATCTAAACCGGCTCCGCTATATTGATGATCGGGCTGTCTGGTTGACTAAAACATATATTCGTTGCAGTGCAGCAAAGAATCTGTCGCCTGATTATTTCTCAATAAAGGGTGTAGGACAGTCTATTTTTCATGTTTTGAAATATAATTATGGACTTAGCTTTAAAGTGGGACCCACGATTTCTATCCAAAACTGGGCATCGGATCAGGATGCACAGCTTTTGCATTTGAATCAGAAGGAACCTGTGATCTGTAAAGCATCGATTGTCAATGACGAAAATGATAATACCATTATTTATGAATGTACATATTTTGATCAGGAGCTCAACATGGGGCTTAAATAGCTTCCTGATTCTGTAAATAGTACAGTAAAACCTGTCATCACTGATGACAGGTTTTTTATATCACGCAAACTGTTGACAGAGTTGAAGACTCAGATTAGTACGCTTTTTGGGGAAAATCTCTGTTACAGCCAAAGTGCGGTCCGTGGACTGCGTTATAAAACCTGACAAAAAGGTACGAGCTATGAAGATGGATGACATTAAATAGTAAATAGTTTATATCGAAAAAAAGAAAAGTATTTTCTAGCATAGATATACATGTATGTATTACGGATGTAAAACGGAAAACCTTGGTATATAGAAAAACAGTGTGTTCATAAAAACTACATGTATTATAATGTATTAGAAATATACAGAGTAGAGACGATGATAGCATTTTTTAATTCCGGAAATAACAGAATCAGGCCGAATATTAGAGGCAAAATGGGAAGAAAATGAGTATGAGATAGAGCGCTAGGCATATAAGACAATAAAATTTAAATTATAAAAAGAAAACTGTTGACATTATAATACATTAGAGAGTATAATGCTATATGTAGGCTATACATGTATTATTATAGCTTACATTAGCGAAAAATAAAATGAGATTGTGAGGAATCAGTGTAATGAATGCTTTTGAGTTTTATTGTCCTACTAAGATCGAATTTGGTGTAAATGTTGCTGATAAGGTAAATGAGTATCTGAAAGCGCTGAAGATCACGAAGCCTGTTGTGGTAACAGATAAGATTATTATGGGGGTACCTGCGGTCAGTAAAATTATTAATGGAATTGAAAATTCAGCGATTTTTGATACAGTCCTGCCAAACCCTACGAGTGAACTTGTTATGGAGCTGAAGAAGTTTGTAGAAGAGAATCACGGTGATGGTATGGTAGTCTTTGGCGGCGGCAGCTCGATCGACAGTGCCAAAGGCGCCAGTATAGTTGCGTATACCAATACGCAGGTTTCACAGTACTATGATTTTGCAAAGGACCAGCGCCCAATCGAGAAGACGCTTCCCATTATTGCGGTTCCTACTACATCCGGTACGGGTTCTGAGGTGTCCAAGTATGCGGTAATTACAGACAGTGAGTCTAATTTAAAGGAGTGCCTGACTTCGGATCTGATTACCCCCAGAATTGCGCTGGTAGATCCAGCACTGGCTGCTGGTATGCCGCCTAAGGTTACAGTGTCTACTGGCCTTGATGCACTCAGTCATGCGTTGGAGTCTCTGGAGTCCAAAATTGAGAATCCCCTGACTAATGTGCTGGCGCTGCATGCCATTGAGCTGGTTTTCAATAATCTGAATACTGCACGATTGGATGGCAGCAATATGGAGGCAAGAAGCAATATGGCATTTGCTGCCCTCATTGCCGGTATTGCGATGAGCCATTGCTGCGGTACAATTGGTCATGCTATGGGCTGCCAGGTGACCACCGAGTACGGTATTCCTCATGGTCTGGCTGTATCTGTATTTCAGAAGAATGCATTGGACTATGTGGGAGAAAAGGTTGCTAATATCAAGATGCTGGTAGATTTCCTGGATAAGACGGATTATCCTAAGAAAATTGCTGTTCCTGTACTTAAGGCAAAGCTGGATGATCTCTTTGCAAGTCTGGGCATGGAGATGACGCTTAAAGAAAGCCATATTACCATGGAAGGCATTCATAATATGATTGACGGCGCTATGAAACATGGCTGCATGGGCCTGAATCCTGTGCCTATGAAGGAAGAGCAGATTGTGGAGCTCTATAAAAACATTATGTAATACTCATTTTCGGAAGGGGTCCGATTTCCCTTTAGGGAATGATATTTGCTGGTATTCAGCCAGAACAGCTTCTTATAATTAATCGCAAAGAGATGGCAGCTGCCGGTTTCCCGGCAGCTGCCATCTCTTTTTTTGCGTTGTAAAAGTGACAGGGCAAAGCTCCATGCAATGGATCTGCATGGAGTTTTGTCTGGAAAGGTGTATTATTTAGTTCAGGGGATTTTCAGACCAGTTTTGCGGCGGTTCTGGAATCGGTAAGAAGAATATTAATCAGACGACCGGTAAGCGCGCCTTTAATAGCGGCGACTTTTTCTTCGCCGATGGCAGCGCCGATTCGCACAGGAATCTTCAGCAAGTCTGTAGTAGACAGACCGCATACACTGGCGGAGAGGGATGGCATGCAGAATTCACCGTTCTGATTATAAAGATGAAAATAAATATCTCCCACGCAGTTTTTACGAATCTCATCCCAATATGGGGCGAGGACGGGGTTCTCGTAATTTCTGGCCTCCATTTGATCGATGTGTCCGATTCCGCAGATCGAGATATCCGCCTGCTTCAGAGACTGATAATCAGTTTCAAACATGGAATTCTGCATCAGTTGATTCCGCATGACCGGATCCATAACAATGCCGGGAAGACTGATGTATTTTGCGGTGGCAGAAAGATTCTCAGCACACAGCTGGACAACTGCAGTGGAAGGAACCCCTTCATTCATAATGCCGGTGGACTGAATGCATACAAGCTTATCATGTGCAGCAGTTGTTCGGATCAGTTGCATGATTGAGTATAGTGTGGAGCCTCCTCCTACTGCGATGATTCCATCATAGGGAAGGATGGAACTCAGATAGGATGCGCTGAGTGAATAATAATCCTGGAGTGAGGCGGAAGAAATAACAACTGCGTCCCGAAGCTTATATTGGGTGCGCAGTTCAGCTTCTAAATCAGGATCTCTGGCTTGATCATTGTTGCCCTTTACTCGAATTTCCACAATTCCGGCATCTCTGGCTTCTGACAGAAAGCGAGCGACTGACGATCTTCCAATATTTAATTTCTGCGCAATTTCCTGCTGATTCATTTCAAGAATATAATACATTTGAGAAATAGTCCGAAGTAGCTCAGTCTTGGAAGTTACGGTGCTACGCGGAATGTTTGCCAAGTAAATCCCTCCCATACTACTATATTTATATCGATATTCTATTATAGAAAATTTAAGAAATCAAGGGCTGATTAATATGTTCTCTGTAAAAAATCCAATTATTAAACTCATCCAGAAGATTCGAAGGATTATTTTGGGGGAAATATATCTTTTCCTGATCAGAAAAGGGTAAAGAGAGGTTGAGAGCGGCAGCACATGTAGCGGCGCAGCCCAGAGCAGAAGCCTGTGTGAAACCATCAGGCAGTACGATCTGCATTCTGGTAAGATCGGCGAGGGCCTGACAAATTACAGAAGAGCGAAGACCTCCTCCGCAGCCGATAATCTTGCTTCCGGTAAAGGGGAGAATGTCGTTCTGATTGCGGAAATTAGAGAAAATAGAAAAAACAATATCATGGGCAACCGCCAGGGCAAAATCAAAACGGTCTAAATCAGCGGCAATTGGAGCATGGAACTGAAAACCCGCATTAAGGAGAGATCTGCTCTGGCTGAAGATAAGAGTTCCCAGACTGGCAGTGACCTGTGGGACGTGCTTGGCCAGCATTTTCTGCTCCATTTCTTCATAACTGATATCAGAAAAGAACACAGATTTCAGCCGTTGATAATTAAGACCGGTAATGCCTGCATTGCTTTCCAGAAGATACTCGTGTTTATGGATGTGACAGTCGATCCAGCAGCGCTGCTGCGGATCATAAAGAGGGGCGTCAACAATTCGAACAATCGGGGATGTGGTGCCGGATACCAATACCATATCGCCGATATGGCTATTAACACCTGCTACTGCGGTTTGTGTGTCGGCACTGCTGACAATAAAAGGAATACCCTGCGGAATTCCGAGCTTTTGACTGATGTCCGGGAGAACAGTCCCCAGACGAGTGCCGGAGCTGACCAGCGGGGGCAGGATGGAGGAAGAAATGTGGAAGGTATCGCAAAGGGACTGGGACCACTCAAGAGTTTCGATATCCATCAGCTGAGTTTCACAGGCCTGCGAATATTCGTAAACACAGTTTCCTGTAAACTGGAAACCGATCCAGTCACTGATACTTGTGATTTTGCGAATACGGTCGTAAAGCTGAGGGTGTTTTTTTCGCAGACCTACAAGCTTTAAGGCGGAGAAACAAGGAGAGAGCCAATGCCCGCTCTTGCGGTAGATTTCAGTGGGGTTGGGGATTTCACACTGATAATCAAGACCTCTGTTATCGATATTGGGAAGCCCCAGAAAAGACTGGCCGTGCTGATCCATCAGCACGATTCCCTCTCTGGCGCTGGTGGCAGTGATAGCTGCCAAAGGAGCATCCGGCGGGAGAGCGGACAAAACACCGGAAATCATTGAGCAAATGTTCTTCCATAGAAGCATTGGTTCAAATGACCAGCCATCTGTATAGGAGGAATCTCTGTTGTAAACGGTGTCTTTTGTCTGTACTGCCAGCACTTTTCCGTTTTGTGCGATTAGGGCCACACGGGCGTTGCCGGTTCCGATGTCTATTATTAAATATGAATGGATCATAATACTTACCACCCTTTCTGAATGATCTTTCGATAAAGTTTGAATGATTATCACAAAATAATTATAAATTAGGCTTTAAATATAGTCAATTAGTCAAAATAGTCAATAACAAAAGGCACGTTTTGTGTAACTGTTAGAAAATGCTCGTTTTATGAACAAATGCTGAAAATCCGTTGACAACCATAAAAAACAGAGCTATAATTCAAATGCGGATTGAGCAAAGGACAATTAAATGAGCAAATGTCCAAAATGATATAAAAAGGAGCAGAGTTATGAATCTGTTAATCACATCTCCTATGAGGGAGAAGGATCTGGATGAACTGAAGAAATATTTCGATGAAGTTGTATACCGGCCCTGGACACTGAATGGCGGCGGCTACGATGCAGCTACTACTTTACAGATGCTCCGGGATGCACAGGCAGACGCTTTCATTTCCGAGCTTGATGATGTGAATGCAGAGGTTATGGAGCAGTACCATGATTTGATCTTTATTGGTGACTGCAGAGCCAATCCTGCAAACGTAGATGTGGCTGCAGCTACTAAATACCGCATTCCTTTGCTTTGCACACCTGCGAGAAATGCAGAAGCGGTTGCAGAACTGCTGGTGGGAGCCTTAGTGTGTTTTATGCGGAATGTACCTGCAGCAGTCCGATGGGCCAAAGATGGAAAGTGGGTCCAGGGTACAATGCCTTACTATATGTATATGGGACATGAAATCTACAACAAGAAAATCGGTTTTGTAGGTTTTGGTGCTGTGGGACGCGCAGCTGCCCGTATCCTCAGCAGTTTTGGAGCTGAGATCTGGTTCTATGATCCGTTTGTAGCGTCTGTTCCAGAAGGGTATGAGAAGTGCGAAAAGCTGGAGGTCATGTTCGCAGAAAGCGATATCGTTTCCGTTCATTTACCTGTACTTCCTTCCACCAGAGGAATGGTTACCAAGGATCTGATCGAGCGTATGAAATCTACGGCCGTCTTTGTGAATACCTCCCGCAGTGCTGTGGTTGACATGGATGCTGTTTACACCAGCCTGAAGGAAAAGAAGATCGCCGGAGCTGTGCTGGATGTTTACGATACCGAACCCGCAGAAGGAAGAGATCTTGAAATTCTGCGTATGGACAATGTCCTGGCAACACCTCATATCTGCGGTGCAACCTATGAAGTCACCGATCACCAGTCTGAGATCATTACCAACCGAATCGAAAAATGGTTCGAGAAGAAAGATCTTGAAAGAATTGTATTTAACAAGGCAGTTCTTGAATAATGAGAAAGCAGCCCGTAAAGGACTGAAAAGGTAAAGAGGAAAAACTATAAAAAATAAGGAGATGTAAACCATGAAAAAGATTATTACCATTATTCTGTCATTAACTGTGATGACCCTAGCGTTTGTTGGGTGCGTCACGGAGTCCGCAGCTCCGGCAGCAACGGAAGAAACTGCTGCCCCTGCTGCTGTACAGGAGGGAACCGGTGAAGAGGTTGTAGGTGTAGCCAAGGGCGTTCTCGACGGTGTTGCAGTCCCCTCTCTGAAGGGTAAAACCATTGGTGTTGCTGTTCTTGGCACCGACCATGAGTTTGACCTGCTTGCTTACCAGGGACAGATTGACCGTATTAAGGAGCTGGGCGGTGAGTATATTGCACTGGACGGCGAAAGAAATGATACCAAGCATATTTCTGATATTGAGAGCCTGATCCTGCAGAAGCCTGATGCAATTATCAAGCAGCTGGGAAATGCAAGTATTTATGAGCCTGTTATGAAGAAAATCCATGATGCAGGTATTCCTCTGTTCACGGTTGACCTGGCTTCCCAGTATTCCATCTGTAACAGTACTTCTGATAATTACGCTATTGGTGCTATTCTGGCAAGAAATATGTATGAGATGATTGGCGGCGAAGGCAAGATCGCTGTGTTTAACGGATTCTATGGCGTTCGCGTTAGTGCTATTCGTTATGACATGATGAGATACGTTGCTAAGGATTATCCCAACGTTGAGTTTATTGAGCCTGAGCTGGTTGATGTGGCTGTCGGTGCAGCTGACGATGCTTACAAGCAGACCCTGGATCTGCTGACTAAGGAGCCCGAAGTTAAGGCTATCTGGACTGCATGGGATACTCCCTGCACCGGTATTGTGAGAGCGCTGGAAGAATCCAACCGTACTGACGTTAAGATCTTCTCCGTCGATGGTTCCAGTAACGTTTTGTATCTGATGGGCGAAGACGGTTCTCCTATGGCCTGCGATATGGCTCAGGATGCATACAAGATTGGTCAGGCAGTTGTTGACCAGCTGGCTCGTTATATGAATGGCCAGGAAGTGCCCTCTACGGTTTATGTTGAGCCTGTTATGGTAACTCAGGCTAACTACGACGAGAGCATGCGTTCTCTTGGCTGGATCGAGTAATTCGGACAGTATACAGTGGGCAGAGGCACTGCCTGTGCCCACTGTATTTTTTAAAATTGCTATGGGAGATAGCAGCCAGTAAGAATAGGGATCTAAGGTGAAAATATGGAAAATAACCAGAGTAACTACTTACTTGAAATGAGGAATATTACGAAGTCATTCTACGGAGTCAAAGCGCTGGATGATGTAACATTTCGGGTAAAAAAAGGCGAGATCCATGGATTGGTCGGTGAAAACGGAGCCGGTAAGTCAACCATTATGAAGATTCTTGCCGGTATTTATAATTTTGACAGCGGTTCTATTATTTTTGAAGGAAAGGATATCAGTAGCAAAATCAGCACGCGAACTGTGGATGAACTCGGAATCAGTTTTATCCATCAGGAGCGCTACGTAGTGCCCCATCTGACTGTTGCAGAGATGCTTTTTCTGGGCAGAGAGAAGACAGCAACCCTGTTTAAGTTTATGCAGCGTAAGGAAATGGAAAAGGAAGCCGAAAATGTGTTCTTTGAGCGCATGGGCATCCGAATCCCAGGCAACAAGCGAGTTTCAGAGCTAACCGTCGGCGAGCAGCAGCTGTTACAGATTTGTCGTGCTCTGCTCAATGATCCGAAGGTTATTGTGTTTGACGAACCTACCGCAGTACTTCCCAAGAAGGAAGCTGAGATCTTGTTCCGGATTATTCGGCAGCTTCGTAAGGACAGAGCGGTTATCTATATTTCCCACTATTTCGGCGAGATTCTGGATCTGTGTGATGAGGTAACTGTGCTGCGAAATGGCGTAAAGATTACTACGGTTGATACTGAGGGGATGACCATCGAGCAGTTGGTCAGTCTGATGATTGGACGTAACTTGAAGAACCAATATCCGGAGAGAAATCGTACACCCGGAGAGGTCCTGCTGAAAGTTGAGGGCCTGTGCGGACCGCAGTTTGAAGATGTTTCTTTTGAAATCAGAAAAGGTGAGATCTTGGGCCTGACGGGGCTGATGGGATCTGGACATGACCAGGTCGGAGTAAGCTTGTTTAAAGGAAGCCACATTACTGCCGGAACGATTGAATACAAAGGAAAGGTCGTTCATAAACCAAAGCCTCATAAAAGTGTAAAAATGGGATTCGGTTATGTGCCTGATGACAGGCGCGGCCTGGGTATTTTGCAGTTAATGTCTGTGAAGGAAAATACAAGTATTGCCAGCCTGTATAAGGCCAGCAAGCATGGCGTCCTTTGCAGAAAGACGGAAAATGAACTGGCTGATGGTTATGTAAAGGAACTGGGCGTCAAGACTGCCAGCATCAATACCCAGTGCGGATTCCTCAGCGGCGGTAATCAGCAGAAGGTAGTACTGGCAAAGTGGCTGAGCAGTGACGCAAAGCTATATATTCTGAATCAGCCTACTTCTGGCGTGGATATTGGCGCAAGAGCAGAGATTTACTCTATCATTAACCGGGTGGCCAAAGAGGGAGCGGCTGTGCTGCTGATTACTCAGGACATTCAGGAACTGTATCATATGTCTGACCGTGTTATTACCATGTACCGCGGCAAGATCAATATGCGTTCCAATATAGAAGACTGCACGGATGAGCAGATTATTGTTTCCATGATGGGTGGTGACACAAATGAATAACACTAAAAAGACTTCCATTGTTGATACAATTATTCGATACAGTGGCTATATTGCATTTGCACTGGTTGCAGTTGTGTTTGCCATTAAGTCACCTATTTTCCTGACATCTCATAATATTGTGAATATTCTCATGCAGTCCAGTGTCCTTGGCATGATTTCCTTTGGACTGACGGGTGTTTTCATTGGCGGCGGCGATGATGTTATCCGCGGTGGTACCGACATTTCCATTGCCAACAGTATGGCATTCAGTTCATGTGTGCTGGCAGTTCTGCTGAGCAAGGGGAACTCCCTCCCTGTTGCATTGTTAGCATGCGTTTGTACCAGCGTTTTGATCGGTATTATCAATGCTGTTGGTGTAATTGGCTTTAACATGGTCCCGCTTCTCAGCACTCTGGCTGTTATGTATGTGCTGCAGGGATTGGAGAAGTTAGTCTCCGGAAATGTGGTTATTCCTATCGAACATCCTTTCTTTACCTTCCTTCGCGAGGGTAGATTTCTGGGGCTGCCCATGGCAGTATGGACATTCATTATTGCAGCAGTGGTCATGTATCTGCTGTATAACGTAAGCAAATTTGGCAACTGGGTAAGTGCGGTAGGTGGTAATGAGATGGCTGCAAAAGCCTGTGGTGTTCCTACCAAAAAAGTCATTGCACTGACTTACATCCTGTCAGGTATTCCTGCATCGATTGCTGGTATCCTGCTTCTGGCCCGCTTGTCTGCATTTTCTCCCGGACAGGGCGATCTGATGTTATTCGATGTAATGCTAATCAGCTATTTAGGTGCTGTTTTCTCTAAGCAGTATCGGCCGAACGTTTGGGGTACTTTCGTTTCTGCATTGTTTATTGCAATGATTACCAGCGGATTCAGCGTGATTAATGTTTCTTCCTATTGGGTTTACGGTATCAAGGGACTGCTGATCCTCATTACTGTGTCTATTACCACAGTTAGAAAAAGAAAGGTGATGTGATTATGCAGAATAAAATGACCCGGGATACCCTTTCGGCAAAGAAGGTAAGTACCTTCTTCCGTGAGTATACCACTGTGATTGCACTGGTATTAATTTTCCTGCTTTTCGCAATTTTTGCACCTGGATTTATCTCTCTGTCTAATCTGAGTACGATTTTGAACCAGACAGCAATTTTAATGCTGGTATCGGTAGGCATGTGCTTTGCAGTTGTTGGCGGTGGTACTGACCTTTCCGTTGCTGCTACCTATGGTTTGGGTGCAATGGTGGCGGTGCTAGGACTTCAGGCTAAGCTGCCTCCCGTGGTGTGCATTTTGTTGGCACTGCTGACCGGCGCAGTATATGGGTTAATTAACAGTTTCCTCATTGTCAGAGTCAAGATCTCCATCTGGCTGGCAACCATTGGTACATTGTTCATTGGTGAAAGTATCGAACGCATTGTTACCAAAGGCGGTACTGCAATCTACATGACCAGAGTCCCTGAGGCATACTCCTTCATCGGTCAGGGTTTCCTGTTCCGTGCCGGTGATTTCAGCCTGAAATTTTGTGTGGTTTTAGCTCTTGTAGTGGTTTTGATTGCACATTTTGTACTGGCACATACCAATTATGGCCGAAGACTTTATGCGACCGGTATTCAGTATAAGGCAGCAGAGCTTTCCGGCGTGCCGGTGAAGCATTGCATGACCATTGCTTTTGTTATTGCTGGTGTGTGCTGCTGCATGGCAGGTATGGTAAGCAGTTCCAATATGTCTTCCTACATTCCTTTAGGCGGCAGATATTACCTGCTGGATTCTATGGGAGCTGTTTTTATCGGCAGTACCCTGGATAAGCGGGGCCTGTCCAACATTCCCGGAACTGTTATCGGCGTCCTTTTCTTTGGCATGCTGTCCAATGGTATGAACCTGTTGGGCCTGCATTATTACTGGCAAAGTGTTGCCCGCGGCGCATTGATCTTTGCGATTCTTGCTGTGGATTCCTATCGTCGAAGCAAAATGGTATAATCACGGAAAATGTTTTTTGGAGGTAACAATATGAGAAACTATCCTACTGAACAAGAAGCACGGAAACTTATGTGTGACATTGGCAGACGCATTTATGAAAAAGACATGGTCGCAGCCAATGACGGCAATCTTACGGTTAAGATTGCGGACGATCTGATCCTGGCTACCCCTACTGGTGTCAGCAAGGGATTTATGAAACCTGAAATGATGAGCGTTCTGAATCTTGCCGGAGAGATTGTGAAATGCGGTACTATTAAGCCTTCTTCGGAGGTTAAGATGCATCTGCGGATTTTTAATGAGAATCCCGAGGTCGGTGCCTGCGTTCACGCTCATCCTGTCAATGCCACTGCGTATGCAATTTCTGGCGAATGGATGGATGCTCCTATTTTTGCAGAATCTGCCGTTCAGCTTGGCGTTGTACCCGTTGCACCTTATGCAGTACCCGGTACTCAGCAGGTTCCTGATTCTGTGGCACCTTTTGCCAAGGATTATAACTGCTGCCTGCTTTCATTCCATGGTGCTTTGACATGGGGTGGAGACCTGATGCAGGCTTACTATCGTATGGAGTCTCTGGAGCATTTTGCTATGATTTACACCACCACTAAGTATATCATGGGCAATAAGCGTTTTATGACAGAGGCAGAGATGGATACCTGCATCCGGATCCGTGACAGTATTGGCGTCCATAGCGGCGGCGTTCCCAATAACCGCAGTTGATTCACCTCTGAAATAAGATAACCCGTTGACAGATTTGCTTTCAGCAAGGCAATAGCCTGAGAGTAAAAAATAAAGCTCCCTGTTTTCACTATGAACAGCCCCAGTTTGTACGGATAGTACAGAAAGCCCCCTCAGTAGGGTAATATGAAATTTTAAGCAGAGTGGCGCAGCGTCAGCGGCGCCACTACCAAGGAAAGTTCTGGCTGCCTCGGGAAGGCAGGGAAAGCACTAGATTTGGAATAAAAACAGTAAG
>RCNI01001469.1_pt1 | contig 12624 bp, 13 predicted proteins | sample 2041151 | NCBI WGS metagenome assembly RCNI01 (sample SAMN09708214, study PRJNA481090) | feces metagenome | isolation source: feces | place: Antarctica: Albino Rookery | reverse complement strand
ATCAAGAACGAGCTGCGTGCAATGCAGCTGAACGACCGTGAGAAGTACGAAGCCTTCTGGAAGAACTTTGGTCGTCAGATCAAGTTCGGCTGCTATGCAGACTACGGTATGCACAGCGCACTGCTGAAGGATCTGCTGCTGTTCTACTCTGCTAAGGAGCAGAAGATGGTCACGCTGGACGAGTACACCGAGGCTATGCCCGCAGAGCAGAAGTTCATCTACTTTGCTGCCGGTGACTCCACCGAGCGTCTGGCAAAGCTGCCCGCTACCGAACTGGTACTGGACAAGGGTTATGATGTGCTGCTGTGCACCGAGGACGTGGACGAGTTCTGCCTGCAGATCCTGCACGCAGCAGATGCCAAGGATGCCGAGGGTAAGGACCGCAGCGTAGAGTTTAAGAACGTCAACAGTGGCGATCTGGGCCTGGAAACCGATGAGGAGAAGAAGGCCGCCGAAGATGCTACTGCCGAAAACAAGGAACTGTTTGAGGCTATGACCACTGCTCTGAACGGCAAGGTCAAGCAGGTCAAGATTTCTACCCGCCTGAAGGGTCATCCGGTATGCCTGTCCTCTGACGGTCCTCTGTCCATCGAGATGGAAAAGGTTCTGCGCAGCCAGCCGGGCGGCGAAAACGTATCCAGCGACAAGGTCCTGGAGCTGAACGCACAGCACCCGGTCTTTGCAGTCATGCAGGCTGCACAGGCTGCTGGTGATACCGAAAAGATCAAGCAGTATTCCACCATCCTGTATGCACAGGCACAGCTGATCGAAGGCTTGCCGGTGGATGATCCTGAAGCTTATGCACAGGCTGTCTGCGCACTGATGCAGTAATTTTACGCAGGAAAGCACGCTTTCCTCTTAACAAAAACGCCATGTTCTGCTATGATAAGGACATGGCGTTTTTATTTTATAAATTGTGCGACTGCACAAGGAGATCGAATACATGGCATACTATCAGGATATGAATCAGGGGAACCACAATAATAATAAAAAGCCAATCAGCTGGCTGTTGATTATTGTTCTTGCTGCTATAGGCTTATGGCCCATTGCGCTAGGTTTGACTATTGTGAATTTTGTGAATGCGGGAAAGTTACCGTCTTTCCAGCCGAATCGAAACAACAATATTTTCTATGGGACCTTTCGTGAGAAACCGCTGGATTCTGCCGAGCCGAATTACGCTCCGGCCGATGAGAAAAAGTCGAATCGTACCCCACAGCAAGAATCTGAGCATCGCCTGAAATTGTACAAAAGCATTGCCACCGTGCTGTTGCTGGTTGGCGGCGTCATTGCCATTACTGGCCTTCCCGGTTTGCTTGAAACCTTGTCGGATGTTTCCCATGGCTTTTTTGACTCATTTACCATCAAATACAATCTGATACCGGCTCTGTACTCGCTGATCGGCGGCGGCGGCCTGATGTTCCTCAGCTCGCGGATGCGGCGTTCCCTCCGCCGGGAGCATCTGCTTGCTACCATCACCGGCGATGCTGACAATATCACGGTCCGTAAGCTGAGTGCTTCCAGCGGCTACAATCAGAAGCAGACGCTGGAGATCCTGAAAGATGCAATCGGACATGGACTGTTTGGCCCAGACGCCTACATAGATATGCGTACCAAGACCCTAATTGTTCGTGGCCCCGCTCCGGAACCCAAACCCAAGCCTGCTAAGCCCAAAAAGGAAACCGCCAAAAAGCAAGAACCGGAAAATCCCTATACATCTGTCCTGAAACAGCTGCGGAAGCTCAATGATGATATCCCCGGCGAAGAAATGAGCGACAAAATCGATCAGCTGGAGGATATCTCTGCCCGCATCTTTGCTTTGAGTGCCAAAGACCCGGAGAAAAAGGCACAACTGAGCAAATTCATGGATTACTACCTGCCCACCGCACTCAATCTGCTGGACACCTATGCTACGCTGGACCAGCAGGGCTTGCAGGGTCAGAATGTCACTGAAACCAAGCGTAACATCGAAAACACCATGGATATGCTGGTGACCGCTTTTGCTGGACAGCTGGACAAGTTGTTCCAGAGCGATGCTTTGGATGTTTCCAGTGATATCGCTGCACTGCAAGGTATGCTTGCAATGGACGGACTGGCCCCTGATGGGCTGCTGAAAGACACCACCCCTGCCCCACCGGAAGACTGATTTCCCCTAGAAAGCACCTGTTTTCTGTACTATTTCATATTATTTATACGGGAAGGAGTGTTTTTATGGCATTTTGGAACCTTTTCCGCAAGAAAAACTCGGATGTCACCTTCTCCACGCTTCCGCCGCAGCCAGCTTTTACGCTGGACAATCAGGACGGCCCTTGTCGTAATGTTACAGAAGCAACCATTCGGGAATATCTCCAACTGCTTACAGAAGACCCTGACCAGTTTGTTGTGCTCACCGCACCTGCTATGCAGAACAATATCCGTTTTATACAAGCTTGCCCTGTACCCGATGGATTTGTGCTGCAAATTGCAGTGGGAGAGCCAACCCGTTTGTATGAACGAATTTGCACCTTCGACCAACTCTATCCCGATTTTCTGGCATTTTTCCATAGCAGTTTTCAGCCTGATTGGAACCTGTATCAGCCGGTCGAATTTCCCTAAAACAAAAAAGGAACCGCCAGCGGAGAATTTCTGCTGGCGGTTTTATTCTGTCTGGCGTATTACAAATGCACCTATGCACTGACCTTTTCTCCCATCCATTTGGGACAGGCACAGTTTTATCTTCTCACTGTAAAAGTATAGCTGTTGGTACATTTTTCGAGTATTCGGAAGCGATCATAAAAAGACAGTATCGCCGGTTCCCAGCCGAACGCACTCAACATTTGGTATATTTTGCGCTACACTATCCAGTTGGTTGCCAGAACAGTGGCACAAACCTACCCGTTTGATCCCCATTGCCTGTAATTCCTGTGCCGTATGGAAAATACGCTGTTCATCGGCTTCCACCAAATGCGCACCGCCCCACACGCTGACCACAGGCCGCTGGAGCCGCTCTGCAACCGTTTTGACCATATTGATCACGCCGGGGTGGGAACAGCCTACAATCACTGCCAGGCCTTCGCCTGTTTCCACCGCCAGGCAAATCTCATCTGCAAATCGGTCCGGCACAAAGGTTTCCGGTGCAGTTTCCAGCACAAATCGGGCAGGAGCAGCCTCCCAGTCGTTAGGATGGTTAAACTGTCCCACAGCCCAGCAATCCTCGCTCAGTTGGAGCAGTTGGCCACATTCCTGCTGGGCCACATGGTACTGTTCCAGCAGTTCCTGCCCATAGCCTGGTCCCAAATAGGAATAGCAGTGCCCATCGGTGGAATATTTTGCATTCCAGAATCCCTGCCCCGTCACCAATGTATGCAGATGCAGCTGCGGCAAACACTCTCGAAGCCCTGCTGCATGGTCATAGTGGGCATGGCTGCAAACGGCACGATCAATGGTATCCAGAGGAATATTTAGTTTTCGTGCATTTTCCATCACACGGCCGCTCTCGCCAAAATCAAACAGCAAACGGGTGTGGGGCGTTTCCAAATAAAAGGATAACCCATGCTCCGTATATAAGCCCCTGTGCTTGCTGGGGGTATTTTCCATCAATGTAACCAGCTTCATTTTTTCTCCTCCTGTCTGGTTCTATACATTTTGAGGCGCACGCCTGTTTCTTTTCCCTGTGGAAAGCGGCTTACAGCCTGTTACAGAACACTTTTCTGCCTTCCTATACATATCCCTTATTATAACAGAAATCCCATAAAATGGGGCCACTCTCCGTCTGCTTATCCCTGGCACCTATATTTTTTCAGAAAAGAAGAACCGCAGAGCTTTCATGCTGCTCTGCGGTTCTTGCTTTTTTATTTGATTCTTCCACGCTGATAGTGGAGTACGCTAAGCCCATTGACCAACGCAATGAAAACAAAATACCAGGTACATACTTTTGTCATGGCAGGCACACAGTCCAGAATCGAACTCCACTCCTGCGCTGCGGTCCATTCGTTTACCATATACAAACCTGTCAACGGCACGGCAGTGGCAGCCAGCAAAGCACACAGCAAAACCCATACAAAGGCAACTGATTTTTGATGTGCCAACAGGCACTCCAACAAGGTAAGCACGCCGCCCAATGCGGCAAAACCAATCATCCAAAAAGCCATACGTTTCTCCTTTCCTCAGGTATCCAACCGATACACATACAAATAATGTTTCTCTGCATCGTACACTGCCAGGGTTACATTCAAACATCCCCGCTCTAATATTACGTCCGGTGCTTCCGCCGAGTCTGCTTGGTCAAAGCGATCTATCAGCAGGTATTTCCCCTGTTGAATATCCGGTTTTTCTCCTCGATGAAAATAGGGGCCTATTTGCAGCTCGCCGCCATCTTCGCCTTCCATCATCACACCGTAAAGCAGCGCCTGGGCGGTCTGCTCCATGGGAAGGTCTTTCCATGGCTTATCCTGCTGGATGGTATCCCATGTAGATGCGTCGTCAAACTGGATTTCCAGATAGGCATCACCATCCCCAAACCAGCCATAATCCTCTTGTTCTGTGACCACCACGCCTTTGCTCAAATCCAAACCTAGCTCCCGTGCCAATTCTTTTTTCTGGATTACACTTTGCACGGCAGATAAACCACAGCCCGTCAGAATGGACATCATAACCAAAAACAATGCGGTCAGCGGCAGAATACGTTTCATGCTCCGACCTCCTTCCCTTACGGGTCTTGCACTTCCACACCGGACACGGTCAGGCCAACTTCCTGCGGCTCGGTGCTGGGATTATTCCAGTGAATACCGATGTTGTACCAGATGTTCTTTTCACATTCCAGCTTGGTAGAAATTCCCGGGGTCAAATAGTTTCGCTGTACCACATTTCCGTCTTCCGTGACACGCCGAATGACCACTTCGCAATCGCCAAAGTGCTCTGTCTGCCGGATGGTGATTTTATTTCCCTTGGGGCGGATCTGTGTATCCGAAAAGACAAATTCTTCTTGCTGCCCTGCGGGCACTTGAATACGGATATCGTGTTCTTTGCCACATCCGTTCAAGCCCAGCAGCAAAACCAGTGTCACAACCAATAACCAAATTCGTTTCATAAACATCCTCCTTTTTTGGGGTGTTCTCTATGGCTGGAGTATAATATGGTTTCATCTGTTTGTCAAGCTTATTTTATCGTTTTGCAACAATTTATAATTCTTTTAGAATATCATCTGCCCCTTCAGCAAGTATTTAATCCGCCCCTTTCTGAATCTTTTTTCGCAGCTGATCCAGTGCTTTGCTTTCCAGGCGGGATACGTAGCTGCGGCTGATTTGCAAAATATCCGCAGCCTGCTGCTGTGTCAAGGGTGGCTGACCTGCCAAACCGTAACGCAGAAGGATGATCTGCCGTTCCCTGCCATTCAGACAGTCTACATTTTGATGCAGCCATTGGATTTCCTCCTGCTGCTCACAGCCTTTCTCCATACAGGTTTCATCCGGAATCGCATCCTGCATTTGTAGTGCTGCTCCATCCCGCCCTGTTTCGATGGGCTCTTGCAGGGATAGGGTATCCGGATCACGGCGAATCCGCCGCAAGTGCATGCGGATTTCATTTTCTATTCCCGCCTGACGGAACTTCTTTCCCAGCGGGGGCTTCATTTTCCGGGTTCTCAGCGGGAAGTGCAGGAAAATCGATGTCTCCGTCCTTTGCGAACAAATACAGATGGGCATTTTCGCCATCCCAGACCACTCGCCTGACCAGAGTCCGGAGAGCGACTCTTTTTTGCTCCAGACCGAAATCATCGATGCTGTCTCCAAACTGGCGGAGCATCTGATTGAGGATGTCGAACTCCATATCTGCCAGGGCATGACGCTGTACAACAGATTCCAGCTCCTGCATACGCTTCCGGCTGTTCTCGGTACTCTTGTTCAGCTCCTCGATTCGTTCCATGATATACTTCTCAGCCGCTGTACCGCCGGCACGGGAGAGAGAATCCACCAGGGAGCGGCTCTGGGCCTCGGCTTCCTCAATCTCAGCTCTCACCTTGGCCAGCTCTGCGTGATAGCCCTCCTGGTTTTCCCGCAGCACCTGCTTGGTCTCCAGCACCTGTCTGCAAAGAGAGTCACTGTTCTGGCTCAGCTTTTTGATTTCTTCCACAACCTTGGCGTCCAGCATATTTCCGTTGGCGTTTTTCATATCACAGACCTTGCTTCGGCTGCGTTCCTTGGTGCTGCACATATAGGTGAAGATCGTTTCGCCGTCTGCCGTCTTGCGCTGGGTTGCCTTGGGGCGCATATAGTCCCCACACTTGCCGCAGATCAAAAGGCCGCTGAGCAGCGCCACATTGCTTCTGGGCTTGCGGTAGCTCTTGGCCTTGTTCAGTGCCAGCTTCTCCTGAACTGCAATCCACTGAGCGCCCGGTATCAGGCCGGGGTGCTTGCCCACGGATACAATCCACTCGTCCATGGGATTGGTCTGATTGGATTTTCCCGATTTCTGAAGGGTGCGGTTGTAGGCCATGATGCCATGGACGCCGTCAAATGCAGCTTTGTCCGCAAACAGATCCACATTGTTGGCTACCAGATAGTTATAGGCATCCTCGTCCGCAATCATATAGACCGGGTTTTCCAAAATGTTGCGGATGGCATATCGCTTGAAATCGTTGCCCCGTTTGGTTTTGATCTGCCGCTCCAGCAGATATTCATCCACCTTGCTCTGAGAGCCGGTTTCCATGAACACCTCAAAGATCGTCTTGACCAGATTCAGCTCCTCCGGGATCGGTGCCAGCTTATAGGCCTTGCGGCTCTTGCCGTCCACAGAAACGCTGGTGACGCTTTCAGAGGCGTAGCCGGTAGGCGTCATACCGCCCAGCCAGCGGCCTGTCTTGGCCAGCTCGTGCATATTGTCCCGGATGCGCTCTGCAATGGTTTCCCGCTCCAGCTGGGAGAACACGGAGGCAATGTACATCATGGCTCGTCCCATGGGAGAGGAGGTGTCGAACTGCTCCTTGATGGAAATGAAGTCAATGTCACGATCCCCCAGGTCCTCGATCAGCTTGGCGAAATCGCCGATGTTTCGGCTGATCCGGTCCAGGCGATAGACCACGATAGCGGCGAATTTCTGCTTGTGGGAGTCCTTCATCATCTGCTTGAACTGAGGGCGCTCCAGATTGCCGCCGGAAAAGCCCTCGTCCTCATAGACCAGGGTCGCTTCCGCAGCCTCCTGCCCATAAATGCTTGCAATATAGCTGCGGCACATCTCCACCTGATTCTCCACGCTCTCGCCCTTTCCGGTGAAGCGGGACTTGCGGGAGTAAATCACAAAGGTACCGGTTGTCTTCTGTTTCATGCTTGAACCTCCTTATCCATTAGGTAGTATTTCTAGTTGTATTATAGCATATACATGAAGGTGCGCAAAGAGGAATTTTGTATGTAACCTCGAAATAAATTCGAGGCTGCGTCCGTTATGAACCCAAAATAATCGGACACAATTAAAAAGTCTAAAGTCTGATTTTCCAGAACCATGTGTGTACAGCTCACCGCTCTTCCTGGCGATGCATTTTCTTTTCGGCTTCCCGCTCCTCTGCAGCCTGCTTGCGGCAGCTTTCTGCGATGGCGTCCATCAGCTTCAGCTTCTGCTCCAGCGGGCATTGAAGCTTATCCACATACTGCAGCACAAACTGTGCCTGGATCTTGGAAATACGTTCACGAACGGCAGCTCGCTCCTCGGGCGTATCAAAGCCGTGTACAATAACCTCTATAAGACATTCCTCCTGTCGCTTAACCTGAATTCATTGTATGAGTTGGGTTCAAAGCGATATGTCTATCACTTGCGCAGCAGAGCTGCGGCTTTTGTCCTGTTTTCGGCAGCGATTCCCTTGCGGAAGTTTTCGCCGTCGAAGCGGATTGGGGTGCAAACTGCCAGAATCCTGTCATAGATCCGGCGCTCACCGGTGTCCGTGGCATTCTGCATGATGTGAAGCGGAATATTGGTGGTGACGATCATGGGCTTGCCGGAGAGCGTCCGCTTGTTGATGACGTCGAACACCTGCTCCTTGCCAAAGCTGGTGTTCCGTTCGGCTCCCAGATCGTCCAGAATCAGCAATTCCGGCTTCAGCAGGGATTTTGTATAGTCCTCTCGCTCGGAGCCGTAGCAGCCCTGCATATGGTTCACAATGTCGCCGAGGCAGACAAAGAGAACGGAGCGGCCCTGCTCAATCAGGGCATTGGCGACACAGCCGGCAGCATAGCTCTTGCCGGTTCCCACATCGCCAAACAGCAGCAGGCCCATGCCGTCCTTACGGAACTCATCCCAGTGCTGTACAAAGCGCTGGGCCATCTCCAGCTGATGGGTCATCCTGGACGATTCAAACCGCCAGAGCGCCGCAGGAACATCCCGGAAGGCCTCCATGCGAAGCTGCTGGATCATATTCTTTCGGGCAAACTCACGCCGCTCGGCGTCTTCCTTTTCCTTCTGTTCAGCCGCACACTGACAGAGAATGGGGTGGGTTTTTAAATTTCCAAACACCAGGCCATTGTCAAATTTTTTCTGTTTGGGGGTATGGCACTTGCCGCAATACAGCAGTCCATCCTCCGGGTTGATATAATCCTCCACAGCCCGTTCCGGCTGGAAAATATCAAAGTCATTCACAGGCATTCTCCCTCCTTGTAAACATAATCGTAGTTGTAAGCCGTCCCAGTGTTTTGATCCTCATTGAGCCATTTCCGAAGTGTCACCGCATGGTCGGCATAATTCTTCCCGTGCTGTTTCATATAAGCGGACAGCTTTTCAATATAGGCATCCACCTGACCAGGGAACTCCTTTCGCAGGGATTCCAGTTCATTCGTAGAAAGAAATACATTTTGATAAGAGCCAAGGGGAGCGGAATCTTCTCCCCTTGGTTTTCTTTTTCTTGTATTTTGAATCTCTTTATAACTAGGAGGCAAATCCTGCCCCATAGGAGGGGAAATGTTCTGCCCATCCACCGGGCAAGTGGTTCCCTCTGGAGGTGAAGAAATCTGCACCATATCGGGCAGCAGCACATAGATGTGATTTGGCTGGTTCCACCCCTGGCGCACCCGATGAATCAGATCCTGACCTTCCAGCTCACTCAGAGCATTTTTTACTGTGCGCTCGCTGCGATCCAGATCTTCCGCCAGCTGTCGGATGGTGTAAATGATGTACACATGCCCAAGCTCATCTGTCCAGTCATTCTTCCTGGACACCATGGATCGACTGAGCAAAAGTCCATACAGGAGCTTGGCGTTTAGTGAAAGTCCGCTGTTCAGGATGAATCTGGGCAGTGCCACAAAGGGTGGAAGGGTTGTTGTTCGTGTAATATAAATTGGATTCACCTCCTGTCCTTGTTTGAAAAAGCTCCACTCGCCCAAACGGAAGAATTGGTCTTCCTGTTCGGAGAGAATTGTTGCTTTCTTAAATAAAATTGTAGCAAAGTTTTTTTGGCATTAGTAGGGAATGATATTACTAGTTTACTAGCAATGTTATTGCTAGTTTTGACTCCAACTCTGATTTTTGAAGGAACCGCCTTGTCTGATTTCTCAAAAAATATCCCCATGCTTCAATATGGCGGCAGAAGAACAACACACTGTGGGGCAACAGGGGCCCTGCTTTTTCGGTGCTTTCTGTTTTTCAGTTTACAAATTTTCTGAATCGTTGTCGTGGCCCTGGCAGGGCTATTCAGTGGTCCTCATAGGGCCACTTTCATCCTTTCTTGAAAAGATTCAGCGCTTCCGCCGTCGATTTCACAACTTGGCAAGCAGTGTAAACTGGTACCAGTTTTCTCGTTTTGGAAAATTTCCCTTTTCGGGAAATCTCCAAAACTGCTTGATGGGGAAGCGCCCCATACCCCTTGAACGGAGAATTCTTCTCCGGCTGTCATTTTCAAAAATGAAATTTTTTGATTGGTTGTTGATGCTTATTTTACTGTAGATATCTGATTCTGTTGAGGGACCGATGGTGCTGATTGTAGTAGCAAACTGACACCATTGGGGTTAGTTCCATTCCATGCATCGGTAAGTTTTTCTTTTTCGTAAGCTGCGGCAGCAGAAAAAAGCCAGCATCCTAGATGCTGTTCAAGGGGGATTGGGGCTGCTGCACCAACAAGTGATTTTGTAAAAATCAGAAAACCTGTACAGGTTTACCCTGCTTGCCAATTTGCAATTCGGCAAAGCCTCGCTTGATGATTTACAAAAAATTATACCTTGTCCGCAGAGACTTTTTAAGAAACCGTCACGGTAAATTTGCCTGCCGTGGTACGGTAGATTTTTCATCTGCCGACTGATTTTCTGATTTTTGCTTTTTCTCAAAATGTAATTTTTGAAAAATGCCTGTCATTCACTCGCACGAAAATTGTATCTTATCGGGCGGGCATATTGTAAGGAACCATTCGGATAGATCGCCTACCCTGGTGGGGTAGATTCTGTATCACCGCAATTCCGTATTCTTTCCAAACAGCAAAAGCACATTCTGACTGTCGACAGAATGTGCTTTTACAAAGTTGATTTTATTCGCTTATGCGATTATAATAAGATTGAAGTTTTATATCTTTCTAATACAATCACATGCCGCAGTACGGAGGCTATAAATGGAATATTTATCTGTTGCCCAGACTTCCGAAAAGTGGGGAATTTCTAAACGCAGGATTCAAATTTTGTGTAACGAAAACCGGATTCCTGGAGCCATGAGAATCGGAACAGTATGGGCCATTCCGGAGGATGCCGAAAAGCCAAAAGACGCCAGGGTCAAAACCGGTCGCTACATTAAAAAAGAGGACTGACTTTTTATAAAAATCTCCGAAGGAGGGATCGCATGAAATCCAATTTCGACTTTTTGAACCGATACTGGCCGGTGCTTGCGCAGTTGGGCGCAAACGCCGAAACCTATTTATATTCCGATCCCAACGCCTGCATTTACAAACTGGGGCTCTTCTCTGAACGGCTGGTGCAGGAAATTCTGGTATTTGAAAAAATGCCGGAGCCTGAAACTGAAAACACACATGCTAATCGTATCCGTCTTTTGAAACGGGCCGGGCTGCTGCCTCGTGAAATCGATGATACGCTGTACTTACTCCGCAAAACAAGAAACTCCGCTGTACATACCGGGTCGGATTCTGCTGAGGATGCTAAAACGCTTCTTTCGCTTGCTTATCAGCTTGCTACTTGGTTTATGGAGATCTATGGCGACTGGGGCTTTATTGCTCCGGAATTTGTCCTTCCCGTTGAAGAACATCCAGAGGATCTGAAAGCAATCATTGAGCAGCAAGAGCAAAAAATTGCCCAGCTATCCCGGATGCTCTCCGAAGTAAAGACCGCTGCTTCCGATAAGACCCAGAAAGAACGTGCCAAACACGCTGAAACTGTTTCTGCCATGATGGACTGGAACGAGGCCCAAACCCGTTGCCTGATTGATGAGCAGCTTCGGAAATCCGGCTGGGAAGTGGACACCAATGCTCTGCGTTACAGCAAGGGCACCCGGCCCGTGAAGGGAAGAAACCTTGTCATCAGCGAATGGCCCACCGATTCCGCCTTCTACAAAAACGGCTATGCCGACTACGCATTCTTCATCGGCGAGCAGCTGGTGGCTCTGATGGATGCCAAGAAGGTTTCAGAGGATGTGGCCTCCACCATTGATGTGCAGGTGAAGGACTACGCCACCCACATCAAACCGGAGCATCAGAAATATGCCGTCGGCCGGTGGGGGAACTATCAGGTTCCCTTCCTGATGGCCTCCAACGGCCGCAGTTATCTGGAACAGCTGCGCACCAAATCCGGTATCTGGTTTCTGGATGCTCGGTCATCTTCCAATGTCTCCTATCCGGTGCGGAATTGGTTTAGCCCGGATGACCTAAAGGAAAAACTGAAAAAGAATATCGAAGAAGCCAATACCGCTTTGCAGGTGTCGGACGACTCCTTTATGACAGACCCTTCCGGCCTGAATCTGCGTGATTACCAAATCAAGGCAATCGACAAGGCCACCGAAGCCATCATCGCCGGAAAGCCTACGGCCCTGCTCGCCATGGCCACCGGTACCGGCAAAACCAGAACTGTCCTGGGCCTGATTTATAAGATGCTGGAGAGCAAACGCTTCCATCGTATTCTGTTTCTGGTAGACCGAGTATCTTTGGGCGAACAGGCCATGGATACATTCAAGGACGTAAAGCTCAAGGATCTGATGACTTTGGATGATATTTACGAGCTGAAGTCCATCGACGACCGGGAAATCAGCCTTGAAACCAAGGTGAGTGTGTCCACAGTGCAAGGCCTTCTGAAGCGCACGATCCTTTCTGAAAAGCCAGACCTGACCCCCGGCACATTTGACCTGATTATTGTAGATGAAGCGCACCGTGGCTATATTCTCGACCAGGAAATGACAGATGATGAAATCCTCTACAGTGATCAGGAAGATTTCATGAGCAAATACAAGCAGGTCATTGAGTATTTCGACGCTGTAAAAGTTGCCCTGACAGCCACTCCCGCCCTGCATACTACCGAGATTTTCGGCGAGCCGGTCTATACCTACAGCTACCGGGAAGCCGTCATCGACGGCTGGCTGGTGGACCACGATCCCCCCTATAACATCAACACCGACTTCATCGAAAATGATGTCCGGTTCAAACAGGGCGGGCAAAGCGCCCAATACGGCCCGGAGACCAACGAG
>RCNI01001468.1_pt1 | contig 12630 bp, 12 predicted proteins | sample 2041151 | NCBI WGS metagenome assembly RCNI01 (sample SAMN09708214, study PRJNA481090) | feces metagenome | isolation source: feces | place: Antarctica: Albino Rookery | reverse complement strand
AAGGCCTACCGGATGACTGGGCAAAGGCCTGTGTGGATACCAATCTGAGGTACGGGAAAAACAACACAAAAGGGGAACGCAAAAACCATGAGTATATCATAAGCCATCCTGAATCAGATACTCCGTTTCTTACAAAGGAGATGCTTTTAGAGGAAGGAAAAGCATTCGTGCGGGAAAATCTTCAAGGTTATGATGCTTTGATCGCAGTTCATATGGATACAGATAATTACCATCATACATCTGATTATTATCGGATGGATCGATACTATCGGCAGTTCCATCTGTGCTTCCAGAGAAGCCTGGAAACCTCCAATATGCTGTTGGATGACCTTTTCAAGCATGTGGCAGATCGGGTAGAGGGATTGTACTCCTATTGGTATTTGGGAAGCCTGGGAAGTAATTGGTCAAATGTATGTGAAGCAGAGCTTCGGGAATTCGGAAAAATCCTGGAGGTTCCTCAACAAAAAGATTTTTACGCCTCCAGAATTCAGGGAGCAGGCAACAGAATCTTTGTGGTGATTTCCGATGCCCTGCGTTATGAAGTAGCTGCATCCCTGTCAGAGGAACTTCGCAGAGAGACCCAGAGCCAGGTGAAGCTCAGCAATATGCAGAGTATTTTTCCTTCTATTACCAAATTCGGAATGGCGGCACTTCTGCCTCATAAAAAGCTTTCCCTGGAACTTAAGAATGATGTCCTGAATGTGCTGGCTGACGGGCAGTCCACCGCCAGTATCAACCGGGATCAGGTGCTGAAAGCTGCCAATTCCCGGAGCGTGGCTCTGCAGTATAACAAAATCATCGGCATGAAGCGGACGGAAAGAAGCGCTCTGGTAAAGGGCATGGATGTTGTCTACATCTACCACGATACCATTGATGAGGCCAGCCATCACTCCGATACTGCGGTTTTTCCTGCCTGCGATCAGGCAATTACAGAGCTTAAAAATATTGTCCGGATCATTGTCAATGAATTCGGCGGTGCCAATATCTTCCTGACTGCTGACCACGGTTTCCTCTATACCTATCAGCCCCTCAAGGAAGACAGCAAGGTGGATAAGAGCAGCTTTAAGGGCCAGGATGTGGATCTGGGCAGACGGCACGCCATTGTAGAAAAGACAGCAAATCCCGAATATCTGATGAAAGTCAAGCTGTTGGACGGTGATACGGCTTATGACGGCTACACGCCCAGAGAAAGCATTCGTATCAAGCTTAACGGCAGCGGCATGAGCTTTGTTCACGGCGGCATCAGTCTCCAGGAAATGGTGATTCCCCTCATCGAGTACCACTACCTGAGAAATGATTCCATGGAATACCGTAAAAATAAGGATAAGTACGACACCAAGCCCGTGGAGGTCAGCCTGCTTTCTTCCAGCCGAAAGATCTGCAACATGATCTTCAATATGAAGTTCTACCAGAAGGAGCCGGTCAGTGACAATCGGGAGACCGCTACTTATCTGGCCTATTTTGAGGATGCCTATCATAAGCAGGTCAGTGATGTACAGAAGATTGTGGCAGACAAGACCAGCGAAAACGGATCGGATCGTACTTTCCACTGTACCTTTAACCTGAAATCCCTCCAGTTCCGCAGTACGGAACCTATTATCTGGTGATCGCAGATGAAAAGGGCCTGCAGATGCCGAAGCGTGAGGAATTCCAGATCGATATTGCCTTTGCCATTGATGACTTTGGCTTCTGAGTGAATCGGGAGGGATAGAAATGGATGAAGTAACTGAGGGCCTGGATGCCCGTGAAGAAATCAAGCGGAAACTCCGTGAGAATTTTGATGGGAAGATTGTAAGAAAAGATCTGACCAAGAAGATCAAGGAAGGTGCCAATGTGCCTGTCTATGTCCTGGAGTTCCTTCTGGGACAATACTGCAGCTCCGATGATGAAGCCGTGATTGAGGACGGTATTCAGAAGGTAAAGAGAATTCTGGCAGACAACTTTGTCCGCCCGGATGAAGCACAGAAGATTCTCTCTCAGCTTCGGAAGAAGGGCGCTCACACCGTCATCGATATGGTCACGGTGAACCTGGATATCAAGAAGAACCAGTTCTTTGCAGCATTTTCCAACCTGGGCGTGGATAAAATTCCCATTGAGGATGAATGCCCGGAGAAGTTTGACCGACTGCTCTGCGGCGGTATCTGGTGCATTGTACAGCTGGAATATGAGGCAGAGGATGATGACTGCTTCGGTATGGATGATTATACCGGAGGAAAGGTCAAGCGGCAGAAGGATGAAATGCCCATCAAGATCCGGAAGCTTACCCCCATTCAGATGCCCCACATTGACATGGAGGAGATCAAGCGGGGACGGAAAGCCTTTACTCAGGAAGAGTGGATGGATGTAATGCTCCGCTCCATCGGCATGGAGCCGGATTCTCTGAAATCCAGAGAAAAGTGGCTGCTGCTGACCCGTATGCTTCCCCTGGTGGAAAATAACTTCAATCTCTGTGAGCTAGGCCCCAGAAGCACCGGTAAATCCCATCTTTACAAGGAGATTTCTCCCAACAGTATTCTGATCTCCGGCGGTCAGACTACCGTTGCAAACCTGTTTTACAACATGGGCAGAAAGGCTGTGGGCCTGGTGGGTCTGTGGGACTGTGTGGCCTTTGATGAGGTTGCCGGTATCAAATTCAAGGACAAAGACGGCGTACAGATTATGAAGGACTATATGGCTTCCGGCTCCTTTGCCCGGGGCAAGGAAGAGAAGTCTGCATCTGCCTCTATGGTTTTCGTGGGAAACATCAACCAGAGTGTGGATGTGTTGCTGAAAACCTCCAGCCTCTTTGATCCTTTCCCGCCGGAGATGGGCACCGATACAGCCTTCCTGGATCGTATGCATTGCTATCTTCCCGGCTGGGAGATCCCTAAATTCCGCCCTGAGCACTTTACCAACGATTATGGCTTCATCAGCGACTACCTGGCGGAATTTATCCGGGAGTTGAGAAAAGAGCAGTACGGCGATGCTCTGGATCACTATTTCCGTCTGGGCAAGAACCTGAACCAGAGAGATACCATTGCTGTCCGGCGTATGGTAGACGGCTATCTGAAGCTCATGTACCCTGACGGCGAGTTTACCAAGGAGCAGTTGGAAGAAATTCTGAAGTTGGCACTGGAGATGCGCCGCAGAGTGAAAGAGCAGCTTAAAAAGCTGGGCGGCATGGAGTTTTATGATGTGAACTTCTCTTACATAGATCTGGAAACCTTTGAGGAGCACTATGTCTCTGTACCTGAGCAGGGCGGCGGCAAGCTGATTCCGGAGGGAATCTGCAATCCCGGCCAGGTTTATACTGTGGCAAGAGGCAAGTCCGGAATGATCGGTGCCTTCCGTTTGGAATCTCAGATGATGCCCGGCACCGGAAAGTTCAACCGGACAGGCCTGAGTTCTGACGGCAAGTGCAAGGAAGCTGTCGATACTGCCTTTAATTATCTGAAGGCCAACGGCGGAAGAATCAGTGGAACTATCAGTACGGCTACCAGAGATTATATTGTGAACTATCAGGATCTTCAGGGCATCGGTATGACAGAACATCTGGCACTGCCTACACTGATTGCACTTTCCTCCATAGCCCTTGCACGGCCTGTGGTCGGAAGTCTGGCGGTTCTGGGTGATATCACCATCAGCGGCACTTTAATGAAGGTAGAGGAGCTGGCAAACACCCTGCAGGTGTGTCTGGACAGCGGGGCCAAGAAGGTTTTGCTTCCCAGCACATCCTTCGTGGACTTCGGGGCGGTGCCTGCAGATCTGATGGCAGCATTCCAGCTGATTCCCTATACCAGTCCTGAGGACGCTGTATTTAAGGCTTTGGGCGTGGAGTAAAGGAGAGAAGAGGGAAGAAGAAAATTAAGTATGGGATATCTATAGCGCCCTCACAGCTACCAGAATCGATATGAAACCTGCTGAGCATCGGCAGTTCTATGATAAGTACATCCGCAATGTGAAGCTGATCATCAATGAAAATGGCGATATGTCATTTAAATTAAAGAAATGACAGGGGAGTTGTGATATGGTAAAATCTAGAATTTCAAAGAAAATAGATGCTCTGGAAAAGCTTTCTCTTAATTCTTCTGTGTCGGAATTCTATGAAACTATGGAATCAATTGGAGATATCAAATTTAACTACTACGACTACATGACTATCCATGCTATTGACTGCAAAAGAGAGCTTAGGCGTCTTCCAGGTGCAAATTATGACCTCTGCTGCGCATTGCTCACTATGTTTCTGCGTGAGGATCACTTTTGCAATGGCTCCTTTGAACGCAGACTTGCTTCCGGAGATGTAATGCCCATCATTGAAAGAATGATTCAACTTCTGAAGAATGTGAGAAATACAGATTCATCGATGCTAAAGATGCCTACTGATAGTAAGTATTTTCCCTCTCGAATTATCTGTGAAAAGCTTGCTGATTGTGGCGGCAGTGTAATGGTACATTCTCTTACGGGTAAGCCCTATAAAATAAGCGCCATGGCTGGCAGCGATGCCTTCCTTTGTGATCAGTTGCCAATCCATCCACCTTACACCTACAAGGTCTTTGATGTCATTGTAGAGCTGCTCATCCGTCAGAACGGAAAAGCCAAGAAGGGTTTAGGGAGAAATGCCCGTTTGGGTGAACCAAGCTGTGAGGATACCACCGTGGTCGGAGCTATCGGTAAATTTTACGCAGGAAAGCACGACGGTGAATCTGTATTTGATCCTGTGTTTGTCCTTGCCTCAATTCTTGACTGGGCTGGAATTGCTCACAATCGGAGAGGCTATATTGAGCTGACAGCACGGTACCGCAGCATTCTTTCGAACAAATAAACCTTGAATACAATAAAAACGGCACCGGGAGCATATGAATGTTCCCGGTGCCATCTTCAGTTATAAGATTATCTCATTGTATTGTAGACTTGGTTGACCGCCTCAACATAGCAGATAAAAGAGGGATGGTTAGTTGTCACATTTCGGGTCAGATACATATTTTTGATTCTAAGGTATTCCTCCCGTACTGCCAGCCAATTTCCCTGATCTTTGATGTACTTTACTTTTTTTCTCAGATTGGCAGAGTTAGGGGCCATGTTCCAGTAGTAGCGTCCAAGTGCGTATACCGATGCTTTTTCGTGTATAAGGCGATGGTACTGACCATTTTTGTCAAAGCATACGATACATACATCCATAGAAAATTCCGTAGAATTTCCTTTTGTAAAATGACGCCGTTCTGTTGTCATACATGAAGTGGAGTCTTGACAGTTACCCCATCCGTGGAGTTTAAGAGCGGAATTAAAAGCCTGTATTACTTTTTCCTTAATATAACGGCAATCTTTAAAATCGGAACAGCTTTGGATCTCCAGATTATAGTCCAGGTCGATGGGCTGAGAGTTATTCTGGAGTATCAGATTACGAGCACCGCTGCCCACCATATAAAAGGTGGAGCCAATCCCAGACTCCGAGGCGAGAATGTGGCAAAGGTCCTGCATGATTTCTCCGCAGAGACTCCGCAGATCGGAAAGAAAAGCCTTATCCTCTACATAATGATACATAATAGATCTCCTTCTTATCCCATGCCGCCCACTTAGATTTCATATCTAAATCATAGTATTATATGGATATTGTTCCAATATGTCAAGGGTCATAACAGTAATTATGAAATGTCAGCGCTTGATATTCATTGAATACTTGATTTGTGATATGCTATTTCTTCCGTATCATTAAATCCCTTCATAGATATAAGCGCTTAACAATCCCATAGTATAACGATTTTCTACGATGGATATGGCCTGGCTATTCCGATACATTAAACTCATGGGAGATTTTCTGCGCCCGAAAGTCTGCAATCAGGCGATCCAGAGTAGGTCTGCTGATGCTTAACTCCTTTGCCAGCGCTGTCTTCGTTGCTTGCCGGTTTGCGTATCTCTCATAGTATTCTTCAAAGTTCCCCACAGTAATTTTCTTCCGCCCGGTATACTTTCCGTTCTGTTTTGCAATGAGGATACCTTCTCTTTGCCGTTCCAGCAGATTGGCTCTCTCAAATTCGTTAATAGCTCCGATCATGGTCAGCATAAGCTTTCCAGTGGGTGTTGTGGTATTGATGTTTTCCTTGTTGCTGACAAGGTGAACCCTTTTCTCCTGGAAGCTATTTACGAGAGAGAGGAGGTCCTCTGTTGACCGGGCAATCCGGGAGAGGTCATGGATAAAAACTGTGTCTCCTTCTCTGATGTAAGAAAGCATCTCCTGCAGCTTTGGACGGTTCATATCCTTGCCGGAGATCTTATCGATGTACCATCGCTCAATATCGTACTTCTTCAATGCCTCGATCTGCCGGTCTTCGTTTTGTTCGATTGTACTCACACGCACGTAGGCGATATTCATGTTCATCCCCCCATGTGCTTACTATAGCAATTTGTAAAAATGAAGTCAAAGATGCGGCAAATCTGCAATATGTAAAATAAGAGGGGAATAGGACTCTATTTTTACAACGGAACCGAGCAGAATAGATGTAAAATTAGGGTATACTCTATTTTAGAAGACTGAAAAACAATTTGGTCACGAGCAGTAGAAGTAATATACACTATTTTAATTTACGATGCTTTGTTTTAGATTGGAATAAAGTACGGTCGCTAAAGTTCTCTCAAGCACTCTGATCATTATCTTAATATTTTTTCGGTAAGCAGAGAAGAACAGGCCTCTTTGCTGCTGAATTCAAGATGTCCGTAAAGATCCATAGTAATGGCTATGCTGCTGTGACCCAGAAAATTAGATACCTCGGCAATGGGCATCCGCCCCTGGAGCAGAAGCGCAGCACAAGTGTGCCTTAAATCATGCAGCCGAATATGTCGTAGTCCTGCCTGTGATAGAGCTTTTTGAAACTGACAGTAAAGCCGATCCGGTGTATAAGGCTTTCCATTCTCATCAATGCAGACATAACCTACTGCCTTGTGGTGAGGAAGCAGCAGTTTCTCCAGTTCATCTGTAATTGGAAGGGTTCTATAACTTGATTTTCGTTTTAGCGTCTGCCGTTCAATTATTTCTCCTTTTATTCTATGCATAGCACAGCAGATATGGATGGTGTGGGTTTCAAAATCAACGGACTCCCATTGTAAGCCCAGTAGTTCGCTACGTCTTAATCCTAGCATGATTGCCAGAGTAATCGGGATTTCAAGTGGAGTATTCTTGATTGTGCTCAGCAGAATCTGACATTCCTTCTGAGACAGGTAATCTGCGGTATAATGATTAGGATTAGAAATTGAGAGTCCCTCTGCCGGATTCAGAGGAATGATTCCATCTATAACAGCTTGCTTTAATGCTTTATGAATATTTGCATGGACTCGTTTTACTGAGTTAGGTGATAGTCCGTTTTGCAGAAGGAACTGATAATAGGCAGAAATATGCATAGCTTTAAGCCTATACATTTCTATAGGATTTTCCTTAAAATATGGGATGACGTTTCTTCTTATAATTCTGGAGTAGGATACTTGGGTAGAGGGTGAGAGACCTGGTAGAGCCAATTCCAGCCAATGTTCCAGATACATATGGAAGAGAGTTCCGGAATTTGGAGTTTGCACAGCAATCTCTTGTGAAAGCTGAATCCGCAATTCCAACAGCATTTCTTCCGCCCGCTTCTTATTTCCTCTCTGAGGAAGGTGAGTAGATCGGGAGATGGTTTTTCGATTTCCAGATGCGTCTTTATAACTGATAATCATTTGCCAGATTCCATTTTGTACCCTTAAGTGACCAGAAATCATCATAATCAGACCCTTCTTTTAGAATATAGAGTATTATCTATACATCATATTTATTTTTAAATGTTTCATACACGCGAGTGGATAAAGAAAACGAAAAAACGACTGACACGGAAAAGAACTGAATAAGCAGAAGAACGGACAATAAGGGCTCTGGGAGAAATCCCAGAGCCTTCTTTTTGTGCTATAAATCAGGAAATCCCAATAATGGTAATGCCACTAAACACCGCTTTTTCCCATTTTCGCAGCTAGCTGTTTTGCTATATTGGCGGTATTCGTTGAAAATTTATGCTGCTACACGGTAATCCCTAAACGCTTGCTTTTGATATGCTATTTTTCTCATCCCTGATTACTGGAATATATAAGATTTATACGCAGAAATCTGGGGGATTTAGCATCTAAGGTGATCGCGTTTTTCAGAGGAATATTTATTCTTCACCGGTTCTCCCCGGTGGTACCGATAATCAAGAAAAACGCCTATGTTCGCAAGCAGCGTACATAGGCGTTTGTGGTTTGCAGAGTGTTAAGAAAATTGGAATAGGTCTGACAGTCTATTTATCTATATTTCATCGTTAAAATATCTGTCAATCATTTCTGTGAGACTGTGTGCCACAGATCCTAACTCATTGTCCTCATGCATCCAAATATAAATTGAAGATGAATCCGCCTGCCCTGAAGGACGTATTTGATAGCAGTAGTAATCTCCACAGCCATTTCCGGCAAAGAAAAGCAGTTTTTCCAATCCTTCATAGCATTCTGACATCATTGTTCGAGCACGGATATTGGTCTCAAGAATTTCATCAGTTGAAAAGAAGAGGTAGCCGTCCCCGTTTGTTTCTGACAAAAGGGATCTCAGTTCAGGCGGGAAAGTACAACCGAGATCTTTTTCAACGCTGTGAATCATGGCAGCAGTTGCTCCGACCTTGGGCTTCACATATTCATTTGTATGTGCATAATGTAAAAGTTTTTCCTTGTACATCTAATGGAAGCCTCCGTTCATCTGTTAGATTTATTGGAATAAGGTAACAAGTTGTTTTGGCTTTTTACAAAATATTATATTCCTCAAATATTTCTTCAATGTTGTATAATACCTCACAATCGCAGCCACCACCATTTTCTGCCAGCCATCTCAGAACAGCATCGAAATCACATTCTATCGTATTTAAAAATTGAAGCGTTTGATTGAAACTGTTTTCGCAGTCATCCTCTGATTCATCCAGAAAATCAAATAATTTTTTAAAGTCCTCTACAGACATAGGCAGGGAATTCAAGAACGCATTCTTTTGATTTTCCTTATATTGCTGGAGTAACATTTTCTTTTTCTCTTTATCCATTTTAGTTGCCCCTTTTCTGTATCTGTTAAGTTTATTTTGATTTACTTCACACTCCATCTTTATCATATCACGGCCTATTCCGTTTCTCAACCAGATTTTGGGAATATGTGTTGTAGAAAAAATGCTATATCAAAGTCGTTATGATATTCATACTCCATTGCAGAAATTACCCTTGACAAATCAAGCCTCAGGAGTAGATATTCTTGAAATGTTCATGATTGTGTGTTATTCTGTCAATATAAAGAGACATTGTATCGTAGAGATACAGAAAGGGTGATTTCTACGAAAAAGAAAAAGAATACACTTTACTATGTAGGTTTTGCCCTTGCTTACGGTGTGTTTATTGGTGTAACCATTGGCCTTTGCATTGACAATATAGCTTTGGGCATGTCTATCGGTATGGCTTGCGGTGCTGCCATTGGTGCTGTTTATGGAAAATCTAAAAAGCCGACTGATACAGAAAAGGAGTGATTTCCATGAAAAAGAAAACTAAAATCATTATTGGCGTTGTTGTGCTTATTCTTGTGCTCGTTGTTGGTTCTTTTATAGGAATCGTAGTCAACCGTATCAACGACCATAAATTTGGGACATATGTATCAACGGAAGGCCCTTGGGGAATGACTGCAACCTGGGTATCTGAAAATGGTGACAGCTACATTGTTGGCAAGAAGGAAAATGATGAACCGTTTGCAACGGTTACAGCTTGTTTTCAAAGTGATGACGGCTGGAAGGCTTATAGCTTAGGCAGCATTGACAGAATTGTTTATCTGAATACAGAAGAAAACGGTATAATCGTTGACGGCACCAGTGGCCGTATGAAATTTGACGGAACTACATTCACCATTACAGATCTGGACAAAGATACCTTTGGCGCGACAGAGTTTAGATACACCATCACAGATAAAGAATTTAATCCTGACTGACATGGAAAAGGAGTGATGGCTTTTGAAAAAGGTTTTGAAATACATTGTAGCTGGACTGGTAGTAGCGTTTTTGTGCTTCTGTTGGACTTGCTTTTTTGACAACGCCTTCCACGGGTTAGTATCAGAACAAAGAATAGCATTGGGAGTTGGTTTGTTCCTGTCCTTTGAAATGGTTGTCCTTACTGGAATTATCGTTTCTAAAATTGAGAAGAAAAAGCCGACTGACACGGAAGAAAACTGAATAAGCAGAAGAACGGACAATAACGGCTCTGGGAGAAATCCCAGAGCCTTCTTTTTGTGCTATAAATCAGGAACTCCCAATAATGGTAATGCCACTATACACCGCTTTTTCCCATTTTTGCAGCCAGCTGTTTTTGCTATATTGGCGCTATTCGTTGAAAATTTATGCTGCTACACGGCAATCCCTAAACTCTTGCTTTTGATATGCTATTTTTTCTCATCCCTGATTAGTGGAATATATAAGGTTTAAAACAAATTATAGACATTCCATTCTTTATCCGATATAATAATCAAAAAGCAGAGCAGATGGATGCCGAAGCCTGCCAGGCTCAAGCAGCCTGTTTCGTACAATATAAATATAGCGTAACTGGAGGATACCATATGAATGCAGCACAGATGGAAAAATTCACAGCCCACTGCAATCACTATTTTGAGCAGACCGATCCGATGGTTCTGCATCCCACCTTTGATGCAAAGCCTCATATTGATGTGCTGCTCTACGAGCCCAGCGAAAAATACCCCTTCTGGAAGATGATGACCATGGGCGCATCGGACTATAAAATGCCCGGCGGAAAGGGACAGCTGGGAGACCGGAACGAGTATCTGATGGCCGTGGATCCCAGTGTGGATCTTCTGGATCCGGAGGTGAACGTCTGGTATTTCGGGACCCTCATGGGAATTGCCACAGCCCCTATTGAGGGAAAGTATTTTATGAGCTACGGGCATAGCACCCAGTGGCCCGCTGAAGAAGGCACGGACATGGTGGGTGCCTATATCACTATGCCCCAGGTCATGGAGGATGTGGGCTTTCTCCGGTGCAAGCTGGGACTTATGAAACAGGTGATCTGCCTGCAGGCGGTTCTGCTGACAGAGCAGGACATCAATAAGCTCATGGAGATTGGCCCGGAGGCCTTCGATGATTTCCTCTACCCGGAGGAGGGAGAACCCCATTTCCTCTGTGAAAGAAACCGCACCGACCGATTCTGAAGCAGAGTGAAATCTGCCTTTATGCCGTGGAAACAGCTGCTCTTTATTTGTTAGAAACAGATGCTTCTGCCATTAAATGCTTATCATTGCTATAACAGAACGCACAGTCTCCTGCCGAAACCTTCAGATCGGCAGGGGGCTGATGTGTTTTAAACTCACTCATTTACGCAGGGAGGAAGCTATGTATATACTTAAATCCGCTGCTGTGATCGTGGCACTTCTGATACTGACTGTTCTCTGCGTTGTCAGTATTTTGCACTGTGCCAGGAACAGGAAAACAGGCAGATCCTATTATTTTCGGCTTTTCGGCTCATTCCTACTTTGTCTTTGCTTATGGTGCTCTTGTGTTTGGCGGCCCGTATACCTACCCCTTTGAACGGAATGTACCGTTCCGGCTCTATGCAGAGCTGACGATTCCGGAAGGAAATCAGCTGGAAAAGCCAGGGGACTTCTACTGGCATGCAGCTTATGAAGAATACGGTCTTTTTGCGGAATCCTTCTACTTTGATCCATTGGAAAAACAGAGCCCATTCGGCTTTAAATGGCCCGATATGGATTTTGAGCACCATACCTATATCATCACTTATGGGCAGGAGCTGGAATCCTTATCCTATCATGTCTGGGAGACAATTGAAAATCCGGTCCATACCGGTGCAAAAGTGGGCCATGCTGTGCTAAAGGAAGGCTTCCAGGGAAATCGGGTCTATATTTATGAAATCCGAAAGATGAGAATTGAGCACGATATGTAAAAATGTGTTCTGTAAGCCTTAAAAAACGATCCCCCTTATGAGGTACTGAACTTCATAAGGGGGATGCTGTCTATTCACGGGCGTTCCTTTTATTGGATACGATCAAAATTTAGAAAATCGTTAAGCATTTCGACCTTGCAACAGGGCCGTTGGTTCTATTATAATATAACCAGAAAATTGGAGATTCCTGATACTGGTACCTACTTTGTTCTTCCCTAGAATCCATGTCAGAATGATAATTCTTAAAAATCCCTGTTTTATCCAGTCAGCTACTTATGTCAAAATATTTTCGCTAGGATTGTGCGAAACTTTCAAATAGCCTCATGCTTGAAAAGGCCGAAGAAGATTGGATAAGATTCGTTCCACTAATTTAGGATATGTGACAATGATTTGTAACGTAATCAGGAAAATCAGGAATACAGGAATTACAGGTCCAAGACATTACCTGCACTAAAACATCATTCTGGTATGGCAACAATAAAAATGAGCCATTTTTGATAAGCTTAAAAGGACTAACATTTTCTGATGGAGGAGCATCCCGCCAAAATACAATAAACGGTTGTACAGATATAGCTTTTCCAATAGAAATATTTAGTGGCACAATGCTAATATTGAATTTTTCATTTCTTTGAAAAGTCAGCTCGTTTTCCCCATACTTCATACTTACTTGCTTATCGG
>RCNI01001467.1_pt1 | contig 12633 bp, 11 predicted proteins | sample 2041151 | NCBI WGS metagenome assembly RCNI01 (sample SAMN09708214, study PRJNA481090) | feces metagenome | isolation source: feces | place: Antarctica: Albino Rookery | reverse complement strand
ATATCGGTGGTATGGCGGCGCAGTTCCTCCATCATATCCGTGAACGCAGTCAGCTTGCCCACCACATTCTTCAGCTCCGGGAACTCCGTAGCATGGCGCAAGACCTCGTAGAGCGTCCAGCCGTTGCTGGTGGCCAGCTGCTGTGCCTTATCAATCGTTACAGCGCCAATCTTACGAGACGGCACATTGATAATGCGCCGAAGCCGCAGATCATCCGTAGGATTGTTGATGACGCACAGATAGGCCAGCATATCCTTGACTTCTGCTCGGTCAAAGAACTTCATGCCGCCGATGACCTTATAGGGCACACCGTTGCGCTTAAAGGCATATTCCAATGCGTTGGACTGGGCATTGGTACGATAGAGAATGGCGTGCTCGTTCCAGTTGGCACCCCGGTTATAGTCCATCATGATCTGGCCCACCACAAAGTTAGCCTCGTCGCCCTCATTGAAGGCCGTCTTGATGGTGATTTTCTCCCCTGCCCCGTTCTGGGTCCACAATGTTTTCCCCTTACGCTCGGTATTGTGACGGATCACGGCATTGGCGGCATCCAGAATATTCTGAGTACTGCGGTAATTCTGCTCCAAGCGAATCACACGCGCATTACGGTACTGTTTCTCAAAGTTAAGGATGTTGGTAATATCCGCGCCGCGGAAACGGTAAATACTCTGGTCATCATCACCCACCACGCAGATGTTCTTGCGTCCGCCTGCCAAAAGGCTGGCCAGCATATACTGCATCTGGTTGGTATCCTGATACTCATCAATCAGCACATAGCGGAATTTGCGGCGATAAAACTCCAGCGTTTCGCTGTCCGTTTGCAGCAGCTCCACCGTGTGGAGAATAATGTCATCGAAGTCCAGCGCGTTGGCCTCCCGCAGACGACGGTTATAGATTGCAAAAACCTTGCCAATACGCGTTCTGCGCCAATCGCCACGGCCTTCTGCCTGCCGACAGAACTCCTCAGGGGTCGTCATCTCATTCTTGGCACTGGAAATGATCGACTGAACCTCCCGCACCGGGAAGGTCTTTTCTTCCAAGTTCAATTCCTTGAGAATATCCTTAATCACACGCTTGCTGTCATCTGTATCATAGATGGTAAAGCTGCGGTCAAAGCCGATCTTATCAATGTCTCGGCGCAGGATACGCACACAGGCACTATGGAAGGTCGCAGCCCAGACATCCCGTGCGTCCTCCCCCAGCATCCGCTCCAATCGTTCCCGCAACTCACCGGCGGCCTTGTTGGTAAAGGTGATGGCCAGCACTTCCCAAGGGCGGGCAGGTTCCACCGCACACAGATACTGCATCAAGGCCCGCTGCTCCGGATCGGGGTGCTGGGCGTATTGCTCAAGGAATTCCACCTCATCAATGGAGATAGGAAGCGGGATCTCTTCACTGTCACTGCCTCGACCGTAGCGCAGCAGGTTGGCCACACGGTTGATCAGCACCGTCGTCTTGCCGCTGCCTGCACCAGCCAGCAACAGCAACGGCCCCTCCGTTGTCATAACTCCCTCACGCTGCATCTCATTCAAATGGGCATAGTCCGTGGCGATAGCCATGCGACGAGCCCGGATAAATCGTTTTTCTAATTCGCTCATACTGTCCTCTTTCTCTGACTTACTTAACACACATAATAATACAGAATCGGCCTGCGGTCAACCGTTCGACAGTAATCGAACAAATTTTCTATTCCCTATTGACAAGAACATTCGTTCGACATATAATGCATATAGAACAAAAGTTCCACAGGAGGTACTACTATGACAACATTTAGTTTGCTAATCACCCTGCTGGGTGCTGCTACGGTATCTGTAAGTGTCGTACATCTGTTCGATGTCCTGGACCAGCCGCATCGCCACCGCCGAACTGTCTGATACAAATGGATCTGCTGGAGAAACTGGCCATCCTAACGGATGCCGCTAAATATGATGCCGCCTGTACATCCAGCGGTGTCCATCGTGCTTTTCAGCCCGGAAAGATTGGAAACACGACTTCTTCTATTACCGGCTGCTGTCACAGTTTTTCCGCTGATGGACGATGTATCACCCTGCTGAAGGTACTGATGACCAACAGCTGTGCCTACGACTGCAAATACTGCGTCAACCGCTGCTCCAATGATGTCCGTCGGGTTGCCTTTACGCCACGCGAGCTGGCTGATCTTACCATTGGTTTTTACAGGCGGAACTACATCGAAGGTCTATTCCTCTCTTCCGGCGTTCTGCGTAGTCCAGACTATACTACGGAACAAATGATCCATGCGCTGCGTATTCTGCGGCAAGAATATGGCTTCAACGGCTACATTCACGCCAAAGCCATCCCTGGCACCTCGCCGGAACTGATCCAACAGTTGGGGCTGTTGGCAGATCGGCTCAGCGTCAATATTGAGCTTCCTTCGCAGGAAGGACTGCAGACCCTGGCCCCGAACAAGACAAAACAGGCCATCTTAAAGCCCATGGGCCTTATTCGAGATCAAGTAGCGCAAAGCAAAAAAGAGCTGGTTACTTATCGTCATGCCCCGGTCTTTGCTCCGGCCGGACAGAGCACACAGCTCATTGTAGGTGCCACCAAAGACACGGATCGACACATTCTCCATCTGACGCAGTCACTATACGATCAATACCACCTCAAACGGGTGTTCTATTCTGCCTATGTGCCGGTGGTTGAAAACAGCCTTCTCCCCTCTTTAGATACCAAACCGCCCCTGCTTAGAGAACATCGACTGTATCAAGCAGACTGGCTTTTGCGATTTTATGGTTTCCGGGCGGATGAATTGCTGACAGAAGAACAGCCGGATTTTAATCCCTTGATCGACCCCAAGTGTCAATGGGCCATTGGGCACCTGGATCATTTTCCGGTGGATGTCATGCGGGCCGACTACGAGACATTACTGCGTGTTCCCGGCATCGGCCCCATCAGCGCTCGCAGGATTATTTCTGCCCGTCGAACGTCCCATCTCCGTATGGAGCATTTGAAAAAGCTGGGTGTTGTCGTCAAGCGTGCCCAGTATTTTGTAACTTGCAACGGACGGATGCGGCATGGGCTGCGCTTTTCTGCTGAAACATTAGCTCGACAACTGGAAGTCGTGGAGCAGGGACAGCTCCCTGCCAGCCAAATGCAGCAGCTGTCCCTTTTTGACTGTATGGAGTGAAACAATGGCCTGGAGTGAAACGATTTTTCAATATGACGGCACCTTCGATGGGTTTCTCTGCTGTGTATTTGAAAGCTATGTGCAAAAAGAATTCCCCATCGCCTTTTGTAGCGATGAGGAATTGGATACGATTTCCCTCTATTCAATTCGCGCTGTTCCTACGGTACAAGCCCATGCCCAGCGGGTGCTGCGCAGCCTTGTTAAATTGTCACCTGCCGTACTACAACTACTACGCCGGGCCTTTCTTACCTGTATGCCAGATAAAGAGCAGCACCTCTACGCCTTGGTGCGGAAGCTGTACCGGGAGGGGTGCGGCTTTCTGAAAAATCCATCGGACGAAGTCTATTATCCGGTCGCCAAAGCCCTGCGACATCTCAATGGAGAACTGGAGAAGCTCCGTGGGTTCGTTCGTTTCTCAGATTATAGCGGTGTCTTGGGTGCAGAGATTACGCCTAAAAACCACGTCCTTCCACTACTGCGGAAACATTTCTGTGACCGCTACGCCAATGAGCAGCTATTCATTTATGACCGAACGCACCACGAATTATTGCTGTATAGCCGTGGTCGTTCCCGCATCCTATACGTAGACAGTTTGGAATTGGAGCGACCAGATGCGCAGGAGCTTCAGTATCGAAAGTTGTGGAAGTGTTTCTATGAAACCATCGAGATTAAGGAGCGACACAACGAACGCTGCCAAAACACCTGTATGCCCAAGCGCTACCGAGGCACCATGACCGAATTTCTTCCCACAGACTACGAAGAACAGGCAAGGATCTCTAATCCAGCGCCAAAGCAATTGGCAAGGTAGCAGTATTCTCTATACTGTTAATCAAATTTACTTTACATATCTAGTATTTCTCGCAGGTGTGCCAATCCGCGGCGTTCCAGTCGGGAGACTTGCACCTGCGAAACATGGAGGACATGGGCTGTCTGCACCTGTGTCATTCCTCTGAAAAAACGTAATAAAATCGTCATTCGTTCGCGTTCCGGAAGAGCATCTATTGCTTCCCGGAGCGCGATTTTTTCGACCATTCGTTCTTCCGGACTTTCTGTTCCCAAGGTAGATTCCAATGTCAGTCCTTCTGCCGTTTCCCGCTGTAACGATTCCGGTGATTCATTGGCCAAGTCCACACTGGCAATCTCTTCGACGCTCATGCCGGTTTCTTCGGATAACTCAGACAGATGCGCTTCCCGCCCCAACTGCTGGCGCAGCCGTTCTCTGGCACTCCACAGTGTCTGTCCCTTTTCCCGAAGGGTTCGTCCCACTTTGATGGCCCCATTGTCCCGCAAAAACCGCCGGATTTCTCCCGCAATTTTCGGGACGGCATAGGTAGAAAACTGCGTTCCATATGTAAGGTTAAACCCCTTGACAGCCTTTATAAACCCAATACATCCCAGCTGATAGAGGTCGTCCGATTCCACGCCACAGCCATAGTAACGCCGCACGATGGCCCAGATCAAGCCTGTATTTTCACACAGCACCTGCTGGCAGGCTTCTTCATCCCCATTCTGCGCCCGATCCAACAGCGCAAACAGATCGCTGCTGCTCATCGCTTCCCATTCAGGCGGGGCGAAATCCGCTTGCGCATCACCACTGTGGTGCCCTTCCCTACCGCAGATTTGACCTTCAGCGCATCCATGAAGCTCTCCATAATCGTGAAGCCCATACCGCTGCGCTCTTCACCTCCTGTGGTGTATAGCGGCTCCCGGGCCTGCGATACATCCGCAATTCCGCATCCCCAGTCCCTAACGGAAATTTCCAGCAAATGCTCTTCCCGAATCTTCATTTTCATCACAATCTTGCCCAACTCCTCCGGGTAGGCATGAACGATGCAGTTGGTCACCGCTTCGCTTACGGCAGTCTTGATGTCCCCCAGCTCGTCCAATGTAGGATCCAACTGAGCGGCAAAAGCCGCAACGGCTATCCGGGCAAATCCCTCATTGCTGCTACGGCTCAAAAATTCCAGCGTCACATAATTTTCCGATTTCACTGATCGTTCCTCCTTTACTCGATCTCAACCATACGGCTAATATTGGCTGCTTCAAATACTTTTCGGGGCTGCAATGCCACCCGGCGCAGCTTCACCTGCCCACCCAGCATTCGCATCTGCTGGCGGCAGCGAATCACTACTGCAATGCCGGAACTGTCCATAAACGTCACTCCGCCAAAATCCAAGACCAGCTGTAAAGGCAGCTCTCGTTCCAGTTCCCGCTCCACACGCTGCATCAAACCTTGGGCACCGTGATGATCCAGTTCCCCTTGCAGCAGTATTTCCATGGAGCGCTCTTTTGTCGTTACTTGTATTTCCATTTCCCTGCTCCTTTGTAAAAAAATAATCACCGCAGATCAATGATCTACGGTGATTATATAAAAGTTTACGCTTTTTTTCTGTCGAAATTGCTCTGAGGACGGAAATCAGGCCTTCATTGCAGCAGCAGACTCATCCAGCTTAGCAATCAGTGCACGGCACTTTTCTGCACGCTCACGCTCTGCATTGACCACGTTTTCCGGGGCACGGGAGACGAATTTCTCATTGGCCAGCTTCTGCTCGATCCGCTTGAGATTCTCCTCCGCCTTCGCCTTCTCCTTAGCGATGCGCTCCAGTTCTTTCTCGAAGTCCACCAGTTCAGCCATCGGCAGATAGACATTGGCGTTGTGGGTAACCACGGTGACCATACCTGCCAGATCCTCAGGAGCCGTCTCGGTAACCGTCACTTCGCTGGCATAGGCCATACGAGTAATAAAGTGCTTACCCATCTCATAGTTCTCGGGAGTTGCGGTCACGATGATCATACGAGCCTTCTTGGACGGGGGGACATTCATCTCGGCACGGCGGGCACGGACAGCAGAAATAGCTTCCTTCACAGCCTCCATGGCTTCCTCGTCTGCCTTAAAGCTCAGCTTTTCGCTGTACTCAGGCCACTTGGCGCGGATCAGATACTCACCCTCATGCGGCAGAGCCTGCCAAATCTCCTCCGTGATGAAGGGCATATAGGGGTGCAGCAACTCCAGGATACGCAGTAGAACATAGCACAGGACATTCTGAGCGGCCAGATTGGCCTCCTTATCCTCGCCGTTCAGGCGGGTCTTGGTCAGCTCGATATACCAGTCGCAATAGGTATCCCAAATGAAGTCATAAATCTTCGCAGAGGCAACACCCAGCTCATAGGCCTCCATGTTCTCGGTGACCTCGCGGATCAGATCGTTCAGCTTGGACAGAATCCACTTATCTTCCAGCTCCAACTTCTCGGGCAGCTCCACCTTATCGATGGTCAGATTCATCATCACAAAGCGGGATGCGTTCCAAATCTTATTGGCAAAGTTACGCATAGCCTCGCACTTTTCCATGAAGAAACGCATATCGTTGCCGGGGCTGTTACCGGTGATCAGGTTGAAGCGCAGTGCATCGGCGCCGTACTTGTCGGCCATCTCCAGAGGATCGATACCGTTGCCCAAAGACTTGGACATCTTACGGCCCTGATCGTCACGAACCAGGCCATGGATGAACACGGTCTTAAAAGGCTCCTTCTTCATCTGCTCCATACCGGAGAAGATCATACGGGCCACCCAGAAGAAGATAATATCATAACCGGTGACCAGCACGGAGGTGGGATACCAGTACTTCAGCTCCTCAGACTCCTTGTTGGGCCAGCCCAGCGTGGAGAAGGGCCACAGAGCAGAGGAGAACCAAGTATCCAGCACGTCCTCTTCCCGGGTCAGATGGGTGCAGCCGCACTTCTCACAGCAGGTGGGATCCTCGCGGGAAACATTGATATGACCGCACTCGTCGCAATACCAGGCAGGGATCTGATGGCCCCACCACAGCTGACGGGAAATGCACCAGTCATGGACGTTCTCCATCCAGTTGATATAGGTCTTGGTGAAACGCTCCGGCACGAACTTGACGGAACCGTCCTTCACCACACGGATGGCCTCCTTGGCCAGAGGCTCCATCTTGACGAACCACTGGGCAGAGATCAACGGCTCCACATCGTTGTGGCAGCGATAGCAGGTGCCCACGTTGTGGGAATAGGGCTCGGTCTTGACCAGATAACCCTCGGCCTCCAGATCAGCCACAATGGCCTTACGGCACTCATAGCGATCCATGCCCTCGTACTTACCGCCGTTTTCATTGATCGTACCATCATCAGAGATGACACGGATGACCTCCAGATTGTGGCGCAGACCGACCTCAAAGTCGTTGGGGTCATGGGCGGGAGTCATCTTCACGGCGCCGGTACCGAAGCCGATCTCGCAGTACTCATCGCCTACAATGGGAATCTCACGGTTCATGATGGGCAGGATGCAGGTCTTGCCGATCAGATGCTTGAACTTCTCATCCTCGGGGTTCACAGCCACACCGGTATCGCCCATCATGGTTTCCGGACGGGTGGTTGCCACCACGATATCACCGCTGCCATCAGAGAGAGGATAGCGGACATACCACAGATGACCGGGCTTGTCCACATACTCAACCTCGGCATCGGACAGGGCGGTCAGGCAGTGGGGGCACCAGTTGATGATGCGGCTGCCCTTATAGATCAGACCCTTGTCATACAGCTCACAGAAGGTCTCACGGACGGCCTTGGAGCAGCCTTCATCCATGGTGAAGCGGGAACGCTCCCAGTCACAGGAGGCACCGATCTTCTTCTGCTGCTCGACGATCCGGTTACCAAACTTTTCCTTCCAGTCCCACACACGCTCCAGGAACTTTTCACGGCCCAGATCATGGCGGGTCAAGCCCTCTTCATTACGCAGATTCTCTTCCACCTTGATCTGGGTAGCGATACCTGCATGGTCGGTGCCGGGCAGCCACAGGGCCTCATACCCCTGCATCCGCTTGAAACGGATCAGGATGTCCTGCAGCGTAGAGTCCATGGCGTGACCCATGTGCAGCTGGCCCGTCACATTGGGAGGGGGCATAACGATGGAGAAGGGTTTCTTATCGGGGTCCGGCTCTGCGTGGAAACAGCCGCCCTTCATCCACATGTCGTAGATCCGGGGCTCAACGTCCCGGGGATCATACACTTTGGGCAATTCTTTACGCATATTTTTTCTCCTTTTTCGAGTTTTGGCAAAACAAAAAAGTCCGCTCCGTTTTGCCATTGCAAAACAGGGCGAACTTGTGTCCGTGGTACCACCTGTATTCGGGATTTCTCCCGCACTCTGCCGATACATTGCATATCTGCTGATCGTGTCCTGCTAACGGGGGACAGCCGTCATCGCTTACTAAAAGTTCAGCGTGCAGCTCCGGGACGACTTCAGCGGCACATCGCGAGAGCTTCCACCAACCGCTCCCTCTCTTGGCCTTTGTGTTACGCTTACTGCTTCCCATCAAAGCTTTTTATTATCTATGATAGTATAATATACCCGCTTTCCCTTGTCAAGCCAGCATTTCTGCCTTTTCAGACAGATCGTGAAAAAGAGCAGCATCCCTGCTGGGGGACGCTGCTCTTTGGCTTATTCCACGTTGATTTTGATGTGGGGATTTTCCCCAGCGGCATCCTCCATCACCCGACGGGCACGGAGCAGATAGCCTTCGGCGGGCCAGTGCCGCAGCACCAGTTCCACTTCCTTCAAGATGGTCAGACAGTCGTGGAGTGCATCCAAATTACGTCCGTACCATGCAGGAAGATTTAACTCCCGCTCCAGCGCATCGTGGAGCTGTCCGGCAGTGGTGATGGCCGCTCCATCCAATACGATCTGCTTCATTGGACCGCCTCCTCCATCATCTGATAGTCGTCGGTAAACCACAGCTGGGAAAAGCTCTCATAGTGGTCAGCGGTATAATAGATTTCGCCTTCCTCGGAAAACACAAGGCGCTTGGGGCCACGGGAATCCGCCCCCATGGTATCAATATCGCATTCCGTATAGCGAGCATCCTCCGGCAGAAGTCCTTCGTAGTTGCCGAAATGGCTGCCGCCAATGCAGCAGCCGGGGGCATAAGGCTCCAGGGAACCACCCTCCCAGCCACGCTCTCTGGCTTCCGCTTTCGTAATAAAGTTTTCCGGCAGGTGTCCGTAGACCCACAAATACAGCGCTACATCTTCTTTCGTGGTATAGTGACCGGACTCAGAAATCTGCTCTATGGCAGAGGACTGGTCCCCATTTGCTCCCGGCACCGGGACCGTCTGCTCGTCTGGTGCGCAGGACACCAAAAACAAGGCCATGACCAACGCCAGGAAACAAGTCAGCAATTTTTTCATTGGGAATCCCCCTTTCGATCATTCCTTGTCATTATAGCGTACATCCGACGCACTGACAAGAAAAAGGACACCCGGCGGGTGTCCTTTTGATCTTTCAAAATGGTTGCCTTACAGCATCTCTAAAAACTCTTCTTCGGTCAAGACGGGAATCCCCAGGTCCTGCGCTTTCCGCAGTTTGGAACCAGCACCGGGACCAGCCACCACATAGGTAGTCTTTTTGGAAACCGAGGAGGCCGCCTTGCCGCCCCGCTTCTCCACCATGTCTGCTGCCTCGTCTCGTGTGAACTTTTCCAGAGCGCCGGTAAGCACAAAAGTCATTCCAGCAAAAGAGCTGTTAAGCTTTTTCTCTTTACACTCCATATTGACCCCCGCCGCCTGCAAATGCAGGATCAAGTCACGGGACTGCGGGCTTTCCATCCAACTGCGGATATACGCTGCCGTCACAGCGCCGATATCATCGATGGCGGTCAGTTCCTCCTCGGTGGCATTGCGCAGTGCTTCAAACGTGCCGAAGTGGCTGGCCAGAACTTTGGCTGCCTTCTCCCCCACCTGACGGATGCCCAGTGCGAAAATCAGCCGCCAGAGGTCATTCTCCTTCGACTTGGCAATGGCGTTGACCGCGTTGCTGGCGGACTTCTCTCCCATACGATCCAACTGGGCAATCTGCTCGGCTTGCAGACTGTACAGATCTGCCGCCGTATGAACCAGACCGCTCTCGATGAGCTGATTCATCACCGCAGGACCCAAGCCATCAATGTCCATGGCATTGCGGCTGGCAAAGTGGGTTAGGTTCCGCAGCAGCTGAGCGGGACACTCCGCACCGGTACACCGGACGGCTGCACCATCGATATCGCGGGACACCGGAGCGCCGCACACGGGACAGGTATCCGGCAGGAAGTAAGGCACCGCTCCCTCTGGGCGCTTGTCCTTCACCACTTCCACGATTTCCGGGATGATCTCTCCCGCCTTCTGCACGATGACCGTATCGCCAATGCGAATGTCCTTGTCCGTAATATAATCCTGATTATGGAGGGTGGCATTGGTCACGGTGGTCCCGGCCAGACGCACCGGTTCGAGCACCGCCTTCGGCGTCAGCACGCCGGTTCGGCCTACCTGTACTACGATATCGACCACCCGCGAAGGCTTCTTCTCCGGAGGATACTTATAGGCAATGGCCCACTTGGGACATTTGGCTGTGCTGCCCAGCTGGGCGCGGTCATGGAGATTATTCAGCTTGATGACAGCGCCATCCATATCGAAAGGAAACTCCATTCGCACATCGTTGAGCCGTTCGATTTCTTGCAGCATCTCCTCCGCTTCACTGATCCGCCGGTTGGGGATGACCTTAAAATGCTGAGAAGCCAGATACTCCATGGTTTCCGTGTGGGTCGTAAACTCCCGGCCCTCGGCCAGCTGCAAGTTAAAGATGGCAATATCCAACCGACGGCTGGCCGCCACCTTGGGATCCAGCTGCCGCAGCGAACCAGCAGCAGCATTCCGGGGATTGGCCATCAGAGGCTGTCCATTGATTTCCCGCTGGGCGTTGATCTCTTCAAAAACACTGCGGGCCATGTAGACCTCACCCCGGACAATCAAACGAGGCAGTTTCTCCGGCAAAGACATGGGAATGGAACGGATCGTACGCAAGTTTTCCGTCACGTCTTCGCCCACATGACCATCACCACGGGTAGCACCACGGACAAAGAGACCATCGCGGTACTCCAAAGCGACAGACAGGCCGTCCACCTTCGGTTCCACGCTATACTCTGCCCCGGGCATCGTCTCCCCTACCCGCTCCAAAAACTCACGCACCTCATCTCCATTAAAGACATCCTGCAAGCTTTCCAGCGGTACGGGATGCGATACCTGCTGGAACTCACTCAGTGTCTGTCCGCCCACACGTTGGGTGGGCGAATCAGGCGTGATTTCCTCGGGATGTTCCTTCTCCAGATCCTCCAGCCGACGGAGCATATGGTCATACTCATAGTCGGAGATCTGGGGATCATCCAGCACATAATAACGGTAGCCATGGGCATTCAGCGTATCCCGCAGCTGCTTCATTTCTTCACGATAATTCATTTTTTCACCTATTTAATAGTATTGTATCTTCATCTTTGATCCAAGGTGTACGATTCAGGAACACTGCCCACAATCACCGTCTCGGCCACGGCGATCTCATGGCTCACCCGGGTCGAGGTGCGTATCATTGGCAGCAAAATGCTGACATCCACATCCACCAATAGCAAAATCTGATGGCGTGTCTGATTGATGCCGGCAGCTGCAAAGCTATTGCGGAAGCTGGCTTGAGCCGAACCCAAGGACTGCATCTTCACCCGAAGTGCGGGGCCACGCCCCGCCAGCAGCGCCGACCCGGTCAGCGTTCCTAATGGCACAGATAATTCCGTATCGGACACCTCGGCCAATCGACGCAGCACATCTTCTGAAATCTCTGCCTGCAAACGGTTAAAAGCCGCCATATTACTTCGCAGAGCCGTAATACACCCATTGCTGTCTTTTTCAAAGGAGATGAGCGTCTCATAGTCGATTTCGCCCCGCATGACGGCATCATCCACGGCAGAGACAATGAGATGGCTGACTGTGTTGGATACTCGGGCGGTGGCCATACGGGTCAGGATCGGCTTCATCTGCATCACTGCCACGCCTACCACCGCCGCCATTGCTATCACGATCAACGCCAGCCAGATACACAGACGCTGACGCCGTGTCAATCGCAGATACCGCAGCCGTTCCATATCCGACACCCCCGGTATAGTCTATGCTGCCGTGGCAGCCGACATTACTGCCAGCTGTTGACGATTTCCTTGAAAGCTTTTCCGCGCTCCATAAAGTTTTTGAACTGGTCAAAGGAGGCACAAGCGGGAGAAAGTGTCACAATATCACCGCTGACGGCATGAGCACGTGCCATTTCGGTCGCTTCACGAAGCGAGGTAGCTTCAATGATTTCCGGTTTCCCCACCGCATAGCCGGGAGCCTGTTCCACAGCCGCACGGATCTTCTGCGCCGTGACACCACACAGCACCAGAAGCTTCACGTGCTCCACCACTTCCGGGCCCAGCACGTCAAAGGGAATCTTTTTATCATAGCCGCCGGCAATCAGAATGACCTTCTCGTTAAAGGAACGCAGACCGGCAATGGTCCGGCTGGGACTGGAGGCGATGGAATCATTATAATAGCGCACGCCGTGCAGTTCCCGCACCAGCTCGATTCGATGCTCCACACCGCCGAATTCCCGGGCAAACGTGCGGATAGTCTCATCA
>RCNI01001724.1_pt1 | contig 12637 bp, 14 predicted proteins | sample 2041151 | NCBI WGS metagenome assembly RCNI01 (sample SAMN09708214, study PRJNA481090) | feces metagenome | isolation source: feces | place: Antarctica: Albino Rookery | reverse complement strand
TCATGAAATGGCCAGAGATGAGGCTAGACATGGCAAAGCATTTGAAGGTCTTTTAAAGAGATACTTTGGTTAATTTTTAAACTCCTCCGCATAGCAATGGGGCTGCTTAATATGGCAGCTCCTTTTTAATATCTTAAATTTTTTATTATTTTATACTTGACTATTTTAATCTAGTATGATAGTATAATATCAATAACAATTACTATTATTTAATTTGTCAGTTATTTTTCTGACAGAAAGGAGAATGTATGGCTACTTTAAAATACAGCCGACAAAGAGAATGTATCAGAGAATATGTTCAAAAATGTAAGGAACACCCTACTGCAGATCAGATATATGCTGAAATTAAACATGAATTTCCAAATATCAGTCTAGGAACTGTGTACCGTAACCTGTCACTTTTAGTTGAGCTTGGGGAAATTGCAAAAATTTCTACCGGAAACAGTCCTGATAGATTTGATTGTAATACCCGCCCGCACAGTCATTTTATCTGCACACATTGTCATTGTATCCAAGATGTGGAAAACAATGATTTCGACTGTATGGTAAAAAAAGTCGCTGCTAATATTGATGGAAAAATAACAGACCAGACTACTACTTTTTACGGAATATGCAATGACTGCCTAACAGAAAAAATTATCAAAAGTAGTTGACAATTTCAGTCAAGTATGATAAATTAAAATAGTAATCATTACTGTTATTGATTTTTAAAAAAACTGGCAATGCCAGATTTAATAACTAAAAAACTTATTTTTAATGAAAAGGAGATTATTACTATGAAAAAATTTGTATGTAGCGTATGTGGTTATGTTCATGAAGGCGAAACAGCTCCGGAAAAATGTCCAGTTTGTGGCGTTGGTGCTGAAAAATTTGTTGAGCAGTCTGAAGATAGAACTTGGGCAGCTGAGCATGTTGTTGGTGTTGCTAAAGGTGCCAGCGAAGAAATTTTAGAAGGCTTAAGAGCTAACTTCGCAGGCGAATGTTCTGAAGTTGGTATGTACCTGGCTATGTCCAGAGTTGCTCACAGAGAAGGTTATCCTGAAATCGGATTATACTGGGAAAAAGCTGCTTTAGAAGAAGCTGAACATGCTGCTAAATTTGCTGAATTATTAGGTGAAGTTTTAACAGACAGCACAAAGAAAAATCTGGAAATGCGTGTTGAAGCTGAAAACGGTGCAACAGCTGGTAAATTAGAACTTGCTAAACTTGCTAAAGCTGCTAACCTTGACGCTATCCATGATACAGTTCATGTCATGAAATGGCCAGAGATGAGGCTAGACATGGCAAAGCATTTGAAGGTCTTTTAAAGAGATACTTTGGTTAATTTTTAAACTCCTCCGTATAGTAGCAAAGAGGCAGTCGTTGACATTCAACGGCTGCCTTTATTTTTCAAAGTAAGAACTGCAATTATTACACTTGGACTGATACATAGGAAAACATTTGGATATATCCAGGAACTTCCCATTCTCATTATTTTTTGATTATAGCATATAATAATCTGAAAAAAGCAAAAAAACATCCCATTTCTCAATCAGTTATTTCTTCTATGAACAAATCCCCAATAATTCCCTCTTCAAAGAGTTGATTTCATTCTAACATCTCCTTATAATGGGGATATAACTATTAATATTACACAAAGGGAGAATTCACTATGATTATTAAAAATGGCTTAGTATTTCAGGAAGACGGTACCTTCCTGCAACAGGATTTATATGTAGAAAATGACAAAATCGTAGCTTCCGAAGCAGAAGTAACAGACAAAACTATCATTGATGCTTCCGGCTTAAAGGTTATCCCCGGTCTTGTAGATGTTCACAGCCATGGTGCAAAAGGCCATGATTTCTGCGATGCAGATGTAGAAGGATTAAAGGTTATCTTACAGTATGAAAAGGAACATGGCATCACTTCCTATTGCCCAACTTCCATGACACTTGCAAAAGATCAACTCATGGACATTTTTTCTACTGCAACAAAAGTAGAACCATCTAAAGAACGTGCTCATATTATCGGTGTAAATATGGAAGGTCCGCTGATTGATATTAAAAAGAAAGGCGCACAGGCTGGAGAATACATTTCTGTTCCTGACGCATCTTTCTTCAGAAAATGTAATGAAGCTTCCGGAAATCAGATTAAATTGGTTACACTGGCACCAAATGTAGACAAAGCATTTGAATTTATACAGGAAGTAAAAGATGAAGTGGTCATTTCCATTGGTCATACTACCGCAAACTATGATTGTGCTAAGAAAGCCATGGATATGGGGGCAAAACACGTAACCCATTTATACAATGCCATGCCTCCGTTTGCTCACAGAGATCCGGGAGTTGTAGGCGCTGCCTGTGACACTCCTGACTGTATGGTAGAGCTGATTTGCGATGGTTTCCATATTCACCCGGCTACAATCCGCGCAACCTTTAAAATGTTCGGCGATGAACGTGTTGTCCTTATCAGTGACTCCATGATGGCAACCGGTATGCCAAATGGCAAATATGAACTGGGCGGACAGGAAGTTACCATGAAGGACTGCTTCGCAGCTCTTTCTGACGGTACCATTGCAGGTTCAGCAACCAACCTTTTTGACTGTATGAAAAAGGCTATGGAATTTGGTATTCCTGAAGCTGCTGCTCTTTTCGCAGCTACCAGAAATCCGGCTAAAAGTATTGGTGTATACGACAAAGTAGGTTCTCTCACCCCCGGCAAATATGCTGATATTGTAATAGTAAATGAAGATTATAAAATCCAGCAAGTAATCTAACTCTGCAGAAAGGGGCGTTTTTATGGATTTCAATGAGGTTTTACAGTCACGTATTGACACTTTTAAAAGCCAATATCCTCTGCCCGACTCGCTAAAAGCAAGACTTATCGAACCATCTATGCCTTTTTATGGAACAAAAATTCTCACACAGGCAGTTACTGCTCTCTTAGAAGGAGAAAATCTGCTTTTGTGCGGAGATAAAGCAACAGGGAAAAATATACTGGCTGAAAATCTGGCATGGATTTTCGGCCGTCCCACTTATAACATTTCTTTTCATGTAAATACAGATAGCAGTAGCCTTATCGGAACAGATACTTTTAAAAATAATGAGGTTACTTTAAGACAGGGACCGATTTATCAATGTGCTATTTTGGGCGGTTTTGGCATTCTGGACGAAATCAACATGGCAAAAAATGATGCTGTGGCTGTTTTACACGCTGTCTTAGATTACCGCAGAATTATGGACGTGCCGGGATATGAAAAAATCGCACTGCATCCTGCCACACGTTTTATCGGCACTATGAACTACGGCTATGCCGGAACAAAAGAATTAAACGAAGCGCTTGTTTCCCGCTTTATGGTAATCAATATGCCGCCACTTTCTATGGAACGTCTGGAGCAAATTTTAAGAAATATTTTTCCGAATATCAAGAAAGATGCGCTAGGACAATTCTGTGGTCTGTTTCTGGACTTACAGCTTAAAGCAAAAAACGGAGAAATTTCCACCAAAGCCGTTGATATGCGCGGACTTATCGGAGCACTCCGTCTCATACACGGAGGTTTAGAGCCTGTGGAAGCTGTTGAAATGGGTATTACCAATAAAAGTTTTGATACCTTTGAACGTGAACTTATCAGTGATATTGTTATGACTCGTATCCCTGATACATGGAAGAGCGGAGATGTATTTTAATGAAAAAAAACATGATGGAAAACCGGCTGCAAAATCTCCTGTGGACAGTCAGTGAAGATTATGGCTGTGAAGTAAAAATCACCCCCGCAGACCTTCAGAAATCTCCTGAAATTGCTTTTTATAATATGATTTTACAGGGTGCTTTCCAAAAGTATTTTAACGCAGAAATTTTTGAAACTTACACGCAGAAAAAAATACAGTATGGGGCAGAACCCTCTGTTCTTCTTCTAATCTCTAAACTCTGTATAGACAGTGCTGTTTGCAAAAAGGTCTGTGCAGAACGAAGAGGTATTGAAAACATACGAAAAAAAGCTTTTCGAGAGATTTTAAAAAGAGATGCCTTTCTCTTTTCACATACGGACTGGGACTATTTAGAGTATTGCTACTTACAGTTTCAACTTTGCAAAAAAACAGTAAATCCAAAGCTGCAGCCTCTGATTTTAAAAATAGATGCACTTTCCCATACCACCTCTGTCGAAGATGTATGCAAATGTATTGATGAAGTATACCATACTGCCTATGAAAAAGGGTTTGCAGAATATTTCAAGGGCATCAGCAGAGATACTAATGGTCTGCAATCCTGTTCAGAAGACTCCGAGGAAGCCGATGAACAGGATATAATTACATTTGAGGAAGAAACCATCAATATTTTCAGCGGTCATGTAGATGCTCAGGATAACGGAAAAAAAGACACATCAAATACCCGGCTTCTGTCTCTTGATAAGCAGTCCTCGGAGCATCTGGAAAAATACATTGAACTGAATTATGGAAAAAGTATTCTTCCTCCCACTGAAAAATCACGTCTGCAAAAGCAGATATGTACCGGTATACACGAAGACTGCCGGCTTCATATTACAAAAGGCGTTCTCCACAATCAGGCAGAAAACAATGCCAAGACAGACTATGTAAAGAGAATAAAAGAAGAAAATCTTCATGTCTATAAAAAGAATTTTCTGCTTACACGGCAAAATATTCTATCACTTTCTAATATGTTAAAAAGAGCTTTGATTACCAGAACGGAAAAGGAGCTGTGTAGCAGCGAATATGGCACAATATGTGCAGAAAAACTTTGGAATTTAGGACGAACAGACAATACCATGCTGTTTAAACGTGAACTGTTGCAGGACAATTCTGATTTTGTTGTAGAAGTCCTGATTGATGCCAGCGGCTCACAGCAAAGGCGTCAAAGTCTTGTAGCTCTTCAGGGATTTATTATCAGCAGAGCTTTAAGCCTTGCCGAAATTCCCCACCGGGTAACGGGATTTTGTACTTTTGGCTCTTATACTATCTTAAATGAATATCGGGATTATCTTGACAATTCTGACGCAGATGAAAATATTTTTGAATTTTACGGTTCTGCCAACAATCGGGATGGACTTGCCATCAGAGCCGCCGCTGACAGTCTTGATAAACAGCCTCAGGAGAATAAAATAGTGATTATATTAAGTGACGGAAATCCTAATGATATCATTGCTGCAAATTCTCGTCAGAAAGCAGAAAAGCAACCCTACTGTCTGGATTTTGCAGTAAAAGATACTGCCACGGAAGTCCGCAGGCTGCGAAACCGTAAAATCTCTGTTTTAGGTGTGTTTGCCGGTGACGAAGAAGACCTTGCAGCCGAGAAAAAAATCTTTGGCAAAGATTTTGCCTATATTCACGATATTTCCAATTTTGCTAATATCGTAGGTCATTATCTGAAAAAACAAATTACAGAATAAAGCAACATAAAAAGCAGTAGGAAATAGCGACTAATATCCCTTTCCTGCTGCTTTCTCAATAAGATTTATTTTCATTTCTCTTTTCATCTGTTTAATCTCGTATTCTCTGTGCATTGCTTCTGCTTTCGTCTGAAATTCCTCAAAATAAACAAGTTCCACCGGGCATCTGCTTTTTGTATATTTTGCCCCTTTTCCGGCATTATGACATGCAATCCTCTTTTCCAGATTGTTTGTCCATCCAGTATATAAGCTTCCATCACTACACTTTACCATATAAGTATAATTCATTTTCTTCTCCTGTAAATCTATGTAAGGAACGCCTTGTCTCTAGGACATGACGTTCTATATATCAAGCCGCCGATAAAAAGTGTTTCACTCAAATAAGGTACTGACTGTAATATAAAATCGGCTACGGATTTTCTTTCCGCATAGTTTATTATACTCGCACAGCCAGAATTTGTGAATAATATTCTTTTAAGGAAGGTACTGCATTGGATCTAATGGAACTCCATCCTTTGATAAAGCAAAATACAGGTTTGCTCCTTCTTTTGTGTAATACTTGGTAGGCTCACTGATATAGCCTAACACACTGCCAGCGGAAACATATTCTTCTGCCTGAAATGGTACATCCTTTAACTGGCCATAAACTGCCTGATAACCATTTCCCATATCCACAGTTACTGTCTGTCCTGTTTCCTCGTTATTTACCACAGATACAATTTTTCCGTTTGCAACTGCTGCCACAGGAGAACCTACTTCTGAAGAAATAGCAATTGCCGGATTGAGTTTATACACATTTAAAGTTGGAAAATACACCGTATTATCCATATTGTAGTCTAATACAACCTGTCCGTTCACTGGCCACTCCATCAAAGAACTCTCTGTAAAATTAATTTCCGGTGCTGGTGCAGCCTGTACAGATGTATTTTCAGCCTCCTGTTCTGGTGCTGGTTCTTGTACTGGAGCTTCTTGGGTAGTTTCTTCTGTACTTTCCTGTGTACTGTCTTCTACTTCTCTTGCACCCTCTACCTTTGTGGTATTTACATCCTGTGTTTCTTCTTCTGTTTCTTCTCTTTCTTCTGTTTTTATTGCCTGGTCAACAATATCTTCCTCGTTCTCCTTAACAAATTCTTTCTCATTTGCTCTGCTCTTACTCCCAGACTGGTAAACAGCCACACAGGTAACTACCAGAGTAAGTGCCAGTAAACTTCCCAGTGCTACGCGAATTTTTCCTTTTTTACTCATATTTTTCACCTCTGCCTTAGTGGGCTCATCCGCCCCTTTCTTGTTTTCAAATATAGGATTACCAGAAAACAAGAAGTTATACGCAAAAAATATGAGAAAGACTCTTTCTTTTAATTTTCCTGTATTTCCATATCAGGAAAGAAATATCCCAATATTTGCTCATAATCCTTTCCTTCCAATGCCAAATTGTGGGCAGTATACTGGCTCATTCCCATTCCATGACCAATACCTTTACATAAAAAACGCACTTCACCTTGGCTGCTTTGTACACTAAAACAGGAAGAAGGCAAATCAAGCAGCTCTTTTATCCTTTCTCCCTGAAATACCTGATTTCCAATCTGAATTTCCATTACGTACCCTGCACTGTCTGTTTTTGTTATTTCGATTTCCGTCTCTGCTGTTATGGAAAAGGCAGGATAACTTTTTTTAATTTTCTTTTCCAGTTCCTTTATAGAAAAATAACAGCCCTCTACATACAGAGGACTGTCTATATCTTTTGGTGTTTCTACTGAGAGTATGTAAGCAAATTTCTCTCCCAGAACTTCTTCGCCGCTTCTGGTTTTTCCTGGGCTGAGCGGGTGATAAGGCACCTCTTTTTTCCCATTTTGAAATACAAGAACCTTTCCCTTTGTCTCTGCTGCTGCCTCCTGAAACATCTGAAACTGTTTCAGTTCTTCCCCGTTCATTTTCTTTTTCTTTAAATAATCAGCAGCTTCCTGAATATCTTTCATAGCTTCTTCTGACTCATTTTTTAAAGATAAATTTGTTCTTTCAATCACCGTCTGCGCCTTAATAGCTTCCTTTTCATATTCCCAGTCAATATGCGCTGCTGCCAGAATCGGTATATATTCTTCTAAATCCGTCTGCCTGTTCAGCGGACATGCCTTCCTTCCCGAAATAATTACTGTCAAAAGATAGGGCAATATCAAAAACACCACTGCAAGTAACACACTTAAGTCTCTTTCTTTTTTCATAAAAATACAAAACCAGCATTTTCTTACTTGCATTATATGTCGCCATTTGATATTCTATCCCTTTTTCACAATAAAAGCTGGAATAGGCGGATTATTCGCCCTATTGTAATAACTATTAACAATGACAACATACTTTCGGCTGTCCAGCTTCTTTAAATATTCTAAAATCCGATTTTTCTCCTCAAATCCGGTATCTCCTCCACTGTAAATACAAAGTGCCATAACAGCCCCCTTTTTCAACAGTTCAAGACCTTTTTCTATGGCTTTTACACTGGTATCTGCCTTAGTTGCCAGATTGTGATCACCGCCGGGCAGATATCCAAAATTAAAATAAATCCCATCTACCGTTCCCGGCTCTGCATATTCATCCATGTTTTCATGACTTTCCAGATAAAGTTTAGCCCTGTTTTCCACATTGTGCTCTTTTAAAAGCTTGGTTGTACACATAATTGCTTTTTTCTGCACATCGAAAGCCAGAACTTTTCCTCTTTCCCCTGCCAATTCACACAAAAATAACGTATCATGTCCGTTTCCCATGGTTGCGTCAATATACAGTCCCTCCGGATTTACCTGAAGTTTAAACAGTTCATGACTCCACTCTGTAATCTGATAAGATTTCATACTTATTTTTCACTAGCCTCCAATGCCTGTGAAAGGTCTGCTAAAATATCATCAATATGCTCAATTCCTACTGAAAAACGAATCATTCCCGGTGAAACTCCCGCTGCAACCAGCTGTTCATCATTTAACTGTCTGTGTGTATGGCTTGCAGGATGCAGTACACTTGTCTTAGCATCTGCTACATGGGTAACAATAGAAGCCAGCTTCAAGCTATCCATAAACTTCACGGCAGCTTCTCTACCCTTCTTTAATTCAAAAGAAATAACTCCACAAGTTCCGTTTGGCATATATTTCTGTGCTAAATCATGGTATTTATCCTGTGGAAGTCCCGGATAATTTACTTTTCCTACCAAAGGATGTGCATCTAAATATTCTGCTACTTTCTGTGCATTATAGCAATGTCTTTCCACTCTTAAAACTAATGACTCCAGTCCTAAATTTAAAATAAAGGAGTTCATAGGAGAAGGCACGGAGCCTAAATCACGCATAAGCTGTGCGTTGATTTTAGTAATATACGCAGCTTTTCCAAACTGTTTTGTATAAACCACTCCATGATAAGACTCATCAGGAGTTGTCAATCCCGGGAATTTATCACCTTGAGCTTCCCAGTCAAAGTTTCCGCTGTCTACAATAGCACCGCCTACCTGCGCTGCATGTCCATCCATATATTTTGTTGTGGAATGTACCACAATGTCAGCTCCCCATTTAAACGGCTGGCAGTTTACCGGTGTAGCAAAAGTATTATCTACTACAAGAGGTACTCCATGACTGTGCGCCAGCTTCGCCATTTTTTCAATATCCAATACAACCAAAGATGGATTTGCAATTGTCTCTGCAATCACCGCCTTTGTATTTGGCTTAAATGCTTTATCCAATTCTTCTGCTGATGCATCCACATCTACAAAAGTACATTCAATTCCCATTTTTTTCGCTGTTACACCTAAAACATTTAATGTGCCTCCGTAAATTGCAGATGCACAAATCACATGATCCCCTGCTTCGCAAATGTTAAAAATGGAATAAAAAATTGCTGACTGTCCTGAGGAAGTGAGCACTGCTGCAACTCCACCTTCCAAATCTGCAATTTTAGCTGCAACCAAATCATTGGTAGGATTTTGGCATCTTGTATAAAAATATCCGTTATCCTTTAAATCAAACAGTCTGCCCATTTCTTCTGTTGTGTCATATTTAAAAGTTGTACTCTGATAAATAGGCATCATCCTCGGTTCACCTTTCTTCGGTTTCCAACCGGACTGGATACATTTTGTCTCAATATGATATTCTCTGCTCATTTCTATCCTCTCCTTTTATAAAAATTTTAAATTATTTTTTGTGCCAGCATAACTGCACCCAAACATACCAATACACTTGCAATCATATAAACTGCAGAAAGAACACCTTTCCCATTTTCCATCAATACATAGCTTTCCAGCGCAAAGGTGGAAAAAGTAGTAAAACCTCCGCAAACTCCCGTCTTTAAAAATAAAATCAGAGAGCTGCTTCCTATTCCTCTTTTTACTGCAAATGCGGAAATACAGCCAATGAAAAAAGCTCCTGCTGCATTGATACAAAGGGTAATCCATGGAAAACCCGATTTATCCTGTACAGGAATAAGGCTCAGTAAATATCTTGCCACTGCCCCTACAAATCCTCCCATGCCAACACAAAAACATTTTAACATAATCCTAATCTCCTTATCTTCTGTAATACTTCTGTCCAATAAGAATAATTACCACAAACGCCACAAGTCCCGCTGCCAGCACCAAAAGTATCTGTTCAGAGCTCAGCCCTATACGTAAAGATAAAAGCTGTAAAACCAGTAAATCCAGACCAATAGCACAGACCGCTCCGCCAATTGTCATCATAAACTTTCTTTCATTTTCAGGTGAAACACCACTGGAAAAACGTTCCCTTATCATGGATGGTTTTCCCTTCACAGCAAGAAAAATTCCTGCTAAAATAATGACTGCTGCCAGAACAATCAATATAATATGTTGCTGTGTCATTTCAATTCCTCCTTTATTCCCTGTTTCTCATATTTTTTTAATACAAACTTAAACCATAACGGCAATATGGTTCCTTTGAACACACAGGATAAGCTCAATGCCCACCAGACACCGTTTAATCCCAATCCTGTGGCAGATAAAAGCATGGCTGCCGGAATTCTAAGCGCATTGAATAAAATTCCCGTAACAGATGGCGGTACTGTCTTTCCAATTCCTTGAAAAGCTCCTGTGGCTGCACCTTCCAGACACATGAAAATCTCTGAAATTCCTATAATTCTTAAATAATCTACTCCCATAGGAATAACATCTGCTTCTTTAATAAATATTTTGAAAAAGAACTCCGGAAATACCCACAGTAGCAATGTGGTAATTATTCCCCATACTGCCATAATTTCGATGGCTTTTCGATAGCCCTTTTTAATACGCTTCTTTTTCCCTGCTCCATAATTTTGTGCAATAAAAGCATTAACTGCTGTGGAAAAACCACCTGCCATCATCCAGGAAATAGACTCTATCTGACTTCCTACCTTCTGAACTGCTACAGCCGCATCTCCCCAGCCTGCAATAAAACGTGCAATCACCATAGAAATCATAGACATCAGTGCATCCTGCATGGCAGAAGGAAGACCAATCTTGACAATTTCTCTTATATGCTCCTTCGGTGTCTTTAAAAACAAATGAATTCTTCCAAAAATTATAGGCTCTTTCCATACTGCTTTTAAGTAAAGAACAAATACAATAATCTGTGCAAATACCGTTGCAAAAGCTGCACCTGCAACTCCCATTCCCTTTAAAGAACCAATACCGAAAATCAAAATAGGATCTAAAATTAAGTTAATAACCAATCCCACAGTAGTGACTCGAAAAGTTGTCACTGTATTTCCCATTGCAGCCAGAATTCCTCCGATAACTTGGTCTAAAAATGAAAACACAATCATTCCACAGGTAATCATCAAATAAATTCTGGCGTCCCATATAACATCAGGACTATTCAGATTAAAAAATCCAATTAACTGCTTATTCAGCAACAAACTTATAATTCCATATAAGATACCTAAAAATGCCCCCAGACGCAGGGCTCCTCTGGCAAATTCTGCGCCTTCCTCCGGATTTCCCGCCCCCAGACGCTGTCCTACACTTACCTGTCCACCTATTCTGGGAATCATTGTAAATCCATTTGCCAACCACATAAACATACCAGCAGCTCCAACTGCTGCCACTGCATCGCTTCCCAGCCTTCCAATCCATATCATATCCACCAGGTTATATCCCATCTGAATAAAGGAAGTTCCCATAATAGGAAAAGCCAGACGGGCAAGGGTTTCCACAATCGATCCTTCTAATAAATCAATCTTTTTTCTCATGTATTTTCCCTCAAATTCTGTCATTACTTTACTATCTTACCAAACTCTGAAAGAACCTGCAAACACTAATTTTCTCAGTAAAATTCCCTTTTCAAGTTTTGACAATTGTGATACTCTTAAAAAAAACAAAAATAAGAGGACATATTATGAAAGAGAAAATATACACCATTCCCTTAATGGACGCATTTCACGCTGATGACGAATGCCCATTCTGCTTCATCGAAAGAAACCTGGAACAGCATGCCCTTGACTTTGTATTAGGACAAGGCGCTTCCTACATGGAAGACGATATACGGGCAGAAACAGATAAAATGGGATTTTGTCGGGACCATTACAAGAAAATGTTTTACTACGGAAACCGCCTTGGCACCGGACTTATTCTCACAACACACTTTAAAAAGAAAAATGAAGAACTAAAACAACAGATAAAAATGTTCTCTCCCAAAAAAGCATCCATGCTGGGACATTTCAAAAAAGCTAAACTAAACCCAAACAATCCTCAAACCACTTTAGGTGCTTGGATAAAAGAACAGAATACCTCCTGCTATGTCTGTGACTATTACAAAAACACTTACGCCAGATATTTAGATACCTTCTTCGAACTCTACCGTAAAAATAAAGAATTTCAGGAACTTTTCAAAAACAGTAAAAGCTTCTGCCTTCCTCATTTCGGTGATTTAGTGGAAACAGCAGAAGAATTACTGTCTGATAAAGAAAAATCAGACTTTTACCAACAACTATTTTCTTTAATGATAGAAAACTTGCAACGAGTTACAGATGATTTAGAGTGGTTCTGCGATAAATTCGACTATAAGAATAAGGATGCTGACTGGAAAAACTCTAAAGACGCTATACAAAGAGGAATGCAGAAATCCGCCGGAGGATATCCTGCAGATCCCTTCTATAAATCAGAAAGATAACAAATTCAAAAGTATTTATAAAAAAAGAATAAATGAAAATTCTTCTTTTTCATTTTTCTTTTAGTATTTCGTCATAAATTATCCTTATTTACATAGTATAGTATAACTTGTAAAAGCCAATAAG
>RCNI01001466.1_pt1 | contig 12639 bp, 10 predicted proteins | sample 2041151 | NCBI WGS metagenome assembly RCNI01 (sample SAMN09708214, study PRJNA481090) | feces metagenome | isolation source: feces | place: Antarctica: Albino Rookery | reverse complement strand
CGTCAAAGCGAATATACTGACATCATTGGAAATCGAGGACTATCTGGATGCTGCTGAGCAGCTGGGATACCTGCCCATGTTCATGCTGATTTTGACTGCAGGACTACGGCAGCGGGAGTTGATTGCTCTGAAATGGAATGATCTGAATCCGATGCAGAAAACGCTGACCATCCACGAAGGTCGTTCGGTGGTACAGGGACGGCTGATGGAATACAGCGGTGACACTCGAACGATACCACTGTCGGAACACATGGTGGAACTACTGAGATTGGAACATGACAGACACCCAAGCAGTCCGTTGATGTTCATACACCCCGGAACGCTGAAACCGTACTCTCCCAACATGGTACGGCTCCTGCACAATAGGATTTCTGAGAAAGCAGGACTTGACCATGTGCGCTTTGCCGATCTTCGGCACAGCTGTGCTGTCAATGCGTTGCAAAACGGCATGGAGATTCGGGAACTGTCACAGATTTTGGGTCACGCGAGGACAAGCATGACGCGGCAAGACTATGGTGTGTACATCGGGCAGGGTGCAACGAACAAGGTCGACTGCAAATGTGAAGAGCCTGCACAGGATGAACTGAAAGAAGCGTTGGTGCAGATGGAAAATCTGTTGGGATTTTAACTTGTTGAAAAAGCAAATTGTATGTTCAGAAAGATAATTTAGAATCTGAAAACAAGATTTTTAATGGACAATTCGTTGCCTTTTTGTTATGATACTCATGAGTTACAGAAACGAAAATCCCGTGCATATGAGGTATTACTATGACTGTTTGTTACAACAAGCTATGGAAACTCTTGATCGATAAAAATATGAAGAAGAAAGACCTGCGTCTGTCTACTGGGATCTCTACTACGGCGCTCGCCAAGCTGGGGAAGAATGAGCATGTGAACACAGAAATTATCTGCAAAATATGTAGTGTATTGGACTGTGACATCTGCGATATCGTTGAGATTGTTAAAGATAACGAGGTCTAAATGACGGTCCCTTTTATCGGTCAGTTCTTGTGATAAAATAACGGCAACTAAGAGTTGTTGCCCGGAGGTACAGAATGGCAAAAGAGTTGTTCAAGAATATTCCCAGCAGAGTGGGAGATTTGGTTAAGGATGTTCGTAACGGACGCATTGGGCTGCCAGATCTCCAGCGTCCCTTTGTCTGGAAGGATAACAAAGTACGTGAGCTGTTCGATTCCATGCTCAAGGGATACCCTATTGGCTACATCATGCTTTGGGAGTCTCCCATCGATTATGAAGATAAAAAGCGAACCATTGGAGATTCCTCCAAAACATATGAGGAGCCCAAAGAACTGGTGATTGACGGACAGCAGCGCCTAACGGCTCTGGTAGCCTCCATGTTTGCTGTCAAGGTTAAAGATAAGAATTTTGCGGAGCGTAAAATCAAAATTTCTTATAATCCGTTGACCCGTGAATTTGCAGTCTGGACCCAGGCTTACGAGCGAGATCCCGAATGGATCAGCCGGATCAGTGATGTTTTCCTAGCAAAGGAAAACAATTCGATTAGTGCCTTGCGGCGTCGGTTTATCAAAGAGTTCAACGAAGGACGCAGTAAAAAGGGACTCCCTATGCTGACAGATGAAGAAGATCAGATTGAGGATAACCTGAATGCACTGCTGAATCTGTCCGAGTATTCTCTGCCTACGTTGGAAAGCAATTATAATGCAGACGAAGAAGATGTGGCCGATATTTTTGTACGCGTCAATTCTGGCGGTCAGAGCCTGACAGAGAACAACTTTATTCAGACGCTTATTTCCGTATATGAAAACGAGGCTAGCGACAAAATCAATGCGTTTGCGGCGGCATCCCGTGTTCCGGCATCCAATACTTCCTATAATACACTTTTGGCGCTGGACCCCTCACATCTAATTCGCATGGCTGTTGGCGTCGGCTTTAAAAGAGCTCGTTTAAGATATGCCTATATGTTGCTTCGTGGCAAGAACCTGGAAACTGGAAAGTTCTCTGATGAAGTCCGTCATAAAAATCTGCAAATTTTCAAAGATGCCCTTGATAAAGTCATGGATCTCAACAACTGGCACAGCTTTTTCAATATTGTTGCCAAAGCTGGATATATCAGCGAAAAGCTGATTGCCTCCTCCAACGCGGTTGTGTTCAGTTATGTGCTCTACCTGATTGCCAAGTATGACTATAAGCTGGATGCTGCACAGCTAAAAAAATGCATCAGTAAGTGGTTCTTTATGAGTACCATCACCTACTTCTACACCGGTTCCACCGAGTCTGAGGTAGAAAAGCAGTTTGCCGATCTGCGTGATGTTCGCACGGCGGATGAGTTTATTGCCTATATCAACCGGGTGATCGAGACTTATTTCACAGATGACTATTTCAGCCTGACTCTACCCAACGAGATGAACAGCGCTGCGGCTATTTCTCCAGCTTGGTACGGATATGTCGCTTCCCAGATCGTATTGAATACACCCATGCTGTTCAGCAATACACCGGTATCGAAGTATTTTATTCTGGGTGCCAGCGGAACAAAGAACGCAATTGACCGCCATCATATTTTTCCGAAGAACTATCTGACTAGTGTCGGTTTCACCAGTGATCGTGACAGAAACCAACTTACAAATTTTACTTACCTGGATTATGCCACAAATATTGAAATCTCTGACAAAGCCCCCTGCGATTATGTGGCGGAGTACCGTCAGAAGCTGGGCGAAGATGGTTACTGTAAATCCTGCGAAAATCATGCCCTTCCGGAGAATTTTGAGCAGATAGAGTACATGGAATTTTTGAGTCATCGAAGAATTTTGATGTCTCAGATTGTCCGTAAGGCATACGAAAGACTGTGCCAGTAAAATTAGTTGGAATCGACTATCACTTTCTTTTTGCAGCAATTGGGCCGTGGTCTCCGCTTAGCAGAAAATAAAGAATGCCTGACCGTCCTAGACTTCATCGGTCAGGCCAACAAGAAATATAATTTTGAGGTTAAGTTTGCAGCGCTGCTCTCTAATGCCACCCGCAGTGTCTCCCGAGAGATTAAGGATGGCTTTATCTCCGTCCCTAAGGGCTGCAACATCCAGCTGGAAAAGAAAACAGCCAAGTACATTCTGGACAATATCCGCGCATCGTATGGCAATACGGCGGGACTTGTTTCCCATGTAGCTTCCTTCAAGGAGGACACAGGACTGGAGCTTACGCTGGGCAATTTCCTGGACTACTACCACCTGGACCCACGGGCGATTTACAAATTCACATCTTTCTCCTGTCTCTGCGCTCGTGCCGGAGTACGGGGTGAGTTCACCGAGCCTGTGGAAGAAGCACTTACAAAAGCTTTGGCATGTTTTGCCGTGGTGGATTCCCGCCGCTGGATCTCGTTCCTGTTGAAGCTCCTACCGGAACTGGACAATGTAGATTTTGCTGCATTGTCGCAGGTGGAACAGCGGATGCTGCAAATGTTCTATGTGACCATCTGGGGGACCGTGACTGAGGGATGGAACAACGATGATGTGCTGGATCACCTGTACGCCTTGGCTGACAGTCCAGTACTGCTACAGGAGCTGATTGAACTGTTGCAATACCGCTTTGGGAAGATTGACTTCATCGATGAGTCCGTAGACCTTGGCTTTGATTGCCCTCTGGATCTGCACTGCACTTATACAAGAGATCAGCTGTTGGTCGCCATGGACTTCATGAAGCCTACTACAGTTCGTGAGGGCGTCAAGTGGCTACCGGATAAAAAGCTGGATCTGTTGTTTATGACGCTGAACAAAGCGGACAAGGACTATTCGCCCACTACCATGTATAAGGATTACTCCATCAATGAGAGCATGATAGCAAGGTGTTGCTATTTGTGCGTGAGTTCAAGACTGACCGCATCACTGGCAGCGCCGCTGCCTATACCTACCTGGGAATTGCCAATTATATGCAACACCAGGGCTCCCAGCCTATGAATATCACCTGGCGTCTGGACAAGCCCATTCCGGCCAAGTTCCTGAAAAAGACAAACAAACTGGTGGTAGGGTAGTAAATATCATTTTTCATTTATTAATTAAATATTCAACTGTAAGAGGTATCATATGGAGGATCGAAAGAAAGAAATCATCCAATTAGTGTTAGCACAAGAGGAGAATAACCAAGTTGACTTTAAGCGTTGCTATTATGCAGATGATAAAAAATATGATTTAATTAAAGACGTTGTCTCTTTTGCCAACAATATAAAAAATCACAATAAATATATTATTTTTGGAATTAGAAATTCGACCAAGGAAGTTGAAGGGATTAGCGAAACGGAGCTGCCTGATATTTCTCAAATTAACGATTTACTTCACGCGTATGTTGAGCCATTTCTTGATGTCGAAATAGGCAATTTCCTTTATGATGGAAAAACTTTAGGCTATTTATGCATTCCTCATAATGATTTAAATCGCCCCTATGTTATAGTAAAAGACTATGCTAGGAAAGGTGTCGTTTCGTTGCGAAAAGGTGAAATATACATTCGAAAAGGGGCAACAAATTTTATTGCCAATAGGGACGATATAGATGAAATTTATGAGCATAAAGGTGAGCTAAAAATAAAACTATATTCTGATAGCTTAAGTATAAGTACTATTCGAATCAATAATGTTGTCTATTTAATGGGAATGGTCAGATGTGTCATTCAAAATGATACTGAAAAAACGATTGTGATTGATAAAATATCTTCTTTTATACGAAGTCAAAATAATTTGGTAGAATATCCAATTTGCTTTGTGGATGATCAAAAAAATATCATGGACAAATATCCGCCAGAATTATCTATGATCCCATTGCATCTTTCTTCTGGAACATGTCTGCAAAAAACTCTTTACTTTAAGATTTCTGAAACAGCTGCCAGGAACCTTCTTCATAAAATAAGACCTGCAGGAGAAGGTTTTGTTTGGATAAAAGCACAGGATGTTTCAAGAAGACAGTACGAAAGCATTGTCGAATCTGTAAAAATTCATTTTTCTGATGAGTTATGCAAAAAAATGGGTTAATAACTCAATCTTTGCAGAAGGGAGGACCAGATGAATTATTCACCGCTGCGTTATCCTGGGGGTAAAAGTAGGATTGCCCCCTTTGTTTCACTACTCATAGAAAAAGCTGCTATACCAAATTGCACATATATAGAGCCGTTTGCGGGCGGAGCTGGAGTTGCTCTTTCGCTCTTATTAGACGGTAATGTTTCTGAAATTGTGATAAATGACTATGATAAGGCGATATACTCGGTATGGAGAGCGATATTAGAAGAGACAGATGCATTTATAGAACTTGTTCGCACATGTCCGCTAACGGTTGATGAATGGAATAAGCAAAAAGATATCTATCTCAATGAAAATAAGCGTTATTCGCTGGAACTTGGATTCGCAAGCTTCTATTTGAATAGAACCAATCGTTCTGGTATATTATCAGCTGGCCCTATCGGAGGATATGCACAAACTGGGAATTATCTGATAGACGCTCGTTTTAATCGTGAAATACTAATTGAAAAGGTTAAAAAAATAGCAGAGAAAAAAAGCAAGATACACTTGTATAATAAAGATATAGAACGATTTATCAAGCTGTATCTGCCTCGATATTTAGATCATGCATTTGTATATTTCGATCCGCCTTATTTTAACAATGGGCAAAGATTATATAAAAACTTCTTAGACGAAAAAGATCATAAACGAATTTCTGATTTGATTTCAACACTAAATTGTCATTGGATGGTAACCTATGATGATGTGGATGAAATTAGAAAACTGTATAAGGACTATACCTGTAAAAAATTTGATTTAACATACAGTGTTGCAAACTCGGGGACAAATTCTGAAATAATGTTTTTGAGTAATAACGCACTTTGGCCAAGTCAAGAGGAGCTAAAAAAACATCGGATTAAAATAAATATTGGGGTGAGGTAAAATAATGAATAACTTTATAGCCAATGAGTTAGTTTCTCAAGATCCACTATTGGATTTAATTCAAGTAGATAATTTTATCGGCTGGATTTATTCCATTGACTATGATTCAGCATTGGTCGTAACAAACGATGTGTGGAAAGCGAATGTTAGTGGCATTCCCCATAACAGCTTTCTGGTTGCTACATCTATAAATCCTCAAAATTACATACACGCAAGTAACATGGATAAAGAAGTAATTCTGCTGAGAGTAATCGGAACCTGTAAATTGCCACAAGATGATGATATGATTCGGACTAAAATTGACAATTTCCAGAATCAGACGGGGGTATTTCCTAAAGAAAATGAAAAAGATTTTGATCCTATTACTCGAAATCGCTTGCAATTTGGCGGTTTAAAATGTAGAGTTTTAGGAACTTTCTATATGAAAAACAGCGAATTGAATATGGGAAGTGATATTGAATCTTTTTCTGTATCAATGCGTATGGGTGTATATATGCCCAAAGGAGATGCATTGTCCCTAATTGTCAATTATGTTGATCCAATTCGGAAAAAACGGTTTAGAGAAGAACTTTCCGGATTAGGGATTACACAGGAAGTGAACCCCTTTAAAATCGGAACAGTTCGTTACACATCGACAGATCGCTTGCATCGGGCCTCTGAAACAGATAAGATTTCTTTCTATATCCAGCCGTCTGACTTTCTGGCCCGCAGAACTGCAGTTTTGGGTATGACTCGAACAGGCAAGTCCAATATGATTAAACAAACAATTTCGGTTGTCAAAAATATTTCGGATAATTGTCATATGCCTATTGGACAACTTGTGTTTGATATCAATGGTGAATATGCCAACGCAAACAAACAAGATAATGGCTCTATTTCTGAGATTTATTCGGATGGATGTGAAAGATATCGGATGATCCCAACCAAAGGTTTTTCTTTAATGTTGAATAATTTTTATTCGGATTTACAGGAAGGCTTGAACATTCTCTCTGAATTGATAAGGGAAAATAAAAAGGATGGCTCTGCGGATATTGACACGTTCTTAGGCATGTCTCTTGAGCAACCCGACCCAACGGAAGAGCATGGAGAATTCAAACGATGGCAGGTAAAAGTTGCTCTGTATAAAACTCTGCTTAGGCGGGCCGGCTATGCGTATAATGGAGTATTCTCGGTCAAATTTGACGCCAACGAAAGTATTAGAAAACTGGTAGATGACAAAATAAATCAGAGAAATAAATCTGAAGAAGAGCAACATTTTTTGCCTAAAAATGGTCTAAATTATGATCAAGCATTAACGTGGTTTACAGCAGCCAGAGAAGCTAATAAAGATGGAAAAACTACAGGATTATTAAAATCGAGTAGTGGTTCGAACTGGTTTGACGAAGAGTGCGTCGCCATGCTGAATTTACTTGTCGGACTTAATAATAACGACGCATATATCCGTGGTTTTAGAAATCTTGAGTGTGGGCATCCATATCATGCACCCAATAGAAATAATGATGTTTGCAAAGAAATATATAAACATCTCACTGAGGGAAAAATTGTAATTTTAGATCTATCTGTTGGACAAGCTCAGCTTAGAGAACGGATAAGTAAGAAAATCGCAAAATATGTGTTTGATACTTCTATGGATTATTTTACACAAGGAAAAAATCCTCAGAATATTGTTATTTATATAGAAGAGGCTCACAACTTAATTGGCCGTGGTATGGATCTCTCAGAAACATGGCCAAGGTTAGCAAAAGAAGGTGCTAAATATAAAATAGCGCTTGTTTATGCCACTCAAGAAGTTTCTTCAGTTCATCCTAATATTTTAGCCAATACAGAAAATTGGTTTATATCTCACTTGAATAGTGAAAAGGAAATTGCTGAACTTGCAAAATTTTATGACTTTGCAGATTTCAAGCAATCTTTATTGCGCTCTCAAGATGTAGGCTTTGCCCGAGTTAAGACGCTATCAAGCCCCTTTGTGGTACCTATTCAAATCAATAAATTTGATCCAGAGAAAATAGTAGCTGAGAGGATTGCAAAATGATTGATTCAAATATTGATAGAACCTCGCATCAAGATATTGTGAAGAACCCAGATGTGCAATCTTTCCTCAAAAGTTGTAATTTTATGAAAGAACCCACAGGAAGAGAGCTTGATGAAGTTGTACGCCACTTTGTATCAGTCCCAAAGTGTACTGCTAATTTGCCACAGAATATAATCTCAATTGATGGAAGCAACTATGAGGCAAGCGTTCGAGAGGAACTACCATTTACCCGTGTTGGATTTGTAAAAATCAGCAATCTTTTGATAAAACGATCCCAGTTCAAGAAGTTATCAAAAGGCGGTTTCGTGGATCCATTTGAAGTTGCAGACCTGAGCAAAGATAATACATCTTTAACATTTTCATTGCCGAGTTCAAATTTACGTTACAAAGGCGAAGAAAGTGTGCGCGATGGGTTCAGAAGAGCTCTGGATGAAGCATTATATAATTGTCGGTTTGATGACGCAGATCCTACAACCAGTCTGAGAACAACGCTTTTTTGCTTGGCAGCACTGCGGAATGAAAATAAAGCACCTACTACATTTGATAAATTAAGGCTATATAAATGTCCATCGTGCGGACAAAAAGATTTAGAGTTATGGGATATCCCAGAAGTCCAGCATTGCCCTCATTGCGGAAAAGTAATTTATCCATCGGACTGCTTAAGAATTTGGGAAGACATAGGTGCATCGGGGTCGAACCAATCAGCTCTAACAAGATTTACTAATTCTATTATGCACATGCTAATTGTCCACTATATCAGATTTTTAAGAGAACGAAATCCCAATTCTTACTTGAACGTACTTTCCAATTTGTGTTTCATTGTAAATGGTCCGTTAGCCATTTTTGGAAATCCAGCTTGGATCCATTCAAGCATTATGAAGTATCTTTATGACGTGAATAAAGAATTAGTACAGAAGGATCGCTCGCCTATAATGGTAATGGGAATCTTAAAAAGCGGTCCTGTATGTGATTATTTTAAAATGATTGCACCATCAATCCCGATAAATTCTATTTTTGGCATAACCGATTCATTTCGAGATAGGTTTATAAATTATGATAGAGATCCTTCTGCTACTACATTCGGTGCTGAAACATATTATGGACAAGATTTTTTGCTAAAAACCTCCAGCGGAAAGCTGTTTGCTTTTGATGTTTTGCTTCCGTTTAGGGATAAACATGATACGGCTGTTTTTAAAATAGAGAAAGCAAATATCTCTAACTTTGAAAATATCGGTTCCTATATCAAACTTATTGAAGAATTTGAATGTGACCTTTATAGTACAACACTTGTCCCGGTTGCCTTGGCACAAAAATATGCAGCCATCAGTTTGGAACCTGGTGGTCGTGTGCTGGATTTGTTAGTAAAAAATGCACTATCGTAATGCCAACTAATCGGTTACCTCTTGTCTATTTACTAATTACTAAAGTCTGAAAGAATACTCCCGGAAGGGGTTGCCGATCATGGCAATCCTTCCGGGAGTGTTTGCATCTTCATTTTTTCTTCTGTAATCTGTTCATACATGTCTAATGGTATTGCAGAAGGTTTTCCACTTCTTGGGAGTCCCGAACATTCCGTGATGTGCAACTCGTATCCTGCACAACAGCCTCAGCGGATTATCTGCTGACCATATCTCCGCGCTACCATAAACAAAGAAAATATCTCTACCTCACATACAGAAAAGAGAAGAAGCCCCGGAAAGGTTGACCAAGTTGGTCACATCTTCTGGGGCTTATTTTATGTCAGAACAGATTTGTTTTCTGTGGGAAACATTGAATTGCGCCAATTTGTGAATCGCAAAAGAAGTCATTCCGAATTAAAATTTAGTTGGGGGATGTGAAATCAGTAGCTGTTTCTCAAAACTGTTTCCGATGAGTACTGCCTTGAAAACATTCCCTAATAGGGAGAATGATGTGCCCAATCAGGCAGTGGAAATTTGATTCTGAAAAAGTAAAACAGCATTAGAGGAACAGCTTTGCAAACAGAGAAAACACCAAACACACCATACACTGCTGGGTAAATCCACCATACACCGGTGTGTTGCAACGAACCATTGGATGATAAAATTGAATCAACAAATGAAACGAATCACAAACGGTAGTCGTAACATCAATCCGTAAATTCAAAATGAGATCAGGGGATGAAAAATATCTTATCGGAACAAAGAAAATAGAAACTGCACCGTATGCCGGTGAGTAATGCACCATGCGCCAGTGCATTGTAGCGGACAAATGAATGGTAAAATTGAATCAGCGTATGACACAAATCATAAACGGAAATCGAAATCCTGATCCATAAAACTAAAATGGAATCATGGGTCAAAAATCCCCTTACGGAAATACAGAACATGCCGTACCACGGAAGGCTTGGGTTCAAAACCTTCCGTATCCCGATATAAAAACTCAAAAGAGTTGATGCTAAAATAAAATCAGAAGGAATTCTTTGCACCACACACTAACACGAATAACGATAGTTTTCTCTTCAAACGAGCACCATCAATCTCAAAAAATGGATCAAAAAATAAAACACTGACCAAGGTGCAGGCCAATCAAATTCCCTGCACAATGAAATCTTTTCTCTAAATCTCTGTCCTAGAGAAACAGAACCCACCGCACCACGGTGGGTCAATGAGCCAAAAACCGCCGTATCCCGTCATAAAAATTCAAAAGAGTCGATGCTAAAATCGAATCAGAAGAAATTCTTTGCACCAGGCACTAGCACAAATCGTGTTCGTTTCCCCTTCAAACTAGCACCATTGGTCTCTTAAAAGAATCGCATTTGAATGTTAGACTTTAGGTACAGATACAAGAAGACTGTCCAATCCGACAAACAATTTCTAAAACTGATGCCGCAAACAAAATACGAGAAGGAGGTCTAGGTGCAGCGTTTGAAATCTGCGGCGCTGAAACAAAGAAAAAGTAATCAAGAAAAATCACAATCAAACCGTTAGGAGGAATGCATTTGAAAATGAATCACTGGCCCAAGCGAGATCCCATTAAAAATTATTTTCCCCTGCCCAACGAAATCTTTTCTTTGAATCTCTGCCCCGGAGAAATCGTTGTGTACAGCTATCTCCTGTTCTGCGAAGACCGAAAGACCTATCAGTGCTGGCCCAGCTACATAATCATTGGCAAAGCGGTGGGCATGGTAGAAACCACAGTCCGAAAGTATGTGGGACAGCTGGAGGAAAAATCTTTCATCACCACCGAGCCAACCAGTATCATCACAAAGGACGGACGAAAGCGAAACGGCAGTCTGCTCTACACCATCCTGCCGATCCAGATGGCGATGGATGCGTACTATGAATTGCAGTTTCGGAATGCAGACAAGGAAGCAGAGCGTCAGCGTGTCGCCGCTCTGCTGAACGCTTCGAATGGTGAGAAAGGAGAAGTCGCATGGTCAACGAACTGCTGAACCGCTACATCGATCAGAACGAGATGCTGTGTGTGCAACGGACTCGGAGTGTCTTGGACTGCATCGAAAACAGTTGGGTATGGACACACAACGAACCACTGGACATGAACGAGGTGCATCTTTTCCTTTGCGATGAGCATTCTGGAAAGCTGTCTGATGAGCAAAAAGAGTTCGTTCGAGCCTGCCGAAATTGGGTGCAGGAGCAGCTGGAAAACCAGGCCTTTCTTCGGTTCCTTCAAGACGAGAATCTGCGAGAAAATGTAGTGGATTTCTGCAAGGAACACTGCAAAGGCACTGCCTTACAGATCGTGGCAGGGATTCGCCCACTGTGCCGCCTGTGAGCCGCTGTGTGCGGCTTTCGTGGGAAAGCCGGGAAAACACACCCGCAAGGAAGGTTTGGGGCAAAATAGCCCCGTGTTTCAAGATACCGACCCTGGGCTAAAAACAAGCAGGAGAAAGGAGCAACGCCCTCGTCGGTGCCGCTCCGATCACAAATGCCCGCAGTGCGGGCATTTTCAAGGGGTTTCACCGACACTGCTATGATTTCAGGAGAATTTTATCACATGATGACAGAAAAACAGACACACGATTCGGCTCGCGGATCGCCTTTGAGAAAAGAAAAGGTAAAAGCAACTACCATAAGGACAACTGTGATACCGCAAAATCTGCACCGCCAAACAAAGAAAAAGGATTTTTCCAAGCAATCGTCTGCCAATGAAAAGATTGCATTGGATATTTTCTTCCTTCTGTGGTATGTGTTTGTGTTGGGAAAGGAGGACAAACATATGGCAAAGAAACGTGCAAACGGAGAAGGCAATATCCGAAAACGAAAGGACGGAAGGTGGGAGGGACGATATACTGCCGGCTATGATCCTGCCACCGGAAAACGGATCATCAAAAATGTTCTGGGAAAGACCCAGGCAGAGGTGAAGGAAAAACTGTTCCTAGCCATTGACGAAAGCAAGCAACTGGACGTGAGCCGTGAGGACTACACGGTGGCCCAGTGGCTGCGGCTCTGGTATAAGCTGTATGCCCAGCCCAATGTAAGGACCGCCACCGCCAACCGTTCAAACGGCACTCTCTAGTTGCTGCTTATTCATTTCTTTGTGAAAGCTTGCGATATTCAGACGGATTTAATCCCGTACTGCTTCTGAAATCCTTGGAAAAGCGGCCTGCATTGCTGTAACCAACCGTTAATGCGATTTGTTCAATAGAAAAATCTGTGGTAGCAAGCAGGTTTTCACCCTGGCTTAATCGGCGCTGACGAATATACTCGGTGATCGTACATCCAT